>OGQN01002897.1_pt1 | contig 11708 bp, 10 predicted proteins | sample 1553231 | NCBI WGS metagenome assembly OGQN01 (sample SAMEA2579950, study PRJEB22360) | human gut metagenome | biome: human gut; feature: human-associated habitat; material: faeces | place: Denmark | collected 2008/2010 | reverse complement strand
CAGACCCTGATTGATCTTACTCTCAAACTCTTCAAAACTGAGCGGACGGTTATCCAGTGCTGACGGCAGACGGAATCCATAATCCACCAGCGTCCGCTTTCTGGACTGGTCGCCGTGATACATGCCGCCTATCTGTGGCACCGTCATATGCGACTCATCAATCATCATAACGAAGTCATCCGGAAAGTAATCAATCAATGTATGCGGTGGCTGTCCCGGTGCAAGTCCCGTCAAATGTCTCGAATAATTCTCAATGCCGGAACAGAAGCCTGTCTCCCTCATCATTTCAATATCAAAATTCGTACGCTCCGCTATTCTCTGTGCTTCTAACAGCTTATCCTCGCCCTTAAAATAACGCACCTGCTGCTCCAGCTCCGCTTCGATTGCTCTGGTAGCACGCTCCATATTCTCCTTGGACACGACATAATGAGAAGCCGGGAATATCGCAATATGCTTCAGATCCCGCTTAATCTCGCCGGTCAGCACATCCACTTCTGTGATCCGATCTACTTCGTCTCCGAAGAACTCCACGCGAACCGCCAGTTCTCCTGATCCTGCCGGGAATATCTCTACCACATCTCCATGCACACGGAACGTACCACGATGAAAATCCATCTCGTTACGGGTATACTGAATATCAATCAGCTTACGGATCATCTCATCCCGATCCTTCTCCATACCCGGGCGCAGAGAAATCACCATCTCCTGATAGTCAATCGGACTGCCCAGACCATAAATACATGAAACCGAAGAAACAATGATCACGTCGCTGCGCTCAGATAATGCTGCCGTTGCAGAATGGCGCAGCTTATCAATCTCATCGTTAATCGCAGAATCCTTCTCTATATACGTATCTGAAGACGGTACATAAGCCTCCGGCTGATAATAATCATAATAGGAGACAAAATATTCTACTGCATTGTTCGGGAAAAATTCCTTCATCTCTCCGTAAAGCTGTGCCGCCAGCGTCTTATTGTGGGCCAGAATCAGCGTCGGTTTATTCAGCTGCTGAATCACATTGGCCATGGTAAAGGTCTTACCGGAACCGGTAACACCCAATAATGTCTCAAACTGATTGCCTTCCTTAAAACCCTGCACCAGCTTCTCTATGGCCTGTGGCTGATCGCCGGTGGGAGCATATTCACTGTATAACTCAAAATGGTCCATCTGTATTCTCCTAATTCATTTCTGCACTTTAATATACTACGCCTATTATATCATTCCTCTTATAAAAAGTACATACGTTTTCGAATATTTGTTCTATTTTGATCTTTTTTGAATCGTATATATAATTTCAACTTGATCAGAAACAGACACAACAAAAGGGCATCAAAAAAAGCGGATTAAACCGCTTTTTTTGATGCCCTTTTTATTCCGCCTGAATCTGCTCCTGGGCTTTCTCAAGCTGTGTATCTGTCTTGCTGTCGGAATCCAATTCAACCTCTTCATCCGGATCAATACCTGTACCATGGATATTGCGTCCGTTTGGCGTATAGTACTTGGCACTAGTCAGCTTGATGGCTGAACCGTCTCCTAACGGCAATACATACTGAACGATGCCTTTGCCAAAGGATGTGGTACCCACAAGCTTTGCTTTGCCGTAATCCTGAAGGCAGCCGCTGACAATCTCTGAGGCACTGGCACTATTGCCGTTAATCAGAACGCTGATTGGTACATCAATAGTATCGTCATCCTTTGTATATTCTTCCTGTTTCTTATCATTCTTGTCAACGGTATAAACAAGCAGCTGATCCTTCGGAAGGATCCTGTCAAGAATGGCTGTTGCAGAATTCACCAGACCGCCCGGATTATCTCTCAGATCAATGATCAGCCCCTTCATTCCCTGAGCTGTCAGCTCCTCTATGGCCTGATTAAACTGGTCTGCGGTTGTTTCTTCAAATTCATAGACAGCGACGTAACCGATATTGCTGTCCAGCATCTTGGACGTTACCATCGGGATCTCAATTGTCTTGCGTTCCACCTCAAATGTCAGATATTTATCCTCTGATGGTCTGTACACTTCGATACTGACGGTTGAGCCTTCTTCGCCCTTGATCCATGTGACAACCTCTGTCACATCGACACCAGTCACTTCCTTGCCTGCTACTTTGTAAAGGATATCATCCTTGAGAATACCGGCTTCAGCACCCGGTGACCCCTCAAAAGGACGTACAACCGTAATCACGCCTGTCTCCTTGTTCTGGCTGACAACCACACCGATACCGGAATATTTGCCGGATGTGGACTCCTGCAGCTGTTCATACTCACCCTTAGTATAATAAACAGTATATGGCTCATTCAGTGCATCCACATAGCCTTTGTAAATACCTTCCGCCATATCATCCTGAGTGATATCTGAATCATCTGAAACATCCAGATAGTACTTATCAAGTACCGCATGCAGCTTATTCAGCTTCTGCTCAATCTCACTATACCGGTTCGAAATATCCGTCATATCATCAGACGAACCAGAACCTGATGCTTCCACCGCATCCCCTGTGCCCGTTGTCTGGCTGCCTGATGACGCAGCTGATGTCTTCGTAAAACATCCCGACAGTGCCAATACGCCAATCATCAATACGCACAGAATAACCCCTGTCAGCAGGCCTTTATAATAGCTCTTTCTGTCATTTCTGTTCTCCATAGTCTGTCTCCTTCTGAAAACAGACAATTGCCCACTGCCATTGATTCAGGATGATAGAAAATATCACAGTCTGCAATCATCTGTTTAAAAATTGCTGAATTTTATTTTATAGTAACACAAAGAGCTGGCCCAGACAATTGTCTGAAGCCAGCTTTCTTAAAGTTCACACTTTTTTCAATTTTAATTTTAGAACAAAACAAAATAATGTTCAAAGTTTGTCTCATTCTATCAGACACGGATATGCTTGATTAATGTCACATAACTTCCGATAAAACCGATACCAAGACCGATAATCAATGAGATCGGAATCAGTACTCTGAAAATCTCACCGGATGGAAGGAATGTCATAAATCTGCTGAGACTTGTAAATTCAGTTGTCATAAATGAAACAACCTTCTCATACAATACCTTCAGCACACATACCGGAATCAGGGAACCGATCAAACCGATGAGCATACCTTCGATCAGGAATGGTGCTCTTACGAAAAAGTCTGTCGCTCCGAGATATTTCATGATGGCAATCTCTTCATGTCTGACTGTAATACCGATCATAACAGTATTGCTGATCAGGAAGACAGCGACACCTACAAGGATAACGATAATTGCCAGTGATACATAGCTCAGGAGACGTCCAAAACTTGCAAAGCTGTCTGCCACGCTCTTGGATGCATTGACGGAACGTACACCATCAATGCCTTTGATATAATCTACAAGATCCTGCTGCATAGCAGCATCTTTCAGATAAACTTCCAAGCTGGCAGAAGATGCCAGTGGATTATCATTGTCCAGATTCGTCAGAATGTTCTGATCTGTATCCGGGAATGCTTTCTCTTTGTATTCTTTCCATGCTTCATCAGCAGAAGTATAATGAACATTGTCCACTTCATCCTGCTTCTCAATCTGAGACTTGATATCAAGAATCTGATCTTCCTCAACGCCCTCATCAAAGAATACCGTAACACCCACCGTTGTTTCTACTTCGGAAAAGATATGCTGAAAGTTCATCACCATGCAATAAAAAATACCGAAGATAAACAGACAGGCTGTGATGGTACCAATCGATGCCAGTGAGAACAGACGGTTTCTGAATACATTTTTAATACCCTGTTTAATGCCATATAAAAAACTACTCATAGATATACCCGCCTTTTCTCTCGTCGCTGATGATCTCGCCCTCACTCATGGTGATGACACGCTTCTGCATTCTCTCGACGATTTCTTTGTTATGCGTAACAACAACAACTGTTGTACCACGCATATTGATGGCTTCAAGCAATTTCATAATCTCCCATGAATTCTTCGGATCCAGATTACCTGTCGGCTCATCTGCCAAAAGCAACGGCGGATTATTCACAAGAGCACGGGCCAGGGCAACTCGCTGCTGCTCACCGCCGGACAGCTCATTCGGGTAGGACTTGGCCTTGTCAGGAAGACCGACCAGCTTCAGCATGGCCATAACATTCTTCTTGATCAGACGGTTCGGTGCACCGACTACCTGCTGGGCAAATGCGATATTCTCATAAACATTCCTGTCTTTCAGAAGACGGAAATCCTGGAATACAACGCCGATGCCTCGACGAAGCTTCGGTACTCTTCTCCTGCGGAGTCGTCCGAGATTCTTGTTGTTGATATAAATGGTGCCGGATGTCGGCTCCATTTCTTTTAAAAGTAGCTTAAATAATGTTGTCTTGCCGGAACCACTCTGGCCCACGACAAATACAAATTCGCCTTTTTTAATCCGGAGACTGATGCCCTTTAAAGCTTTCACATCTCCCGGATAGGTTTTAGTCACCTGATCTAAGGCTATCAATTGCTTCCCCTCCTTCAAGAAGGAATCTTTTAGTAATCAAAAGTTTCCATATAATTCATATACTTGACAACCATCAGTGCAATCTTAAATGTGATGGCGTCCTCAAAAACACGCAGGTCAAGTCCTGTACTCTTCTGAAGCTTATCCAGACGGTAAACCAGTGTGTTTCTGTGAATGTACAGCTGTCTGGATGTCTCTGAGACATTCAGGCTGTTCTCGAAAAACTTATTGATGGTCATCAGTGTTTCTTCATCGAAATCTTCCGGTGACTTGCTGTCGAAAATCTCTTTGATAAACATCTTGCACAACGGGATCGGAAGCTGATAGATCAGACGGCCGATACCGAGATTGCTGTATGCAACTACATTGCGCTCATTGTAGAAGATCTTGCCTACATCCAGTGCCATTCTTGCTTCCTTGTAAGATCTGGAGACCTCTTTGATTTCACTTACGATTGTTCCATAAGCAATATGCGCATTTTCTCTGCGCTCCGCAAAGCATCTCATAGATGACTTTGGCAGCCTTACAGAGATCATCATAGGTCTCATTCTCCTTCACTTCTCTGACGACAATGACATTCTTCTCATCAACCGCTGTAATGAAGTCCTTCGGACGGCCTGTGTAAAGTGAACGGACAGTCTCAAGGCTGTTCATATCCCGATCATTGTTCACCTCAATGAGCAGTACGATTCTTCGTACATCTGTATCAATGTGCAGCTTCTTGGAACGATTATAGATATCAACAAGAAGCAGATTATCAAGCAGAAGATTCTTGATAAAGTTATCCTTATCAAAACGCTCCTTGTAGGCAACCAGCAGATTCTGGATCTGGAATGAGGCTACCTTGCCGATCATGTAGACATCATCACTGTCTCCCCTTGCCAGAATGATAAATTCCAGCTGATGTTCATCAAAAACCTTGAAAAACTGAAATCCCTGAAGAACCTGACTATCTGCCGGTGAATTGACAAATTCCAGTACAAACTTCTCATAATCTTCTGCATTGGAAAATGTGGAGGCTAATACCTTTCCTTCAATATCCATCACACATAAATCTATTCTAGTAATCGCTTTCAGTCCCTCAATCGTATTCTGTAAAATCTGGTTTGAAATCATAATGCACTTCTCCCTGCCTTCCCGTAATCTATTGTAATGAACTCTTATTATTATAATAAAGCACAACAACCAAAAAATAAAGTGTTTTTATATATTTTTCATATATTTTTCTTTGAAACCTATGTTATTTTCTCATTGAATTACAATAATATTACGATTTAAATGAGTGAACCATGAAAATCACCAATTTTACTATTGTTTTTTGTCTATAATCACAATTGCTTTTCAAAGAACAGTTCCTGTACACTATACCAGAAAATCATAAATATTGCAATATTATTTCACAAATATTACATAATTTGTAATCATTTTGAGATAAATATAGTGAATGCGGCCCTTAGACAATCGACGAAATGCGTAGCATTTTGGAGGTTGGCTCTGAACAGTTACCAGAAAATTATATCCCCCATGTATCCAACTGAGGTTCCAAATGAACTGATTCACCACAAGCCCGTTGGCATTGCAAAGGAACTTGTGATGATTTTTCATTGGAACCTCATTTTCTGATGTCTTTGAAATTTTGATTAGTTAATTGCTGTTACTTTATAGTCTTTGTCTTCAACTGTTTTCTTTAAAATATCGTCTGCTACATCTGCAGAGAGTTCTACAACTGCTGTACCTGCTTCATGGCTGACTTCTGCTGATGCCACGCCTTCGAGGCCCTCAAGTGCCTTCTTTACAGTTGCCTCACAGTGACCACACATCATACCTTCGATTTTCATTGTTTTCTTCATTGTCTGCATCTCCTTATTATTTTGATTATTATTGTTGTCTTGTTTGCTGTTATCCACCGCTTCTTCTATTATAACCTGATTTTTTAACTTTTTGTCCTTTTTTGTGTTATGCATGTCAAAAAGATTCAGGCGCAGTGCATTAGTGACGACGCAGAAGCTTGATAAACTCATAGCTGCTGCACCAAACATCGGATTTAATGTCCATCCGAAAACAGGAATCCACACACCTGCTGCCAGAGGAATACCGATGACATTGTAGAAGAATGCCCAGAAAAGATTCTCATGGATATTCCTGAGAGTTGCCCGGCTCAGACGGACAGCTGCTGATACATCACTCAGACGGCTCTTCATCAGTACCACATCTGCTGCATCAATGGCCACATCCGTACCAGCACCAATGGCAATACCCATATCAGCTCTTGTCAAAGCCGGTGCATCGTTGATGCCATCACCAACCATGGCCACTTTTCCATACTTCTGGAGCTTTCTGATGACACTTTCCTTGCCCTCCGGAAGAACACCGGCAATGACATCATCCACACCTGCCTGTGCACCGATGGCTCTGGCTGTTCTCTCATTATCTCCTGTCAGCATCACAACACGGATACCCATATTCTGGAGCTCACCGACAGCCTGTCTGCTGTCTTCCTTCATGGTATCTGCAACGGCAATAATGCCCGCCAGTTTCCCATCCTCTGTGAAAAACATCGGTGTCTTTCCCTGTTCTGCCAGCTGTTCTGACTGTTTAACGATCTTCTCAGGCACCACTGTCTGTGTCTTAATAAATGTATAATTGCCTCCGGCAAGCTTTCGGCCATTTCGAAGGGCAGTCAGTCCATTGCCCGGAAGTGCTTCAAACTCAGAAACCTCTTCTAATGACATCTTCTGTTCATCCGCATATTTCAAAATAGCCTTCGCCAGAGGATGCTCACTGCGTTTCTCAAGGCTTGCTGCCAAACCAATCAATGCCTCTTTTGTCACACCATCAGCAGGCACCATATCTGTTACAACAGGTTCACCATTGGTGATGGTGCCCGTCTTATCCAGAGCGACAATCTGTACCTTGCCTGTCTCTTCCAGGGATACCGCCGTCTTAAAAAGAATACCATTCCTGGCACCCATGCCATTGCCCACCATAATAGCCACCGGTGTCGCAAGTCCAAGAGCACACGGGCAGCTGATAACCAGCACTGAAATACCTCTTGCCAACGCAAAGCCCACACTCTCACCTGCCAGCAGCCATACGATCATAGTAAGCACTGCAATAATGATAACCGCCGGTACAAAAACACCTGATACTTTATCTGCGATTTTTGCAATCGGTGCCTTTGTAGCTGCCGCATCACTGACCATCTGAATGATCTGTGATAAAGTTGTATCCTGTCCAACACGGGTTGCTTCACATCTGATAAAACCGGACTGATTCAATGTGGCCGCCGATACGGCATCACCGGCTTTCTTGTCCACCGGAATACTCTCACCTGTCAGAGCCGCTTCATTCAAGGCACTGCTGCCTTCTATAATCACACCGTCCACAGGTACATTCTCCCCGGGACGAACAATGAAAATATCACCTTTCTTCACCTGTTCAATAGGAACTGTCACTTCCTGATCCTTCCGCTCGATCACAGCTGTCTTCGGTGCCAGTTTCATCAATCCTTTGAGTGCATCTGTTGTCTTGCCCTTGGAACGAGCCTCCAGCATCTTGCCCACAGTGATCAATGTCAGGATCATGGCCGCAGATTCAAAATAAAACTCATGCATATAATGCATGACCATCTCCATATCTCCCTTCACCTGGGCATCCGTCATGGCAAACAAGGCATAAGTACTGTAACCAAAAGCCGCCGTTGAACCAAGTGCCACCAATGTGTCCATATTCGGTGCACGGTGCAGTAAACTTGTAAAACCGCTGATAAAAAACTTCTGATTGATGACCATGACAATACCGGTCAGAAGGAGCTGAACCAGCCCCATGGCAATATGATTATCCTCAAAAAATGCCGGCAGCGGCCATCCCCACATCATATGTCCCATGGAAAAATACATCAACACCATCAAAAAGCCCAGCGAAGCCAGAAGTCTGCGCTTCAGAACCGGTGTATCGTGATCCTTCAGCATCTCTTCCTCCGCAGCCATGGATGATGCACCTGAATACGCTGAGGATTCCCCTTTCACAGAGGCTCCGTATCCTGCTGCTTCCACAGCCTGAATAATATCCTGATCGGCGGCTGTTCCTTCAACGCCCATGGAATTCGTCAACAAACTGACTGAACAGGATGTCACCCCTTCCACCTTCGAAACAGCCTTCTCTACACGGGCACTGCAGGCTGCGCAGCTCATACCCGTCACTATAAATTGCTGCATGTCGCTCTATCCTCCATTCTCTCTCATCATCACAGATATTTTCATCTGCGGATCATTCTACTAATATAGTAGTCTTACTCAAAATAGAATTACCATTCAAACCCAAATTACCCCACCCCCCTGGGGTCATATTCATTCTATACCTATACGAAAAAAAAGTCAATGCTCCTTATTGAAAAAAACACGCATCTGAACATTGAATGCACCGCGCAAAAATGCTAAAATAGTAGTAATATGTACACACCCCTGGTGGGTGACTGACGAAAGGAGTAATCCATGAAGGCAGAACAACAAAATATCAAAAGACTGCTTAATACGGCAAAGGGCCAGATTGACGGAGTGAACAAGATGATCGACGATGATAAATACTGTATCGACATTTCCAATCAGATCATGGCTACCATTGCCATTTTGAAAAAGGTCAATATTGAAATTCTTGATGCCCATTTAAAATGCTGTGTTCTTCACGCAGATGATCGCGAACGTGAAGCAAAGATCAACGAAATATCCGAAGTGCTGAAAAAGGCACTCAAATAATACGGGAGCAATTCACCATGAATCAAACAACCAAAACCGTTTTTATTACAGGTGCATCCAGGGGAATTGGGCGCGCCATTGCAATTCGCTTTGCAGCTGCCGGTTATCGTCTTGCACTCTGCTGCCGTCATAACAGTGATATGCTGAGGAAGCTGCAGACTTTGATAACAGAACAATACCATACTGATTGTCTGATCTACACAGCAGATACCGGAAACTATTCACAAATGGCATCCATGCTGAACGATACCATTCAGCATTTTCATCATATTGATGTGCTTGTCAACAATGCCGGTATTTCTTACATTGGCTTATTAACAGATATGTCCTCTGAGGACTGGCAGAACATTCTCAGTACAAATCTGACATCTGTTTTCAACAGCTGCCGTCTGACCGTTCCCGGGATGGTGCATCGCCATTCAGGTAAAATCATCAATATTTCTTCTGTATGGGGATGCTGCGGTGCTTCCTGCGAAGTTGCCTACTCGGCAACCAAAGGCGGCATCAACGCTTTTACTCAGGCTCTGGCCAAGGAACTGGCGCCAAGTAATATTCAGGTCAATGCCATTGCCTGCGGTGCCATTGATACTGAAATGAATGCCTTTCTCTCTGAAGAAGACCGCCAGGCTTTAACCGATGAGATTCCTTCAGGACGTTTCGGCCGTCCTGAAGAAGTCGCGGAGCTTGTACTGGATCTTTCAGAAAATCATCATTATATGACAGGTCAGATCATCCGCCTGGATGGCGGATGGATTTAGATATCTGTATTCAAATCAAAAAAAGGTTCCCGAAACAATTCGGGAACCTTAATCTTTATTCAATTATGGACTTACATAATACAGAGGATTCACATACTCTCCGCCTACTGTCACACCAAAATGAAGATGTGCACCGGTAGAAATACCAGTGGAACCTACAGCTGCAATTGTCTGGCCCTGTGATACATAATCACCTTCGCTGACATATAAGGAACTGCAATGTTCATAAACCGTACAAACACCATTACCATGGCTGATAACTATGTAATTACCCATTGCGCTGTTGTAGCTGGCTGTCGTAACTGTACCGCTGGCTGCCGCCCAAATGGATGAACCATAGGAAGCACCGATGTCAAGGCCTCTATGATAAGAAGATGCACCCGCTGTCGGTGAACTTCTGTAACCAAAATAAGAAGTAATCGATGTACTGCCAACCGGCCAGATCATGCCTGTACTGGAGCTGGATGAACTTGAATCATCTGAACTGTCATCATATGATGAATCATCAGATGAACTGCTGGAATCGGATGATGAGCTGGAATCGGAGCTGGATGAGCTTGAGCTGGATGATGAACTGCTCTCTGCTTCCTGCTGTCTTCTTGCCTCTTCTTCAGCAGCTTTCTTGCGTGCTTCCTCTTCTGCAGCTTTCTTACGGGCTGCTTCCTCAGCGGCTTTACGTTCCTGTTCAACAATCTGCTGGAGCAGGCTGTTCTCTGCATCAATTTCTTCCTGTGTAGAAGAAATATCGGAATTCACAGAATCAATATCAGAACCAATCGCAACCAGTTCTTCTTCCTTCTGAGCAACAATCTTCTCGAGAGATTCCTTCTCTACTTCATACTGCTCCTTCTGAGCTTCCTGCAGCTGCTTCTGCTCTTCAAGCTGAGCTTCATATGCTGCAATCTGATCTCTGATATTTTGGAGACTAACAAGCAGATTGTGGTCATATTCGTTAATCTTGGAAATGTATTCCTGATTGTTCAGCATTGTCTTCAAATCACCGGAACCAAGCAGCATCTGAAGATAATCATCATCTCCTGATTCATACATGGCTTTAATACGTGCTTTCAATGCTGTGTACTGTGTCTTCTCATCTTCTTTGGCCTGTGCAAGATTATCCTGAGTGATACTGATCTCAGATTCTGTCTGCTCAAGCTGTGCGGATACTTCCTCCAACTGTGCAAGATATGTCTTAATCTTGTCATCCAGTTCAGAAATATAGGACTCTGTATCTGACTTATTCTGCTTCAACTCTGCAAGCTGCGACTCAAGCTCGCTCTGCTGGTTCTTCAAATCTTCTATCTGGCTCTGGACTTCTGCCTTCGTTGCCGCCATTGTCGGAACTGCAAGCGAAACGCTGAGGGCAGCTACCAGAACATATCTGGTAAATCTCTTTAAACCGTGTTTCATGAAAATCTCCTTCCTAAAACGCTGTTTTATACTTTCTTCATATTTACTGAGCCTGTCCACGATATCTCGCATCCATCAACTCATCTGCGTACAATTATAGCATTTTCAGGGGCCTATTTCAAGTATATTTCTAATTTATTTCAGAATTATTACAAAAGCACCTGTTTTAAAGGTGCTTTGTTATCATTTTACCCATTAAAATATCAGAATTTCTTAAGGTATTCAATAAGGGCATCTATATTCTCTTCTTTTGTAGCCCAGCTTGTACAAACTCTCACTGCGCTATGATCTTCATCCATTTTCTCCCAGAATGAAAAACTGTATTTTTCAGA
>OGQN01002896.1_pt1 | contig 11715 bp, 15 predicted proteins | sample 1553231 | NCBI WGS metagenome assembly OGQN01 (sample SAMEA2579950, study PRJEB22360) | human gut metagenome | biome: human gut; feature: human-associated habitat; material: faeces | place: Denmark | collected 2008/2010 | reverse complement strand
AGATTGCTAAGCAGTTAGATGAAATTGCAGCAGCGCATTTTGATGGTATTGAGAAAACGATATAGAGGACGAACAATGGCAAATAAAGAAAAAGCACAGATGATTCAGGATGTCATTGATCATCAAGGAAGAGAAAGAACTTATTATAGTTTGCTTGAAGATCTGGGTGACCTTAAGGGTAACTATACGGATTACATGACAACGGAACCGATCAATTGTAATGAAGAATTGCAGCGAGTAAAAAATGCAGATTATGAATTATGTACTGCATTGCTTACTGCGATTCTAAGAGAAGATTATTTTAGTAATGGCTCCTTCGAGTGCAGACAACGTGCCGGTCAGGTTGATGAAATCCTTAAAAGAATGGTAGCAGAATTGAATAAATAAAGCATAATGGCAGCACTGGTCTCTATGATCAGTACTGCCATTTTCGTTAGTCTTTTTTATAAAATTCTGTAACATATCCATCGGCACGGAGCAGGATGTCTGGCATCCAGTACGGGGTTCTCGCCATCTGCTGGCAGAGCACTTCCAGAGATACTTTCTCGGAACATTCAATGATTAGTTCATCGTGGACATGACCGCAGATAAAGCAGTGCGATAAGGTTTTCATTGCATTCATCGAGATAAAAAGCACTTTTCAATACTTTTAATTTGATCTTATCCAATTGAAAAAGGTATATTGTTTTTTTCGATTCTTTGATCTATATGAGGGATTGTTCCAACTATTACTTGATTTTTGGAAGTGACAAATTCATATCTAAATTCGGAAAAATGAAGTGTGCAGTTACAGACTAATCGAATTAATCTAATTTGTCTATCTAAATGAGTTAATAACTCATATTCCAAAGACGGTTGCAAATATTCGTCGTCAGAAACATAATAATTTGATTCAGCCATTATTATGTCAAGTTCCGGATTTAAGCAAGCTTCTTGATATTTTCGTCGTAATCCCATAGGGGTTTCGTCAAAAAAGGAAAGCAGTTCTTGTTCTCCAAGAAAATGTTTAACAAATTTGTAATTGTTTTGGAGGTTTAGGTCTAATAAATTAAAAGATGCGTTATACAGTATTGCACATGTTTTTATTTTCATAGTGTTCTCCTTGTTTTTTCTTTGTGATAATGAGTATGTATCTTGTTACAATAATATTATAGATGAGTTACCTTTGTTTTTCAATTAATTGTATATGGTTGTTGTATTTTGGACTTTTAAATCATATAGTATCTTTGTGAATAACCGTAAACAAACTTAGAATGGAAACAAATTTTTTTACAAAAACCAACCTGGAAAGGTCTGGGTGTAAGTGTCAAAGACCTGTGAATATTTTTCTTTTTTGTATGATTTGGGGTGTTTTGGCATGGTTGTATTAGCAGGTTATTAGCAAAAGATTGTTAAAGAAAATCTAAAAAAGGTATGGCATTAGTGTCATTCAAATGATATAATAGTATAAAAAAGAAGGGGTGTGCGTGTGTATGAATACAATTACACTTCCAAATGGCAGGACAGTTCGTGTTGTATCACCAGAAGAATGAGATTCTGTTATTTCTGAATCGGATGCAGAAATGGACTATCGAGCAGAAGAGGCTGTAAAAGCCGCGATTCATAGGGCGAAGGTTTGTAAGAAACCAATCGCACGTTATGATATGGATACAAAAAAAGCATATATAGAATATCCAAATGGGGAAAGAAAATATGTTGAATAGAAAGGCCAATGCTATTAGTACTAGCTGGACCTAATGGATCGGGAAAGAGTACAATAACAAAATATTTTGAGATCCAAGGAATTTAAACAAATGCTGATGAAGTGGTGGCATCAACAGGAATGGATAATAAAGAAGCTGCGGAATTTGTAGATAAGAAAAGATATGAGTTTATAGAATCAAAACAAGATTTTACGTTTGAGACGGTGTTATCTTCAGAGTATAAAATGAATATACTACGAAAGGCAAAAGAAGAAGGATACTTTATCAAATGTATGTTTGTTTTAACAAATGATCCGCAAATTAATATTACGCGGGTTGAAACAAGAGTTCTAAATGGTGGACATGATGTGGACAAAGAAAAAATAATAAGCAGATACTACAAATCTTTGAGCCATATTAAAGAGTTGATGGATATATGTGACATTTTGCGTGTTTATGATAATATAGGTGACAAACCTGTTAGAATTGTAAGAAAACATAAAGAAGAGATTTCAATTTTCGCTACTGAGTTTTGGTCAAATGAGAACATAGTTGAATTGCTTAAGTAGTTGCTTTTATATGATGTAGTTTGGAAAACCAGATTTTTGTATGCTGTGTGTTGAAATTAAAAAAAGAGGTGTTTATGATGACAGTAGATACAAATACAATAATTTCTATAACAGAAGCAAATCAAAAGTTTTCCAAAGTAACAAAATTGGTTGATGAACATGGAACTGCTGTAATACAAAAAAACAATATACCGAGAAACCATGTGATTGATTTTAGTAAGCGTGAAAAGGTAGTTTCTACAGAAGATGTGATGGTGATATCGGAAAACTTAATGCAGAAAAATATTGAAGTGTACAAGATGCTTGGTAAATGATTAAGTGTATAAGTGGGAAATTTAAAAAGTAGAGTGTAAATGTAGGTTAAATTAATTGGAGAAAAATAATGATAACGTTATATGATTGGGCGGTTATAAATGAACCGGAAATTTTAGAAGAATGGGACTATGAAAAGAATAAAGATATTGATATAAAGAAAATAGCATCACATTCATCCCAAAAAGTTTTTTGGAAATGTCCCAAGCATAAGCATAGTTATTCTGCAAGAATAGGAAAAAGAGTACAAGGACACAAATGTATTTACTGCTCAAACCGTGTAGTGTTAGAAGGATTTAATGATTTACAGTCACAATATCCTGAAATTGCATTAGATTTTGATGAGGAAAAGAATGGTTTTTCGGCTAAGAATATTACATATGGAAATACGAAGAAAATATATTGGAAATGCCATGTGTGTGGATGCGAATGGATAACATCAGCGGCACGAAGAACAAGAAATAACACGAAATGTCCTATGTGTGCGAAAAAGCAAAGTATAGCCAAGCGGAAGATTTTGCAGGTAAAAAAAACAGGGGGACTCCTAAAATATCCCCAATTGTTAGAACAATGGGATTACGAAAAAAATGGTGATGTGGATCCGCTTACGGTTAATATTAATGATAATAGATATTTCTATTGGAAGTGCTTAATTGGACGACATTCTTTTCCATCGAAAATAGCACATAGAGTATTAAATAACAAGTGTCCATATTGTGAAGGAAAAAAGGTTTTAAAGGGCTTTAATGATATTGAAAGTCAATGTGAAAACGTGATGGTAGAATGGGATTACGAAAATAATCAAATTTTGCCAAGCGAAGTCATTTATACAGCAACAGCTCCCCAAATACATTGGGAATGCTGTTTTTGTGGACAGAAGTTTTGCACAGAACCTAGAAAACATAGAGAACCAGGATGCAAAATTTGTAAGCAGAAAATGCGCCACAAAAAGAAAAGATTAGAAAGAGTTTTAAATGAAGGGGAAATTGATAAGAATCAGTATTATGATATTTATTTAGATTGGGATTACGAAAAGAATAAAGAATGTGATTGGTTTTGGGAAGAAATGACACCAACGTTTACGAAGAAAGTATTTTGGAGGTGCCATATTTGTGGACATTCATGGAAAACGTCTATGTATCGTAGAATACAAGAAGGAACAGGCTGCCCTGCCTGTAGCCATAAAGTGCTGGTACCGGGAATCAATGACTTGGAAACTGAATGCCCAGAATTAGCTATTGAATGGAGTAGTAAAAATGAGAAAAAGGCAAATGAAGTGATAGCAGGATCAGATACAAAATATCAATGGGAATGTCAATTTTGTGGAAATGAATGGACGGCATCTATAAATAATCGGAGAAGAGAGGGTTCTAATTGTCCTAAGTGTAATGGTGCAAACACTTCCTTTGCAGAGCAGGCAATTTTTTATTATATAAAAAAGAATTGTTCGGATGCAATCAATCGGTATGTCGATAAAGATGTAAATAAAGAGATAGATATTTTTATTCCTACACTTAAGGTGGGAATTGAATATGATGGATATATTTTTCATAAAGATAAAAAAGAATTAGATGACCAAAAAACCCTGCTACTGCAAGAAAAGGGAATAAAATTAATTAGAATAAGAGAATATAAAAAAACAAAACTTCCAGCATTGGATGTTAAACCTTATTTATGTTGGGATTATTTGTATTCGTCAAAATATAAAGGATTAGATAAAGTGATTTGCAATATTTTGAAGAGTATTGGAAAAAATGAAGCAAGAGTTGATTCGTATTGTGACCGCTTCAGAATATTACATTCATATCGACGAAAGGTCCTAGAGAATAGTTTAAAAGCGTCAGAGTCGCCATGTTTAAAACTGTGGGATTATGAAAAGAACTATCCACTTTTGCCAAGTGAGATAAGTAAAGGATCGGGGATGGAAGTAAATTGGAAGTGTGATGTATGTGGTTTTGAGTGGAGAAATGCAGTAAATGCAGAGCGAAAGTGTAAAGGATGTAGACGATGTAATAAAAGAGCGGCGAATCAAGAATATAGCATTATGTCCAAATATCCAGACATTATTGAAGATTGGATTACAGAGATGAATGATAAGACCCCGGAACAAATATTGCCAGATACACATAAAAAATTTTGGTGGAAGTGTAGTATTTGTGGAAAGCCATATTTAGCAACACCTACGCATTGGAATGCAGCAAGAAGATGTAGTGATTGTGGACAAGAAAAAGCAAGAGTGGCAAGATGCAAACCGGTTGCACAATATACGGAGAAAGGCGATTTGATTAAAGTATATGAATCTGCCAGAATTGCAGATCAAGAAACGGGAATCAGTTACAAGAGCATATCAAAAGCTTGTCACGAAAGCGGAAAAAAAGCTGGAGGATATTTATGGAGATTTTTTATTGAGAGTGAAGATTGAAAGTAACCGCTCCATAGTCCGGACATTGTCATCTCTCCGTTTTTGTGAGACAATAGTCTCAACAACAAATCAATCCGTCTAAAAAGTTTAGTTTTTGACTTTTTGGACTGCAATGGAGGGAAATAGAACCAGCTACAGTGGCACGTCGGTACCGACTGATGGAAGGACTGACGATTACCCCGAAAAAAGCCGTAAGATTCGTAACACAGCCTGAGTTTTTTGCCTGATCTTTTGTGCAAAACAGAGAAAATTTTCCTGTATTTTCTATCTCGTTCTATTCTGCAAACAACAGGGAAAGCAGGCACGACAATCCGCTTTCTGACATGGCTTTCGACATATCTGTGATACAAAACCCCGGTGTCTTTCTTTTTGGGGGTGTCTTAAAGCGGTGCCTCTCAGGTACATTTTAAAGCGATACATCCATAGGTAAAATGACGAAAAAGGTGAAAAATCGGATTCGCAAAATCGTGAGGGATTTGTTATAATAGTCCTTAGAAAGGTGGTAGTTTTATGAAACAAACGGTAAATATTGATAAGTATGTTGGAAAAAATGGAAAATATATTATATCCATGAATAAAACATTTAAACAGGCGTTTAGTATATTAGAGCTGAAGCATATAAATTTGATGCTGAGAATCAATAGAATAAACAGATTGTGTGTTGAATATACTAAGAAATGGAAGAAAGAAAAAACAAAATGGAATAATACAAATTATGAATTTGCTTTCCTACAAGAAGAAATTATATATCATATGCGTAGAGTCGTTGACGATATGATTTCAATAGTTTGGATTCAAAATCAGATAGAAAGCCAACGGTATGTTGATAAAATAGAAATAGATTCTATAGGTAGATATTTGAACAAAAAGAATTCTGATTTTAAGTGTTTTGATGAATGCATAGAATTTTTAAAAATAATAAATAGTATTTCAAATTCGTATAAACATTCAGTTTATCAAACTGTCCAAATCTTGATTAGTCGAGAAGAACCATCCTTTTATGTCTATGGATATAAATCAAATGATACAAATAATGAGGAGGGAGAATATTTATATAGTCAGACTGAATTATTAGAAGGATTAGAAAAAATGTTAAATATATATTTAGGAGAAGTTTATGAAACGATTTTATAGAATCAAGAGACCGTTTCAAGTTCTGTGTAAACACAAAAACTGACATAAGATTAATTGATAGTTACTAAGAGCAGAGACCAGATTTTGGATCCTCTGCTCTTAGTTGTGTGCAAATATAAAAAAGAACTTAATAGTTAGCATGCTCAATAAATTCTTCCAATTCTTCTCGTGTAATTCGCCATTGAGAACCAATTCTAAATCCTTGCAATCTTCCATCATGAAGCATAGCTAAGAGATTATTTTTCCCTATATGTAGGATATGTTGACATTCTTTAAAGGTCATAATAGGTGGAATTTCTTGTTTCATAATTTTTGTTGTCCTTTCCTTGTGTTCAAAAAATAGTTTAATGTATCTTTATAAAGTTGTTTGTAGTTTAATGGAGTTTTTGATGAAAGAACATTAATTGAATCCTCAAAATGCAAGCATTTCTGCTTTTTTGACTGATATATTATCTCTTTGAAGTTTAGCGAAAGGAGGGTAATCAATTGAAATTACCAATTAAAAAAGTTCTGGAGTATGCTGGAAATGGAATTGCAGTAGTTATTACAGCTCTGGATGCTTATGTAGAGTATCAGAAGTTTCAAAAGAAAACAAGAAAAAAATTAAAGAAACAACGAAAGGAAGGTAGATTTGATGCAAGATAACTTTACAATGAGAAAACCAACCTGGAAAGGTCTTGGTGTAAACGTGACAGAGGCACGCTCCTCTAGAGAAGCACTTACCATGTCGGGCTTAGACTGGTGTGTTTATCAGCAAACGATGACCGCAGACAATGGAATCCCGATTGGCGGATTCCGAGCAAACTTAAGAAACACGGACGATTTTCTGCTTGGCATTGTGACAGACAAATACAAGGTGGTGCAGAATCATGAAGCTTTTGCATTTACCGATGCATTGCTCGGACAAGGTGTTCGGTATGAAACCGCCGGCATGTTGCAGGACGGCAGGAAAACATGGATTTTAGCAAAGCTGCCACAACGATACCAGATGATGGGTGATTGGATTGACCCATATCTGGTATTTTTTAATTCCCATGATGGAAGCGGAAGTATCAAGGTAGCCCTTACTCCGATTCGAGTAACCTGTCAGAATACGTTGAATCTTGCCCTGCGGAAAGCAAGCCGTATCTGGTCTACAAAACATACCGGGCAGATTCAGTCACGGATAGATGATGCGATGGACACGCTCTTTCGGGCAGAGACGTACATGGACGAACTGAATCAGGAAGTCAATCACTTGGCAGATATTACGTTTAATGACAACGAGGTATCGGAACTGGTTGAGCAGTTGATTCCGCTTCCGAAAGATGCCACTTCTCAGCAGGAGAAAAATGTAACCAGATTGCGAAATGACCTACTGGCTCGTTATTACAAAGCACCGGATTTAAAGGCATTATCAAACAATGGTTACAAATTTATCAATGCGGTTTCTGATTTTGCGACCCATGCAGAGCCACTTCGAAAGACAGATTCCTACCAAGAAAATCTGTTTGCTAAAACCTTGGATGGCAATCCATTGATCGACAAGGCACACCGCATGATTTTGAAAGCAGCATAACAAACACTACGAAAACAGGAGGATTTTTCTATGACACCAAAAAACTTTTATAACACACTTACAAGCAAATTGCAGGAGCAGCTTGGTCCGGAATGGACAACGGAGCTTTGTACAGACATTTTAGCGAATAATGGGAAAAAGAAAATTGTTATTGCAATCGGCAGACGTGGAACAACGATATATCCGAGCCTTTCTATCGAAGCATACTTTGAGCAATACATGCATGGCAAAGAGATGGAGCAAATTATCGAAGAAATTTTGGCTACGTTACAAAAAGCTATTACAGATATTCCGAAAGATGCCCTTTGCTGGGTGGAGGACTGGGAAACGGTAAAAAATTCTATCTTTTTCCGTTTGGTATCGAAAAAGAAGAATAAAGAATATCAGAATACCATGGTATATGAGGAATTCTGCGATCTGATGGCAATAGCTGTTGTTCAGGTTTTCTCGGATGCTAAGTCTGTTAAAACGATGCGTGTTACCAAGACATTGCTGTCACACTGGAATGTATCGGAATCACAGGTTCTCAATGAGGCACGACAAAATACAGAGCGTCTTTGTCCGGGGAAGATCATGGATATGCTTGGAGTGATTTCCGGCATGTTAGAGCCATCTGAAAAAGAATTATTTCCCGATGCAGAAAAGATTCCACAAGATATGTATGTCCTTACCAATGCTAATAAGATAAATGGAGCAACCGTTATGATGTATGATTCCTTTTTACAGAGATTGCATCAAAAAATTGGTACGTTCATTTTGTTACCGAGCAGTATTCATGAGGTGATTGTATATCCTTTTGATAAGAACAGCATGTCATTTTATGAATATCAGCAAATGGTTATGGAGATTAATCAGACTTGTGTTTTGGAAGAAGAGGTACTTGCAGACAGCGTTTACCTGTATGATGGAAACCAGATTCTGTTGGTAGCCGATGAGAATGGAGTGTATTACAATGAAGACGATTTCAACAATTAGTACCAAAGACATGACCCATGAAGAATGGCTGCAAGCTCGCAAATCCGGTATCGGTGGAAGTGACGCCGGAGCCATCTGTGGGTTGAATCCCTACACCTCTCCTCTTGCGGTTTATCAGGACAAAGTAAGCGAAACGGTTGAGGAAAAGGACAATGAAGCCATGCGGCAGGGACGTGATCTGGAGGATTATGTTGCCAGACGTTTCATGGAAGAAACGGGAAAAAAGGTGCGCCGTGCCAATGTCATTTACAAAAGCACCGAAAATCCGTTTATGTTTGCCAATGTTGACCGGCTGATCGTAGGTGAAGATGCCGGACTTGAATGCAAAACGGCATCTGCCTATTCTGCTGACAAATGGAAAGACGGTCATATCCCGGAATCTTATCAGATTCAATGTCACCATTATATGGCAGTTACAGGAGCTAAGGCATGGTATATTGCGGTTGTGATTTTGGGAAGAGAGTTTCTGTGGCAGCGTATTGAGCGGGATGAAGAACTGATTCAAAATCTTATCTCCATTGAGAAAGATTTTTGGCAGAACCATGTAATTCCGCGGAGTATGCCCGAACCGGACGGCTCCTCTTCTTCCGAAGAACTGATTCAGCAATATTTTGGCAAAGCACAACTGGACAAGGTGATTCCATTGACTGGCTTTGATGAACAATTGAAACGGAGAAATGAGATCGCGGAACTCATGGATAAGCTCGACACGGAAAAGAAAACCATTGAGCAGAAAATCAAAGTATTTATGCAGGATGCAGAAGTGGCGGAAAATGACCATTACCGTATTTCATGGAAAAACAGTACAAGCAACCGTATTGACACGACACGGTTGAAAGCCGAGATGCCGGATGTCTATACCCACTTTTGCAAACCCACACAAAGCCGCCGTTTTTTGGTAAAAGCGGTATCGTAACAATAACACACAGCGTTGATACTTCGGTATCAGCGCTTTTTCTTTTTATATAGGAAGGAATTCAGTATGGATGTAAAGAACGAACTGGCGAAGAAAGCCGAAAATACAGGAAAAGTGAAGCTAACAAAGAGCATGTCGATCGCGGACATGATTAAGACACTCGAACCGGAGATTGCAAGAGCTTTACCAAGTGTCATCACCCCGGAACGGTTTACACGAATGGCATTGAATGCTCTGAATAACACCCCGAAGCTGGCAGAATGTACGCAGATGTCATTTCTTGCGGCACTGATGAATGCTGCCCAGCTTGGATTGGAGCCGAATACTCCGCTGGGGCAGGCATATCTGATTCCCTATAAAAACAAGGGGGTTTTGGAATGTCAGTTCCAGATTGGCTACAAAGGAATGTTGGACCTTGTGTACCGTAACGAAATGGTACAGACCGTTCAGGCACAGGTTGTCTATGAAAATGACGAGTTCCATTACGCACTCGGTTTAAATGGGCGGCTGGAACACATACCCACGTTAAGAGACCGCGGGGAACCGTATGCTTTTTATGCGTTGTTTAAGTTAGAAAACGGTGGGTATGGGTTTGAAGTTATGAGCAAAACGGATATGGATGCCTTTGCCCTGCAATATAGTAAGGGGATTTCTTCGGAATATTCTCCTTGGAAAACGAATTATATCGACATGGCAAAGAAAACGGTCATCAAGAAAGTCTTGAAGTACGCACCGCTGAAAACGGAGTTTCAACGGGCTTTGTCCAATGACGAGACAATCAAAACTCACTTTGCCGTAGATATGTCGGAGGTGGAACCGGAGACGGTGATTGATATGGAAGAAGGTGAACTGCTTGAAAGTGCTTCTTAATACAGAAAGTATGGTGCGGTTTCGCATTCGCCGGGAATACAACCGTTTCCAGTATCGGATGCTGAAGAAAAAGAAAGAAGAGATTATTGACAAATGTGAAAAGATTCGTTTTTACGGATGTATCAAAGAATTCTTTCAATACAATGAAGGCATTTCTCAGGAAATCTTTTCTTTCTTAAGCAAACAGAAGGACATAATTCATTCAATGTGGGAAATCTATCTCAAATATGAGCAGCTCAGCTGTGAGAGCTGGGATCAGATTGAGGAATTGATTGGATTTTGGATGGTTGGGTAAAGTACGTCCCTAAATGTATACTTTTTGGGACGTGTAAAAAAGTGATAAAAACGAGTGCCAAAATGCATGGATGCGAATTTTTGGAAAGTCCCAAATGATATCTATGCATTTTGGCACGTTTGTTCTAGGAAGGAAGTGTAAACTTGAGATATGGTTATCATAGAACCAGTACAAAAGAACAACATCTTGATCGTGGTGTTGCTGAGATAACGGAATACTGTAAGAAAAATTGTTTGGAATTGGAACGTATCTATACAGATCAGCAAACAGGAAAAAATTTTAACAGACCAAGATATCAAGTGTTAAAAGAAGATGTTCTTCGCTCTGGAGATGAACTGATTATTACAGAAGTTGATCGACTGGGTAGAAATAAGCGAGAAACATTAAGGGAGTTACAGTTTTTCAAGGATAATGATATTCGGGTAAAAATCCTGGAACTGCCAACAACGTTAATGGATTATTCAAAGTTGGAAAATAGCATGGCTCAAATGTTGATGGAAACAGTCAATAACATGCTTATCGAATTGTATGCTGCAATGGCACAATCGGAAATCGAAAAAAAGGAAAAGCGTCAACGAGAAGGTATAGAAGCTAAAAAGTCTCGTGGAGAGTGGGAGAACTATGGGAGACCTCGAAAAATGAAACAAGTTGAATTTAATCAATACTATCAGCAGGTTTTAAAAAGAGAAATTCGTCCGTTTGAACTTATGAGAAAATTAGGGTTGGCCCAATCAACTTTCTATCGTTATAAGAAAGAGTATGAAAATGGGAAAAAATAATATCTAATTGATGTATCCGTGTATCCGCGTGATTTGACATATATATGTTACAATTGAGAATGTGCGTAATCTCGATATACATTGATTATTATATATAAAAAGTTCAATCCGGATACGTGGATACATTCAATAAATAATGAAGACTCAAGACGGTGTGAAATTCTTTCTGTAAATTCAGATCTTCTATGATAATTGATACGGCT
>OGQN01002891.1_pt1 | contig 11737 bp, 9 predicted proteins | sample 1553231 | NCBI WGS metagenome assembly OGQN01 (sample SAMEA2579950, study PRJEB22360) | human gut metagenome | biome: human gut; feature: human-associated habitat; material: faeces | place: Denmark | collected 2008/2010 | reverse complement strand
GTCCCTGCCGCTGTTTTGCAGTCAGTTCTTCTCCCTTTTCCTGCATACGCCCATAAATCAGGAACGAGCAGAGAACACCTAAAATAAAAATCACACCAAGCCGCCAGTCAAACATCAGAATGAATATGCTGGTCACCACCATGTTTACCATTCCGGTTGTTACACGGTCAAGAAGGTGCATGGAGTAGTTTTCCAAAAAATTAAGGTCAGTTGTAACTGTTGTTGTAATGTCCCCCATATTTCGCTCATGGAAAAAGCCCATACCCACATTACGCAGCTTATCTCCTAACGTAATTCGCTCTCTGGAAACAAACTCAAATCCCGCTGTGCTTTGAAAGCTATACACTAAGTATTTGAACACCATGCGGACAACAAGAGAGATTATCAGTATTCCAAAAAGTACAAGCCAGTCATTCCCTGTAAATGCTTTGTTGTTCTGTATTTTTGTGAGGGTATAGAACACAGCCCCGACAGGGAACATTGCCACAATTGAGTCTATAAAGCTGAATACAAAACTTGCATAGATACGCTTTGACAAATCACCACTCAAACGCAATACTCGTTTAATTACTTTCAGCATAATATTTCCGCCTCCTTGTTCATACTCCAATCCATTGCCGATATATGGGCTTTCCACATATCCAAATAGGTCTGTGAAGAAGATAATAGCTGCTCATGGGTTCCTTCCGCTGAAATCGCACCATCCTCCAACACTAAAATTTTATCTGCGTACATGATAGTGGACAGGCGGTGCGCAATCACAATCAGCGTTTTCCCTTTTGTCAGATGGTCAATGGACTGTTGCAATTTATCTTCATTCTCCAGGTCGGTAAACGCCGTAGCTTCATCAAGAATAATAATCGGAGCGTCCTTTAGAATTGCCCTCGCAATCGCCAAACGCTGCCGTTCCCCTCCCGAAAGGCGGGCACCTGCATCCCCGGTGTTGGTATCATAACCCTTAGGGAAGCGGGCAATAAAGTCATCACATCTCGCCAGTGACGCAGCCCGTTCTACTTCTGCATCCGTAGCATCCGGCTTACCGATTCGGATATTGTCCCTCAGGCTCATATTGAACAGAAAATTATCCTGTGAAACATAACTGATTTTTTCGGAAAGCTCGGATAACGGCAGATTGCGAATATCCGCGCCGCCCACAGTTACCGCACCCGCGCTCACGTCCCAAAAGCGGGCAATGAGTTTTGCCAGAGTTGATTTCCCCGAACCGGACGGACCTACCAACGCTGTGACTGTCCCAGCCTTTGCCGTAAAGGAAACGCCATGGATAACCTCGATTGCTCCGTAGCTGAAATGAACATCTTTCAGATCCACATCATTGCCGCTACTGTGTTGTGCTTCTATCGGCTCGGGCAACTCCTTTGCTTCTAAAAGTGCCATAATACGGGGCTGTATCTCATAAATTGCGGCAATGTCATGCCAAAACTCAATCATTGCCTGTAAAGAGCCAACAAGCCCCATAGAGAGAAGAATACATAAAATAACCTCGTTTAATGTCGTAGTACCACCCGAAAGAAGTACAACGCCGACGGGCAAAACAAATGCAATCGTTGAGGGCATAACAACCTGACTGATACTCATAAAAGGATAGCAGTGCTTATACCATGCGGTAGTAATATCCCGCACTTTCAATACTGCTCCCTTAAACCGTCCCATCGAAGAAGCAGTCTGATTGAACATACGGATAACTTCCATACCATTTACATACTCAACAATGGTTGCGTTCATATCTCCATTCGCGGACATATATTCTTTCATCCTCTCGCTGCGCCCTATCATCATGCTATAATAGATAACATTTCCCAAAACAGCCGAAGCAAGAGAAGCAAGCGCCATACGCCAATCCACAAAAAGCAGATAGGCAAACACAAAAATCGGAATGAGAATGCTTGCTGTCATTTCGGGAATGGCATGAGCAATCTGTCCTTCAAGTCGTTCCGTATCATCAATGACTAATTGCTTAAATTCGCCGGAAGATTTTTCCTGTATTGTCCCCATAGACATTTTTGACATCTTCCGCATAATTGCGCAGCGGATATTCTGTATGATTTCATACGCTGCCTTGTGGGAGCATAGGGTTGATTTTGAATATAGAAAGTGTTTTAGAAAATATCCTGCTAAAGCCACCAAGGTCAAGCTGACTGCCCATTCTATGGTCAAAGCATTGTCTAACGCTTTCCCAAGCAACACAGCTACAGCAGCGTATGGAACCATACCAAACGCAGAGGACAGAACAGAAAGGATAACAGAAATCCTCAAAAGTCCTTTCCTCTGACTGGCAAACTGCAAAATACCCCTTAAAGGCGATTGCTGTTTTTCTCTTTTGTCCATGTTTTCCTCCTTATTTGAAATAGTCAGTAATTCATCTGTTAATCCTTCAAGAAATTCTGCGTCATGGGTTACAATGAAAATCAGCATTCCCTGTTTTTTCAGTTCACGCAGAATATTCTTTAGACGGAGCATATTCCGTCCGTCAAGCCCACTCGTCGGCTCGTCCAAAACAAGAATATCCGATTTTGCAGCGATGGAAGCAGCAATCGTGACCCGCTGCTTTTGTCCGCCGGACAAGGATAGCGGGTGTCTTTCGGAATATTCGGCCAAGCCGAACCTGTCAAGAATGTTTGTTGTTTCCTCTTTTGAAGCATGAACGTTTTTTTGCTTATTTTTTCGTGCCGCCAATTCCATTTCATGTGTAACGCTTTCCGTAAAAAGCTGATAATCCGCGTCCTGCATAACAAAGTATGTTTTTTTCAGCAGCTCTCTATGGGTCATTTTTTTGCCGTTCAGACGAATTTCCCCAGTTCGCGGTGCCATAAGTCCGCACAGCACTTTAGAAAATGTTGTTTTCCCGGAACCGTTCGCACCGACAATTCCAATAATCCGACCTTCTTCGCCCCATGTAAAGTGAAAATTCAAATCATGGATAATTTCCTGCTTTCCGTAGTAAATACAGAGGTTTTGACACGTCAGCTCGTTTGCATCAGACCTTGCAGGAGTTTTCTTTGTAGGAAAAAGCACATTTTGTATGCTGCGTAAACCGTATTCTCGCAGCACATCGGGCGAAAGGCAAGCAGCCTCCGCCGCACCCCATATTTTTTCAATTCTCCCTTTGCGCATATATACATATCGGTCGGCAATTCCTCCAAGCCAGGAAAGGCGGTGTTCAGAAATAATGAGGGTTTTCCCCTCGGCTTTTAGTGTAAATAAAAGCTCACGGAGATTTTGTATTGTTTCTCCATCAAGGTTTGCCGTCGGTTCGTCCAAAACAATGACATCGGTATCCATTGCATAGATAGAAGCAACTGCCAGCCGCTGTTTTTCGCCGCTGGATAACCCAAATAAACTCCGATCTCGCAGTACGTCAATATTCATTCGGGAGAATGCGGCGTCCACGTTCTGATTTATCCGCTCCGTGGAAAAGGCAAGATTTTCACACCCGAAAGCTACTTCGTCCGTTGTGTTTACTGCAAAAAATTGTGAACGGGGATCTTGAAACACTGTGCCAATTTTGCGACTAAGCTCATACTGTTCCAATTTGTTTACTGGAACACCCTCGCACAATATTTCTCCTGTAAGCGTTCCTTCAAAAAAGTTGGGTATTAAACCATTGAGGCATCGTGTTAAAGTTGTTTTCCCGCAGCCACTTTCTCCCGTTAAAATAACGCACTCTCCTTTACGAATTTCCAAATCAATTCCATAAAGAGCATTTATCTCCGGGGCGGCATCATATTGAAATTGTAAATTTCTTATTGTGATCATACTCATTCTGAACCTCCGCGCTACCCGCACAATGAATAAAGAAGTGTTCCGATATTAGTGCAAATCACCATCATCAGATACACAATATCCTTTATTCTGATTTTCAGAGGAACTCTCATCCCTCTTGGCACAGGATTTTCGATTGCACGAGTGACCGCAGCCGCAGACAATTCATCCGCTACCTTTATACAGCGCATGATAAAGGGAATAATCATGTATTCTGTGGTCATGGCAGGAGCTTTTACAAAAGTAATCACATTTAAGGGGACGCCCCTTGTTTTCATGCCGTTTCTAATCTGTTCAAGCTCATGGCGAATGGTGGGAATAAATCGCAATGCGACAGCAAGCGCAAGCGTAGCTGATTTAGGGCAATGTAATTTTTGAAGCCCCATGAACAGCTCACTCACGGTCAACGCCTTTAGTGACAGAACCATTACGCCCAGTAAGGGAGAGAGCTTGCGTAATAGGAAAACGGGCTGGACTATGATTTGCGGAGCATTGCTCTCATTCAGTAAGGCATACAATCCGACAAGGAACGCAAACCATACGCCCAGCCGCAAAGCCTCCTTCGGGTGTTGCAAATATAACAGAAAGCTCATCAGAAAAATCACTTCACAAAGCATGGCTAACGGCTTAAAAATCCAAAATGCACATATCCCTGAAAGCACAATCTGAATAATCACTATCCGGGGGTCTATGCGGTGCATTAAATCACTCCTGCTTTTTCAAAATGCTTCTTCAACATTCTCTTTGCAATTACAGCACCTATCACAATTGCGATCAATGTAACCGGAATTGCAGCAAGCCCAGTCGTAGAATGTGCTGCTGCAATCATTGCATCCACGGTTTCCTTTGGACGGTCAAATCCATACCAAAATGCGGGATAATAATAGAGGGGTGCGATGGCACCTAAATAATATCCAACTGAATACAATCCAAAAGAAACGGTAAGCATTTTGTAATTCTGATACTTTGATTTGCTGGCAAGGACTTCGCCTACAACGCCAAACCCTAACATCCAAATCAAGACAAAAATACCGCCAAACAGCCCCCATAGAATGCCGACAATAGCAAAAGTCAATAAGACTGCGCCTTTCTTATGTACTTTTGCCATAATCAGCATATAAAGCGGCGCAGATAAAACGGCAACAACCGCAACGGAATACATATTCAACACCATGCTAATTCCCATCAAAGCTCCTGCTACCATTGTCACCACAAAAAGGAGTGCGCTAAAGATGCCTATGGTTGCAATGTCCTTCATTTTTAATTTGTTTTCATTAATTCTGCTCATAGCAATAACCTCCAAGTTTTTGGTTAGATGACGCTAACTGCTATTAGTATAGCACGATGATTTTCTGCATAGTGTCACTATCGGAAGTTCCTATATCACAAAAGAAAGAACTTCATGCGGTCTTTTCAGACTTACATGAAGTTCTTATCTGTTGTTTTTTAACATTTCGCCGGGGGATATTCCATAACGCTTCCGAAAAAGCTCGATGAAATATCCCGTATGAGAATACCCCACCATCCATGTCACTTCCTGCACTGTATGTTTTCCAGTTTTCAATAATCGTATCGCTGCTTCCAGCCGTTTTTCTACAACATAATCATTAACTGTAACTCCAAAGCACCGCTTAAATCCATCCTTTAATTTTTGCTCGTTGATAGCAATCGCCTTTGCAACAATTGGAATTGTGAGGGGGTGGGCGAAGTTCTCACCAATAAATTCCCGTGCCTTCAACAGCGCATTGTAATCTTCCACACTAATACGGATGCCAAAGTCATTTGTAGGAGATTTGCAAATAACCTCGTCGCAGTAAACAGCAATTAACTCAAAAATTTTTCCTTGCAGATAGATCTTTTTCATTTCATCACAAAAGTGGCAAGCAAGGATTTCAGAGAGAATTTTACTGATGTTTGGTGTGTAGGTATATACTCTTACGGGCGCTGTTTTTCTTGTATCATATAATGCCCCCCTTATTTTGATACAGGTGAAAATTTGCTCAAAGATTTTTTCATCCAAAGTAATGCTAATGCCTTTGAATTTTCTGTTTCCGCTTATTTTACTTCGGCACTCCTTAAATGTTCCGTAGCGTACTTGGCTCTGCTGTGCCGCAATTTGAAATTGATGAACAACCTCGTTATTGATGTAAGACCACTCCATATTGCCATCAATGCAAAAAGAAATCTGAAACAGGCTCAAATCGTCGTGCGTTGTTGTCATTTCAATATCTTCCTGTGAAACAAACTCTGATGTTGTCAACAATATTCCATCGGCAATATCAATGTTTTCAATAATACCATCCATGAGGGGAATGAGATATTGATTATCGGCTGTTTTATTCGCCTGCATAATCTGACTTGATGCAGCAATGCTTACAGCGGAGGGAACAAAACGATCCTCAGGGTATGAAATAATAATAAGTCAACACCTCCTTGCGGTTAGCCGCCTCTAACTAATGCGCAAAAATCAATCTGCCGAAAGTACAGGCAGATACTTATGTATAAGTATAGCATTTTTTTAAGTTGTATTCAAGGGCAAGAACGTAAATGTTTTTCCGCCTACAAACACAGAAAAGTTCCTTATGAAGAAGGCAAAAGAAAATTTATCTACACTGGAATCGACAGTGATTTATTTTTCTTTGTGGAGAAGATGGCTATATGTTTATTTTCTTAATTCATCACTTGACATTGTGGCAAAGAAATGAGCATTTTTTGCAATAATCTGCGCATTGCTGTGCATTGTATTGCATCGAAGTATCCGATATGATGAATTTACAGTAAATAAGCATGAAAAGGAGCGCACACATGAACGCAGCGGAACTGATCGAATATATCCGCACTGCCGAAAAGAAAACGCCAGTCAAGGTCTACCTCTGGGAACGCTCGCCCACGAGCTTTCCGAATGCAAGAGTCTTTCCGGCGGGAGACGGGACAAAAATCGTGTTTGGCGACTGGCGGGACATCGGCCCCGCCGTCCGGGCGCAGCAGGACGCCATTGCCGATATCGTGATCGAAAGCAGCTGCCGCAATTCAGCCGTTCCTCTGCTGGACACGAAGGGGCTGAACGCCCGGATCGAGCCGGGTGCCATCATTCGAGAGCAGGTCGAGATCGGGGAGGGAGCGGTCATCATGATGGGCGCCATCCTCAACATCGGCACAAGCGTGGGCGCAGGTACCATGATCGACATGGGTGCGGTGCTCGGAGGCAGGGCGATGGTCGGCGCACGCTGCCACATCGGCGCAGGCGCGGTGCTGGCCGGGGTGATCGAGCCTGCAAGCGCGACGCCCGTCGTCGTGGAGGATGAGGTGCTCATCGGGGCGAACGCAGTGGTGATCGAGGGCTGCCGCATCGGCATGGGCGCAGTCGTTGCGGCGGGCGCGGTCGTCATCTCGGACGTACCGCCCGACACCGTGGTTGCCGGATGCCCCGCGCGTATCATCAAGCGTAAGGATGAGACCTCCGCCGCCAAGACGGCGCTGGTGGACGCCCTGCGGGAGCTTTGAGCCGCAGGCGCATGACATTCAAACACGCACAAGAAAGGGTTTCAGATATGCAAACGCTCACCCCCATGACAGTGGACAGACGCGCCCTGCACCGCATCCCCGAGCTGGGCGACGAGCTGCCCAAGACCATGGACTATTTACAAGATGTCCTCGGCACGCTCGGCTGTGAGGTGTTTTTCCCGCTTGACAGCGCTGTGTGCGCTTATTTTGACTTCGGAGCGGCGGATGCGCTGGCATTTCGCGCGGAAATGGACGCGCTGCCCATTGCGGAGCAGACAGGTCTGCCGTTTTCCTCTCAGCACAGCGGAAAAATGCACGCCTGCGGACACGATGGGCACATGGCGATGGCGCTGGAGCTTGGCCGCAGGATCCGCACGAAGCAGGTGCTTCCGCACAACATTCTGCTGCTGTTTCAGCCCGCCGAGGAAACGACCGGCGGCGCCAGACGGCTTTGCGAAACAGGGGTTTTGGAGCGTCTGCGCGTCAAAGCCGTATTTGCCCTGCACCTCTGGCCGGGTCTTTCTGCCGGGATGATCGCCGGCCTGCCCGGCGCCATGATGGCGCGCTCGGCCGAGGTGACGTTCACCGCCGAGGGGCGCTGCGCACATTTCTGCTCCGCCGCCTCCGGCCGTGACGCACTTGCAGCCTGCGTGGAGTTTTACAGCCGGGCCGCGGCATTGCCGCTTCCGCAGGCTCCGCAAAGTCTGCTCGGCTTCGGGCGCATGGAGGCCGGAAGCGTCCGCAATGCAGTTGCCGGAAGCGCACGGCTGGAGGGCAGTCTGCGCGCGCTCGATGATGCTGCGTTTTGCAGCATCCAGGAGGCGCTGGAGACGATCAGCCGCCATGTCGCGCAAACCAGCGGCTGTGCGGGCGCCGTCCATTTCAGCGAGGGCTACCCCGCTGTTGTGAATCCGCCCGATCTGCTCCGCAGGGCTTCTGCGCTGTTTCCCATCGAGGCGCTGACCAACCATGGCAAGCGACGATTTTTCATACTATCAGCGGCGGCTTCCCGGACTGTTTCTGTTTTTGGGCTGCGGCGAGACATCGGCACTGCACACGGCGGCGTTCGATTTTGACGAGCGCGTGCTTGAGACCGGCGTGCGCTATTTTGAGGCAGTCGCGGGAGGCACAGTATGGTAGACAGGCTCTGCACATCGCTCGCGGGGCTCTCTTTGAGTGCCATTCGCCGCTATACGGCTCTCGCCGCGGAGCGTGAGGACTGCATCGCGCTGACCATCGGCGAGCCGGATCTTCCCACGCCCGCACCCATATGCGAGGCCGCCGTCCGCGCACTTGCAGGCGGCAGCACCCACTACACCGCAAACCAGGGCAGCGCTTCGCTTCGTGCAAAGATCGCCGCCTATGAGGCAAAAACGCGCCAGCTTGACTATGGAGCGGACGAGATCCTCGCGTAGGGGGCGGCCGAGACCCGCGCCACCGCCGGTGCAACGGAGGCCATTTACTGCGCGCTGACCGGCGTCCTCGACCCCGGCGACGAGGTCGTGATCCCGACGCCCGCCTTCGGGCTTTACGAGACCGTGACACGGCTCGCAGGCGCTGTTCCCGTGTATCTGGACACCGCCCGGACGGGCTTTCAGCTGACATATGAAGCACTCTGCGCCGCCATCACGCCGCGGACAAAGGCGCTCGTGCTCAACAGCCCGAACAATCCAACCGGCGCGGTATATACGGAAGCCTCTCTTGCGGCCGTCTGCCGCGCGGTCGGAGACAGGCCCATCTTTATACTCTGCGACGACGTTTACCGCGGGCTGTGCACGCGGCCCTGTCCGGATCCTGCGGCCCTGCCCGGCCTGCGGGAGCGGCTTTTGATCGCCCAGAGCTTTTCAAAGCCGTGGGCGATGACGGGCTGGCGCATCGGATATCTCATGGGCAGCGCGCCGGTCATCCGAAAGCTCACTGCGCTCCACGGGCATATTCTGACCTGCGCGCCCAGTATGCTCCAGGCCGCCTGTGAGACGGCGCTGGAAACCGACACGGCGCCAATGCGCGAGACCTACGCAAAAAGGCGGGCGCTGGTGCTGCGCCGCCTCCATGCGATGGGACTTTGCTGCCCCGTCCCGGAGGGCGCGTTTTACGCCTTCCCGGATATCCGTGCCTTCGGCCTTCGCTCCGAGGAATTCTGCCTTCGTCTGATCGCGGAGGCCGGGGTCGCAGCAGTCCCCGGAAGCTGCTTCGGAACAGGGGGGCATATCCGCATATCCTACTGCTGCGGCGAGCAGACGCTCGAACGCGGCATGGATCGTCTCGAGGCATTTCTGGAAAAGCTCAAACAGGAAAGAAGAACTTGACGACCTACAGAAACAGGAGGTAGCTCAAATGAAACAGAAAACACTTTTCCGCGGCATCGCCACGGCGCTTGCCACCCCGATGACATCTTCCGGCGCCATCGACTATGACGCCTACGGCAGACTCATAGACTGGCAGATCGAAAGCGGCGTCGCCGGGCTTGTCACCTGCGGCACAACGGGCGAGGCGTCCACAATGACCGCCGAGGAGCACCGCCAGACGATCGCCTTTGCCGTAAAGCGGGCCGCCGGGCGCGTGCCGGTCATCGCAGGCACCGGCGCAAACTGCACCGAAAAAGCCGTCGAGCTGACACGGTTTGCCTGCGCCGCCGGAGCGGATGCCTGTCTGGTGGTGACGCCCTACTACAATAAGGCCACGCAGCGCGGGCTGATCGCCCACTATACCGCCATCGCGGACGCATCGGACAGGCCCGTGATCCTCTATAACGTTCCCTCCCGCACGGGCTGCAACCTGCTGCCCGAGACCTGCGCCGCACTTGCCGGGCATCCGCGCATCGCCGCTGTGAAGGAGGCAAGCGGAAACATCTCGCAGATCGTATCGCTATTTCACAAGGCAGAGGCTCATCTGGACGTCTATTCCGGCAACGACGATCAGATCGTGCCGATTCTCGCCATGGGCGGCGAGGGCTGCATCTCCGTACTCTCCAATGTGCTGCCCAGGGAGGCGGTTCGGCTGTGCGAGCTGTTCTTCTCCGGCGATGTGCGCGGCGCTGCGGCGCTCCAGTGCCGTCTGCTGCCCGTCATAGACGCGCTGTTTTCCGAGGTCAATCCCATTCCGGTCAAGGCAGCGCTGGCAAAAATGGGCTACGGCACCGACACGCTGCGTCTGCCGCTCACCCCGATGGAGGAAGGAAGCCGGGCCGTCCTTCTGAACGCGCTCGAAGCATGGGGTGTTTGAGATGACAAGAATCCTTCTGCACGGCGCAAACGGTGCGATGGGCAGAGCGCTTCGCGCGCTGCTGGACGCCGGATTTGCAGGCTGCACCGCAGGACCCATGGTCAGCCGCAGCGGAAACGGCGCGTTTGCGTCCTTTTCTGAGATCCGGGAATCTGCCGACGTCGTGCTCGATTTTTCCTTTCACACCGCGACCGAAAGCGCGCTTGGCTTTGCGTTGGAGCACGGCCTTCCCATCGTGATCGGCACCACTGGACACACGCAGCAGGAGTGCGCGCGCATCGAGCGCGCCTCAGAGCAGATCCCCGTCTTTTTTTCCGGCAACATGAGTCTCGGCATTGCGGCGCTCCGCAGCCTTGTGCGCGAGGCCGCGCGCCTGTTTCCGGAGGCGGAGATCGAGATCGTGGAGACGCATCACAGCCGCAAGGTGGACGCTCCGAGCGGCACGGCGCGTATGCTCGCTGCCGCCGTTCAAAAAGAGCGGCCGGAGGCAGCGCTTGTGTGCGGCCGCAGCGGCTTTTCACCGCGAAAACACAACGAGATCGGCATATCCTCCATCCGCCTCGGCAGTGTGACCGGCATCCATGAGGTGCTGATCTCGACCGGAGCCGAAACGCTGAGTCTGAAGCACGAGGCGCATGACCGGCGGCTGTTCGCAGAGGGTGCGCTGCGGGCTACCGTCTTCCTCTGCGGCAGGCAGCCCGGTCTTTACGATATGGACGATCTTTTGAAGGGAGACGCCCTATGAAAACAGCAAAATTCGGCGGCACGTCTCTGGCAGATGCAGCCCGCTTCCGGCAGGTAAAGCGCATCGTATCGGCAGACCCGGAGCTGCGCTTTGTCGTGGTCTCCGCCCCGGGAAAGCGCTCTGCGGAGGACAAAAAGGTGACGGATCTGCTGTATGACTGCCATGCCGCTGTAAAAACAGGCGCAGACCCCGAAACTGCCTTTGCACCTGTCGCTGCGAGGTTCCGGCAGATCGCGCAGGAGCTCCGTCTCGGCATCGATCTGGAGGCGGAACTCCGGCAGATCGAAAAGGATCTGCGCTCCGGCGCGTCTGCTGCATACTGCGCCAGCCGCGGCGAATATCTCAGCGGGCGGATGCTGGCAGCCCTGCTGGGCTGGCCGTTTCTCGACCCGGCGGAGCTGCACTTCTTTGACGCTGACGGCGTCCCGCAGTACAAGCTGGCGGAGCAGGCGCTAATGCACAGGCTCCACGACATGGAGCGTG
>OGQN01002888.1_pt1 | contig 11743 bp, 9 predicted proteins | sample 1553231 | NCBI WGS metagenome assembly OGQN01 (sample SAMEA2579950, study PRJEB22360) | human gut metagenome | biome: human gut; feature: human-associated habitat; material: faeces | place: Denmark | collected 2008/2010 | reverse complement strand
TTGTGACAAGCTGGTGGATGCGATCAAATCTGATAAATATGATGTGATCATCATCAACTTTGCAAACCCGGATATGGTAGGTCATACTGGTGTACAGGCAGCAGCTGTCAAAGCAATCGAGACAGTTGATGGATGTGTGGGAAGAGCAGTAGAAGCTCTTAAAGAAGTTGACGGACAAATGTTTATCTGCGCTGACCACGGAAATGCAGAGCAGCTGATTGATTATGAGACAGGAGAACCATGGACTGCTCATACAACCAATCCGGTTCCGTTCATTCTTGTAAACGCTGATCCGAAATACACTCTGAGAGAGAACGGATGCCTCGCAGATATCATCCCGACTCTGATTCAGCTGATGGGAATGGAACAGCCTGCAGAAATGACAGGAGAAAGTCTCCTGGTTGAGAAATAATTACAATATCTAAAATAAACAGAACCATGAATAAACCTCTGAGTCTTAAGATTCAGGGGTTTGTTACTATAATGTTCTAACCTTCGGAAAAAGAATATAAAAAAGCAATAAATTAAGGTGCAAAAATACAGAAGTATGTTATAATGGAAACGTTACAGGAAAAAACAGGATAAATAGATGGTTGTATTCAATTGTTTATATTCAGGGAGTATATTAAATGAGCAACAAAGAAATGAAGGACGGACTTCAGGAAGACACTTCTGGAGTGTCGGATGAGAATACAGGCATTGAAGAAGAAATCAATGCAACCATGGATAAAATCATAGCTCCACCGGAAACGGACGAAGATGAGATGGATGACCTTGGAGATTATGATGATTCTGCAGAGGAAGAACCAGATCCACAGCCGGTAAGACATCATCGCAAATCTGCCAGACCAGGTCCGGTTGTATATGTTCCGGTAGATGATATGGAAATGCCGGATCAGTCAACTTCCAGGAAGAAAAAATCCAGAAAAACAAATACGCAAAAGAACAGATCAGCAAAACCAGAGTATCAGAATCCTAAACCTGCGAAAAAACACAAAGGGGCGCGGATTTTTGGCCTTATTATGTTGATGATCATAGTTCTTGGCGGGTGTGCTTATGCGGCTGCAAGTTATTATTTTGCGGACAGATTCTTTGAAGGTACGTGGATCAATGGTGTGAACTGTTCTCAGATGACGGCAGCAGAGGTAGAAAATCTTTTCAAACAAAAGTTTGAGAATTATACCATTGAAGTTTCAGCCAGAGATCAGGCACCACAGACGATTTCCGGAGCGGATATCAGCTATCAGTATCTTTCTACAGGAGAGGTTCTGAAGCTTCTGAAACAGCAGAAGCCATATGAATGGATCAAAGGACTCTATGAACAGAAAAGTTATACTGTATCCGAGAATACAGGGTATAACAGAACACAGTTGCAAGAACAGCTTAAGACTCTCAGCTGTGCTCAGGCAGAGAATCAGACAGAACCGGAAAATGCATATGTTGCATATCAGAACGGACAGTTTGTGATCGTACCGGAAACCGTGGGAAGTAAACTGAATATCAAAGAAGCATATAAAGTACTGAATGCTGCTGTAGATGCAGGACAGACTTCGGTAAATTTTAGTGATACACCGGAAGCATATGTGAATGCAGATGTTACACAGGATGATCCGGCACTGCAGTCTGCACTGGAAGCATGCAACAATTATACAAAAGCAAGTATTACCTATACATTTGGCAGTCAGACAACAACTCTGAATGGTGACACGATCAAAGACTGGCTACAGTTTGATGAGAAAGGTCAGCTGATCTGGGATGATAATTCCTTCCAGCAGCATGTTGCAGATTATGTTGCACAGCTTGCAGCTACTTATGATACGGTCGGTACGGAGCGTGAGTTCCAGACCACAAGTGGCAGAACCGTTTACGTTTCCAGCTCTGTATATGGATGGAAAATCGATCAGGCTGCCGAGGCTGCTCAGCTGAGCAAGGAAATTCAGTCTGGTACACAGACGACCAGAGAGCCTGTTTATTCACAGACGGCCAATTCTTACGGAGTGAATGATCTGGGTGATACTTATATAGAAGTAGATTTAAGTGAACAGCATATGTATTATTATCAAAATGGTTCCGATATCTTTGAGTCAGATTTTGTATCTGGAAATATGAGTTATGCTGATCGTCAGACACATGCAGGTATCTTTACATTGTACTATAAGAAAAGTCCGGATGTACTGAGAGGAACCATGAAAGCAGACGGAACTTATGAATATGAATCAGAGGTACAGTACTGGATGCCATTTGATGGAGGTATTGGGTTCCACGATGCGTCATGGAGAGATGAATTCGGCGGTGATATTTATCTTACAGACGGATCTCACGGATGTATCAATCTTCCACCGGATAATGCAGCAGTTTTGTATGATATCATACAGTATGGTGTGCCAATCGTATGCTTTTACTAATATATAATTACAGGAGATAAAAAATGGACAGATCATTTGATTTTATCCTTGCGGGAATAGCATTGATCGTTGGAATCATGCTTCTGACAGGACATGGTGATATTTTTCTGAAGGGTGGAAACACAAAACTTCGCAAAGAAAAGTATGATGAGAAAAAAATGACTAAGGGATCCGGAGTGACATTGATTCTGTTTGGTATCGTGACATTTATAGATTCCTACACAACAAGTCTTACTGCAAAGTTTATTTATATTCTTGCAATTCTTGCGATTCTTGTAGGATTTGTGGTATACCTGAAAAAGAAATGCATCAAGAAATAAATACAAAGATAAAACAAGGCATGGGAGATAAAAATCTTCCGTGCCTGTTTTATTTGAGAGAATTTATAAAGAAATATTGACAAGATCCATTGGTTTGCAGATGCGTGCATCCGGTTTTGGAACTTCTCCGAATCCGTATTCAGCAAAGATAAAAGGAACATTTGCTTTCTGGCATGCCTGGTAATCGCCAAACGTATCACCGACATATACGGGGGATTTCAGATCATATGTGTCTGCAAGTTTACGGATATTGGAGCCTTTGTCCAGACCGGTATCTCCATTACAAAGATGACCTTTGAAATATTTTTCAAGACCTGATGTCTGAAGAAAAACTTCAATATAGCCACTCTGACTGTTACTGACAATATAGAGTGGATATTTCTTATACATGATCTGCAGCATTTTTTCAAGATCCTCATAAAGTGGGGCACATTTTTTTAAGAGAGCTTCATGTTCGGCCTGGCAGCATCCATCAATAAGGCGAAGCTGTTCTGCTTCTGAACAGTCAGGGAAAATCTGGCGTGCGATATCAGACAGAGTCTGCCCAAAAAGTGTCATCAGACGGGCTGATGTCAGGGTAATATCCATATGTTCTTTTTCCCGCAGATATGCGGTCCAGGACTGAGCAACACTTTCTGTTGAATCCCACAGAGTTCCATCAACATCAAAAATAATACTGTCCATAATAGGGTCCTTTCGTATCAAAAATAATATTAATTTTAGTAATGGGAGATAATTATTTACAGGTATGATCCCAAATAATAACATTCTATCCGGTAAAATAAAAAAAATCAACTGGCATTTGGCTGAAATTATGTTATACTAAAACATACTGAGGGTAAAAGATGAAAAATGATCAGATAAAAGACAGAAGCATGCTGAATGAAATCGTACAACCTCTTACAGACTGGTACAGACAGAATAAACGGATTCTTCCCTGGAGAGATCAGAACAATGCCTACTATACGTGGGTATCGGAGATTATGCTTCAGCAGACAAGGGTTGAGGCCGTGAAGCCTTATTTTCAGCGTTTTATCGGAGAGCTTCCAGATGTCCAGGCTTTGGCAGAATGCCCGGAAGAGAAGCTGATGAAGCTCTGGGAAGGTCTGGGATATTATAATCGCGTCCGTAATATGCAGATGGCAGCCCGGACGGTAGTTTGTGAATACGAGGGAAAACTTCCGGCTTCTTACGAAGAACTGCTGAGTCTGAAGGGAATCGGGAATTACACAGCAGGTGCGATCGCATCCATTGCTTACCAGATTCCGGTACCGGCAGTAGATGGAAATGTTCTTCGTGTGATATCCAGAATTACAGAGGACAGACAGGATATTATGAAACAGTCGGTACGCCGGCAGATTGAAGAAAGCCTTTTGGAGATAATGCCGGAAGATATACCGGGAGATTTTAATCAGGCGCTGATGGAACTTGGGGCAGTGGTTTGTGTGCCGAATGGATCAGCACACTGTGAAGCATGTCCGGTGTCGGAGTACTGTTTTGCGTACAGACACGGGACAGTAGAGGAGCTGCCGGTCAAAGCACCGAAGAAGGAGCGTATTCTGCAAAACAGGACAGTGCTTGTGATTCAGGACGGAGAGAAGACTGCTATACAGAAACGACCGGAAAAAGGTCTTCTTGCCGGATTATATGAGCTTCCGAATCTCCTGGGTCATCTTACGCGGGAGGAAGTGCTGGATAAGGTAAAAAATATGCAGCTGGAACCGCTCTATATTGAGAAACTTCCGGATGCGAAACATATTTTTTCGCATATTGAATGGAGGATGACCGGATATCTGATTCGGGTGGCATCTCTGGACACAGACAGAGAATTGCCGTTTATTTTTGCTGAGAAAAAACAGTCTGAAAAGCAGTACGCGATTCCGTCTGCATTCAGAGCTTATGTAAAATACATGAAGGAGGAATCTGGAAAATGAAATTGTTGAGTATAGCAATTCCGTGTTATAATTCAGAAGCATATATGGAGAAATGTATCGAATCTTTGTTAAAAGGTGGAGAAGAAGTGGAGATCCTTGTGGTCAATGATGGTTCTTCTGACCGAACTGCTGAGATTGCGGATGCTTATGCCGAAAAATATCCGACGATCATAAAAGCTATTCATCAGGAAAACGGTGGTCATGGTGAAGCAGTAAATGCCGGAATCCGTAATGCGACAGGCCTTTATTTCAAAGTTGTTGACAGTGATGACTGGGTAAATGAAGAGGCATATAAACAAATCTTAAAAACACTTGAAGAACTGACAAGAGGACCAAAAACACTGGATATGCTGATCAGCAATTTTGTATATGAAAAACAGGGTGCTTCCAGAAAAAAAGTCATGCAGTACAGACATTGTCTTCCGGTGAATGAAATTTTCGGATGGGACAGTGTGCATATGTCAAAAGGCAAATATCTGTTGATGCATTCTATTATTTATCGTACAAAACTGCTTCACGAATGTGGATTGGAACTGCCGAAGCATACATTCTATGTGGATAACCTGTTTGCATTTGAGCCGCTTCCGTTTGTGAAGAATATGTACTATCTGGATGTCAATTTTTATCGTTATTTTATTGGAAGAGATGATCAGTCTGTCAATGAAAAGGTGATGATTAAGAGAATTGACCAGCAGATCCGTGTCAATAAATTGATGGCGGACGCATTCCATAATTGTCAGTTTGACAGTAAACATCTTAAGAAATATATGCTCAGCTATCTGGATATCATTACGACCGTGTCCTCGATCATGCTGGTACGTGCAGGTACTCAGGAAGCACTGGATAAGAAAAAAGAAATGCTGGAGTATATTCGTGAACAGGATCTCTGGCTGTATCATAAACTGCGTTACAGTATTCTGGGACGTGCAGCCAATCTTCCTGGCAGAGGCGGACGCAAAATGTTCGTAGCTGCTTATAAAGTATGTCAGAAATTCTATGGATTCAACTAAAAAACTTCCCCTTTATGGGGAAGTTTTTTGCGTTACAGGAAATTACTTTTATGAGATCATATGGATTTGTTTTGGTTCCATACATACAGAAAAATCATGCAGGAGACCGGCGGATTCTCCGTCTTTATGTACGGCCAGTCTGGCTTCACTGTGGATATCAATTTTTTTACAGCGGAAAATATGGATACCATTGAAATGCGTATGTTTCCCGAAAAATGCGGTTGGAAGACAACATAATACTTTGGGCTTGCTCAAACTGTCTACAACGATCACATCCAGATAGCCGTCGGAAGGACTGGCATCGGGACAGAATTTGAATCCACCGCCTTCGTATTTCTGATTCATGATGGCAGTAAAATATACTTTGGAAAACTCTTCTTTTTTATTGTCATCCATGAGCAGTGTCATAGAAGATGGCTTCAGGAAAAGCAACTGTTTCAATGCGACAAAGAGATAGACCAGTTTGCCGAGGCCGATTTTGTTCAGGACTTTTTTCATAGGAGTGACGCCAACTTCATGGCATACCGCTGCGTCAAAACCGATTCCACAGCTGATCGCGAAACGACTGCTGCTGGAACCACAGGAAATATGAGGAACGTCCATCAGATGTGGACGTTTATCGGAAAGAATCAGTTCGAGTGCCTTCATAGGATCCTGTGGAAGTTTCATACTGCGGCAGAAATCGTTTCCGGATCCGGTGGGAATGTAGCCGAAAATGACACGGGAAATATCTTTTACTCCGCTCAGGACTTCCTGTATCGTACCATCACCGCCAACGGCAATCAGCTTGATTTGACTATCTTCCGGAATCGAGGCAGTAATGGAAGCAGAAAGCTTAACAGCATGTCCTTTATATTCTGTAAAAAAAGTTTGGTATTTAATATTCCGTTCACGCAGAATGTTCTCCAGATCCCTCCAGATCAGAGCACCTTTGCCGGAACGGGAGTTGGGATTTATAATAAAATAGTACATGAGTTCCTCCCTTATGTTCTCGTTTATCATAGCATGTTCGACAGAAATTTACAAACATTTAACACTGTGCAGGCCGGAAATTTAACGTTCATTTTTTATACTTTGCAAAAAGATAAAAAAGAACCTGTTTGTGAAGAAACAGACAGGCAGGAGGAAATAAATGATCTATCTTGTAGAAGACGATGAGAGTATTCGTGAACTTGTAGTATATACATTAAAGAGTCAGGGAATGGATGCAAAAGGATTTGAACGACCGTCCCTGTTCTGGAAAGAACTGGAGAAAGAAGTGCCGGCATTGATCCTTCTGGATATCATGCTTCCTGAAGAAGACGGAATATCGATTTTACGAAAACTGCGTACCAGACCGGACACACGCAAGATTCCGGTAATCATGCTGACGGCCAAAGGCACAGAATATGATGTGGTCATGGGACTGGACAGCGGTGCAGATGATTATATCCCGAAGCCGTTTCGTATGATGGAGCTGATCTCACGTATCAAGGCACGGCTTCGTCGGGCAGAGGATAAAGGCGCAGAAGAATATCATCTGGAAAACCTGTATCTGTGTCCGGGAAGACATATAGTGACGGTGGATCAGGAACCTGTTAATCTGACATTGAAGGAGTATGAGATGCTGGTGCTGCTTCTGAAAAACAGCGGAATGGTTTTATCAAGAACACAGCTTCTGAATCAGATATGGGGATATGAATTTGATGGTGAAAGCAGAACTGTGGATGTACATATCCGGACACTCAGGCAGAAGCTGGGAAGCGCCGGAGATCTGATTGAAACAGTGCGTGGCGTAGGATATAAGATTGGAAGGTGACATACCTTCCTTTTTTTGTTGGGATATGATATACTCACATCAAAGCAGATTTAACTGAAAGCTTGCTGGGAAAACAGACAGCAACGGATAATAACCTGAGAAAGAGGCAGAAGTATGAAGTCATTGGTAATAGCAGAGAAGCCATCTGTAGCAAGGGATATTGCAAGAGTACTCCATTGTACCCAGAAGGGTAACGGAATCCTTGAGGGCAAAGAATATGTTGTAACATGGGCCCTGGGACATCTTGTGACACTTGCAGATCCGGAAGAATATGATAAGAAATATATGAAATGGGATATGGAAACTCTGCCGATGATGCCGGATAAAATGAAACTTGTCGTTATCCGACAGACTTCCAAACAATATCAGGCAGTGAAGACACAGCTGTTCCGAAAAGATATCGGTGATATCATCATTGCAACCGATGCCGGAAGAGAGGGAGAACTGGTTGCCCGCTGGATTCTGGATAAGTCCGGATGTCACAAACCAATTCGCCGTCTGTGGATATCTTCAGTAACCGATAAAGCAATTCGTGACGGATTTCACAATCTGAAAGACGGCAGAGATTATGATAATCTTTATCGTGCGGCAGTTGCCAGAGCAGAGGCAGACTGGTTGGTTGGAATCAATGGAACAAGAGCGCTGACCTGTAAACATAATGCACAGCTTTCCTGCGGGCGTGTACAGACACCGACACTTGCAATCATTGCGAGAAGAGAAGAAGAAATACGTAAGTTTAAACCAGAGGATTACTTTGGAGTAACTTTGCAGGCTGGTGGAATACAGTGGACCTGGAAAGATGCGAAGAACGGAAGCTATCGAACTTTTCAGAAAGAGCGTGCGGAGGAGATCCAGAAGAAGATTTCCAATACGGATCTGGAACTTGTATCTGTGGACAGAAAGCCTAAGAAAACAATGGCTCCCGGACTTTATGATCTGACGACTCTGCAGCGGGAAGCAAACCAGAAATATGGATTTTCCGCAAAAGAAACACTCAATATCATGCAGAGATTATATGAGAATCATAAGGTACTTACGTATCCGAGAACGGATTCCCGTTATATCGGCAAGGATGTTGTCCCGACGATCAAAGAGAGACTGAAAGCCTGTGGAACCGGCCCATATCGAAAACTTGCCGGTGCGCTGCTTACTAAACCAATCCATACAAACGGAAGTTTCGTGGATGATAAAAAGGTCAGTGACCATCATGCGATCATTCCGACAGAGCAGTTTGTACAGCTGGATCATATGACAAATGAAGAGCGCAAAATCTATGATATGGTTGTGCGGAGATTTTTGAGTGTTCTTTATTCTCCATTTGAATATGAACAGACTTCCATGGAAGGGAAGGCAGCGGGACAGAGTTTTGTGGCAAGTGGCAAGACGGTTGTGAGTGCTGGCTGGAAAGAAGTTTACGAAGGCGGAAGCACGGACGATGACGAAGAAGAGCAGACACTGAAAGACCAGAAGCTTCCGGTATTGAAACAGGGAGAGAAGCTTCCGATAGGCAGTGTTCGTCTGACAACAGGTAAGACCAAGCCGCCGGCACATTTTACTGAGGCAACGCTTCTGGCGGCAATGGAGAATCCGGTGAAATATATGTCTTCAAAAGATACACAAGCAGCAAAGACGCTGGGAGAAACCGGTGGACTTGGCACAGTTGCCACCAGAGCAGATATTATTGAAAAACTTTTCCACACCTTCCTTATGGAAAAGAGAGGCAATGAAATCTATCTGACTTCGAAAGCAAAACAGCTTCTGGAACTTGTACCGGAAGAGCTTAAGAAGCCGGAACTGACAGCAGACTGGGAAAAGAAACTGTCTGATATATCCAAAGGCAAACTGAAACAGAAAGTCTTTCTTGATGGAATTCGCGAATATACCAAGGAGATCGTTGTTGAGATCAAGACAGGAACAGGAACCTTCCGTCATGATAATCTGACGAATAAGATCTGTCCGAACTGTGGTAAACGAATGCTTGCAGTAAATGGCAAGAACAGTAAGCTGCTGGTGTGTCAGGACCGTGAATGCGGATACAGAGAGACAATTTCACGTACAACAAATGCACGATGTCCGAAATGTCACAAGCGAATGGAGATGCTGGTCAAAGGCAAAGAAGAAACATTTGTATGTGCATGTGGATATAAAGAGAAACTGTCATCTTTCCAGGCCAGAAGAACCAAAGAAGGAGCCGGTGTCAACAAAAGAGACGTACAGAAATATCTGAAAAAACAGCAGAAAGAAGCAGCAGAACCAGTAAACAATGCGTTTGCACAGGCACTTTCCGGGATTAAACTGGATTAAATTTCTGCCGGAAGTTTCACAGATAATAGTAGAATAAGGTAAAAATAGAACTGCTGTAAAGGGCAGTAATAAAAAGGAGTGTGGGCTTTATGAAGTTACAGAAATATCAGAAATGTTCAAAAGTAACCCGTGGACTGAGAAAAGCAGAATTTGTACTGAAAAATGCCCGTATTGTGAATGTTTTTACCAGAGAGATCCTGGAAGGTGATATTGCGATTCAGGATGGAATGATCGTTGGAATCGGAAACTACCAGGGTGAAGAAGAAACAGATCTGGGCGGCAGGTATGTCTGTCCGGGATTTATAGACAGTCATCTGCATCTGGAATCTACACTTGTGACTCCGGCAGAGCTGGTAACAGTGGCGTCCAGGCATGGAACGACAACGTTTATCGTAGATCCACATGAATCGGCCAATGTGTCCGGATTAAAGGGCATTGATTATATTTTGAATCAGACAGAAGACGTGGATGCCAATGTTTTTGTTATGATGCCATCCTGTGTTCCGGCAACTGCGATCGACGATAATGGATGCACGCTTACTGCACAGGATATGGAACCTTATCTTTCAAAAAAAAGAATTCTCGGACTGGGTGAAGTCATGGACTACATATCAGTTGTAAAGGGTGATGAAGCCATGCACCAGAAACTGGAACTGTTCAGTGATAAAGTCAGGGATGGACATGCACCATTTCTTTCTGATATGGATCTGCAGGCATATGCGATGGCCGGAATTGCTACAGATCATGAATGTTCAGAGTTTGCATATGCGATGAAAGAGCGTCGAAATGGCATGATCGTACATATTCGTGAAGGGAGTGCTGCAAGAAATCTGAAAGCAATTGTGAATGGAATCGTAGAGAATCAGATGAATGGAGAGGGATTCTGCTTCTGTACAGATGATAAACATATCGAAGATATTGAAAAAGAAGGTCATATTGACCATAATGTACGTAAGGCTATCGGACTCGGAATGAATCCGATAGATGCAATCTGTATGGCAACCATCAATTCTGCAAAATGTTATGGATTAACACATCTTGGGGCGATTGCACCTGGATATCAGGCAGATCTGCTTGTTGTGGATAATCTTGAAAAGATGACGATCCAGGATGTTTACTATAAGGGCAGAAAAATTGATCAGGACGGAGAGATCATTGTAAAAGAATGTCCATCAGAACTGAAAAATACAGTTCATGTTGGAGAATTCTCAAAGGAAGACTTGCGGCTGGAATCTCCGGATGGTATATTCAATGTAGTCGGAATGCAGGAAGGTGAAATTACAACTGTCCGTAAAAATGTACAGATACTTCATGAAATGGGAGTATTCACCGCAGATGAACAGTATCAGAAGATTGCGGTGGTTGAAAGGCACAAAGCAACTGGAAAAACAGGTGTCGGTGTTGTGAGTGGATTTGGTATTCAGGGTGGCGCAATTGCGTCAAGTGTATCCCATGATTCTCACAATATCATTGTAATTGGTGACAATGATGAAGATATGTATCTTGCTGTACAGGAACTGATCCGTACGCAGGGCGGTTATACACTGGTTGCAGATCATCATGTATATGATACACTGGAACTTCCGGTAATGGGACTGATGAGTGATGCAGGTTTTCAGTACAGTCATAGAAAACTGGAACGAATGATCCGCAAGGCACACGAGATGGGTGTGCCGGATGCTATGGCGCCATTTATCACTCTGTCCTTTATGGCTTTGCCGGTCATTCCAGAGATACGCGTTACTCCACGGGGAATCTATAATGTGTGCAGCGGTGAGTTTTATCAGAATTAAAGACAGATAAGTGATTACAGATTCATGGTAATCATTGCAACAATACAAACAATAAAAGAGGAGCAGCAGTTTATTATGCCAGTATTTGATTTCAGCAACAGCAAAACAGAAAAGAAAGATCCGGAATGTACTTACACGACGTTCCAGTCGAATGAAAAAGTACCATCACCGGAGAAACC
>OGQN01002867.1_pt1 | contig 11795 bp, 12 predicted proteins | sample 1553231 | NCBI WGS metagenome assembly OGQN01 (sample SAMEA2579950, study PRJEB22360) | human gut metagenome | biome: human gut; feature: human-associated habitat; material: faeces | place: Denmark | collected 2008/2010 | reverse complement strand
AAAAAAGACGAAGACGGGAATATCATCTATAGATACTCTTTCAGATATGAAGAATTAATAACATTGATCGTACAAGTAGTACATAATCAGCAAAAAGAACTCGATGATATTAGAGACAATATTGCAGAGTTAAATCAAAAATTAGAAAACTTAAAATAAACTATCATTTTCAGTAGTTATATACTACTGTTTTTTATTACTTTTTCGAGAGGAGAATGTCATGGATGAGAAAGAAACCGTTGAAAGATTAACAAAGGTAGAGGAACGTTCTAAATCCAATACCCATAGACTTGAAAAATTAGAACCCATTGTTGGTGAAATTCATACTATGTCCAAAACAATGATTCAGCTTGTAGAGGAAGTAAAACACACTAATGAAACAGTAAGTGCTTTAGATACTAAAGTTGATCGTATGGATAATCGTGTAGATGACATCGAACGTGCACCAGCAGATAATTTAAATTCGTACAAACGAACTGCTATTACAGCAATGATTAGTACAGTTGCAGGTGCTTTGGCAACTGGATTAATTTTTATCATTGCACAGGTAATTTAAAAATGGCTAGTGATATGGATTCACTAGCCATCATCTTTATAAAAAAAATGAGATAATATCAGATGTTATTAATTCTAACATATATATTTCTATAATACAATAGGGAACAGCTTTTTAACTGTTCCCTATTTTTTACGATTTTTATAATAGTTTTCATATCAACGTTCTTTTCGGATATATCCATTATCTGTCTTCGAATCAATCTTTTCTTGAAAACTGCATTTGGATTTTAATATGCATTCCTGTTCTACTGGTAAAAATATTGACATTTGTTTATATCTTTGTCTAGAAAGCATTTCATTTTTATGACTCCTGATTTTCAAATTTTTCTTTTAATTTAATATACATTTCATACAATTCTCGCTCTTCACTTTCGTCTACTATATCTTTCGTAGAATAATCTTTAAGTACTACCTGCGAAGGTGTTGTAATTGTTTTTAATGCGTCTTCTGTCGCATGGGTATATATATTCTCTACAGTAATAGCCTTATGCCCCATAGCTAATGCAGTATTAACAATATTCGCACCTTTTGCTGTATTTGCAATTGTATCCGCAGTGTGTCTAAGTGAATGTAAACAAAGTCCTTTTTGTTGCCCTGTTTTTGTTAAATGAACGTCCCTATCAATATTTAATTTATTACAAAGTTCTTTGAAACAAACTTCCATTGATGAAGTTGATCGTCTTTTACCGTTCCTAAAAGTTGGATATAATAAATCATCTGGATTGTTTTTACAATATAATCTTGTTTGAGTTTGCATATAAATTACACATTCTCTGCACAAATCTGACATCATCACAAAACGAGCTTCTTTATTTTTTGGAACTTTAGTGTAAAACTCAACGCCATTATTCTTATCATTATTTTTATAACGAATTGCATTTGTTTCAACAATGTCGATTCTATTTTTTTCTAGGTCTATATTACTATTCCTTAATGAAGAAAATTCACCAGCCCTCATACCTGTTTCTAATAAAAATAAAACTACGACAGGATATTGTCCCATATTATTTTTATAGGCATCGTAGAATTTTTGAATATCTTCATATGAAAAAACTTTTTTCCTATTTTTTAATTCTTCCTCTCGTCTATGGTCGTATTCGTCAGCTATTTCTGTTTTTATTCTTGCTTTAGCTGCATAATTTTCTTCTAATAAACTTTTATTTATAAGCCATTTACAACAACGTTTACACATCTGAATTGGAAGTGAACATGTTTTTTTACTTTTTAATTTAAGAATTGAATCATAATATTTTTCAAATTCTACAGCATTAAGCATGTGTAATTGGAATTTTGATATAGGGAATGGATAAAAATTACAATTGAGATTACTTATATAAGAATGATATCCACTACCAGTTAGAGAAAGTTTTACTTCTGTTTCAATAAATTGATTATCTTTTCCTTTTACCATTAAGAAATATTTTCCCCCTACCTCTTTAACTGCATCTTTTTGTCTTATTTACCTTTGCATCTTTACCTTTTTCAAATTCTTTTTCCCATGCATCTCTTGCCATTTTGGATAAAGTTCTTGCTTCTTTTTCTGTCTTCCCTTTTCTTTTAAATCTCTTTGGATTGCCAGTCTTAGGGTTTAAATATTTGGATTGAGTTATGCACTCCCATGAACTGTCAGAAAGTTTCCTGACACTACCTTCTCTATTTTCTTCTCTGCTCATTGTTTATACCTCCGAGACTCAACTATCACTTTTTATAGTATGACAAGAATCAAAGTATAAAAGTGATAGTTAAAAGTGATATTGGTATAATTATAAAACACCGCAAAACATATTACAAGTAGGAATCTATATCCATTTTGAACATGTTTTACGGTGTTTATATTAGTTTTAACTGTTTAAATTAAACAATAATTATGTTAATGACGAATTTTATTTGTAGTTTACGATCTTACCAAAGTCAGCTTTGAGGGATGCTCCTCCAACTAAACCACCGTCAATGTCAGGTTTTGCAAATAACTCTGCTGCATTTCCTGCATTTACAGATCCGCCGTACTGGATACGGATCTCTGCTGCTGTTGCATCATCATATACTTCTGCGATGCATGCACGGATTGCTGCACATACTTCTTCTGCCTGATCAGATGTAGCTGTCTCGCCTGTTCCGATAGCCCAGATTGGCTCGTAAGCGATTACTGCTTTCTTAGCCTGATCTGCTGTTACATCCTGGAATGCGATCTTGATCTGCATACGGATCCAGTCAATGTAGATACCCTGTTTTCTCTGTGTTAAAGACTCACCGCAGCAGATGATCGGTGTAATACCATGCTCAAATGCTTTTAATACTTTTTTGTTTACAGTCTCATCTGTCTCTGCAAAGTATTCTCTTCTCTCGGAATGTCCTAATACAACGTATTTTACGCCTGCATCTACTAACATGTTTGGAGCGATCTCTCCTGTGTATGCTCCGCTCTCCTCAAAGTACATGTTCTCAGCACCAATGTTGATGTTTGTACCTTTTGCAGCTTCCATAGCCGGGATGATGTCGATAGCAGGTACGCAGAATACTACGTCTACGTCATCATTTTTTACTAATGGAGTTAACTCCTTTACTAATGCTACTGCCTCGCTTGGAGTCTTGTTCATTTTCCAGTTACCTGCAATAATTTTCTTTCTTGCCATTGTTTTATTCTCCTTTTTTGTATGTATTGATCCTATAAAAAACAAGGAAGTTCGTTCTTCACTACATTTGAACTTACGAAATATCCTATTTATCGTTCGCTGCTGCTACACCCGGAAGCTCTTTTCCTTCTAAGAACTCTAAGGAAGCTCCACCACCTGTTGAGATATGGGTCATCTTGTCACCAAATCCTAACTGGTTTACTGCTGCTGCGGAATCACCACCACCGATGATGGTTGTTGCATCTGTCTCAGCTAATGCTTTTGCTACTGCAATTGTTCCTGCTGCAAGTGTCGGGTTCTCAAATACACCCATCGGTCCGTTCCATACAACAGTCTTAGCAGATTTTACTGCATCTGCATATAATTTTGCTGTCTCTGTTCCGATGTCTAAACCTTCCATATCTGCCGGGATTGAATCTGCCGGTACTACTTTTACATCGATCGGTGCATCGATCGGATCAGGGAATCCTGCTGCAATGGTTGTATCAATTGGAAGTAATAATTTCTTACCAAGCTTCTCAGCTTTTTCCATCATTTCTTTACAATAATCAATCTTGCTGTCATCTGCTAAAGATAATCCGATCTCTTTTCCCTGTGCTTTTAAGAATGTGTAAGCCATACCACCACCGATGATCAGGGTATCACATTTCTCAAGTAAGTTAGAGATAACGTTTAATTTATCTGCTACTTTTGCACCACCTAAGATCGCTACGAAAGGTCTTACCGGATTCTCTACTGCATTTCCTAAGAAATCGATCTCTTTCTGCATCAGATATCCAACAACTGCTGTATCTACTAATTCAGCCACACCTACGTTAGAGCAGTGTGCTCTATGAGCTGTACCGAATGCATCGTTTACAAATACATCACAGATAGAAGCAAGGTCTTTTGAGAAAGCCTCTCCATTCTTTGTCTCTTCTGCTCTGTAACGTGTATTCTCTAAAAGGATGATGTCTCCATCTTTCATTGCCTCTACGGCTGCTCTTGCATTTGGTCCTACTACTTCGTTATCTGCTGCAAATTTTACTTCCTGTCCTAATAACTCGGAAAGTCTTACTGCTACAGGTGCTAAAGATAACTCTGGTTTTGGCTCTCCCTTTGGTTTTCCTAAGTGGGAGCAGAGAATGACTTTTCCGCCATCCGCTACTAATTTTTTGATCGTAGGAAGTGCTGCTACTAAACGGTTCTCGTCTGTGATCTTTCCATCTTTTAATGGTACGTTAAAATCACAACGGCAAAGAACACGAAGTCCCTTTACATTAATATCATCTACTGATTTTTTGTTTAATCCCATTTTTATTTTCCTCCTGGATATTGTTATGTACGTTTACCGAAATCTGAAACCTTATCTCCGTAAACGAAAAAAATGAGTCCGGCCCTTTAAAGACCGGACCCATGTTGAGTCTTTTTTACTCTGGTATCAATACTTATGCTAACTCTGAGAAGTATTTGATTGTACGAACCATCTGAGATGTATAGCTGTTCTCATTGTCATACCATGAAACAACCTGTACTTCGTATAAATCATCAGAAATAGGATTTACCATTGTCTGAGTTGCATCGAATAAAGAACCAAATCTCATTCCTACGATATCGGAAGATACGATCTCATCCTCGTTGTATCCGAAGGATTCATTTGCTGCTGCTTTCATAGCTGCATTGATGTCTTCTTTTGTTACACCAGCTTTTTTAACAACTGCTGTTAAGATTGTTGTAGAACCTGTTGGTGTAGGAACACGCTGTGCAGAACCGATTAATTTTCCGTTTAACTCTGGGATAACTAATCCGATTGCTTTTGCAGCACCTGTGCTGTTAGGAACGATGTTAACTGCTGCTGCACGGGATCTTCTTAAATCACCTTTTCTCTGTGGTCCGTCTAATGTCATCTGATCACCTGTGTAAGCGTGGATTGTGCACATGATACCGGACTGGATCGGTGCAAATTTGTTTAATGCATCTGCCATTGGTGCTAAGCAGTTTGTTGTACAAGAAGCTGCTGAGATGATTGTATCAGAAGCTTTTAATGTCTCGTGGTTTGTGTTGTATACGATTGTTGGAAGATCGTTACCTGCTGGAGCAGAAATAACAACTTTACGAGCACCTGCATTGATGTGTGCCTGTGCTTTTTCTTTGGATGTATAGAATCCGGAGCACTCTAATACAACGTCAACTTTTAATTCACCCCATGGGCAATTGTTTGCATCTGGGAATGCGTAGATTTTGATTTCTTTTCCATCAACTGTGATAGAATCTTCTCCAGCTGTTACTGTGTCAGCTTTCTCATATTTTCCCTGAGAAGAATCATATTTTAACAAGTGTGCTAACATTTTAGGGCTTGTTAAATCGTTGATTGCTACTACTTCGTATCCTTCTGCACCGAACATCTGTCTGAATGCAAGACGACCAATACGGCCAAAACCATTGATTGCTACTCTTACTGCCATTTCTTATTCCTCCTAGAAATTTTGAATGAAATTTTTTCTTACTTTTGAGCTAGCTTGCCCAACTACTGATATTTTAACTAATTCTTAGAAAAATTTCAAGGGTATTTCGTATCTTTGTTAAACTTTTCACTATTTTTTTACACATATTGGATTTTGTATAAGAATTCAGGGGCAAAAACTACCGTTTTGCCCCCAGTATTGTTTCACTTCTATTTTCGGATGGTGATGGATTTGATATTACTGTAAGATCCATAGAGTCTTTGTCCGTTTACATTCCGGTATGCCCGTATCTTATAGTAGTATTTTTTTCCGATCATCCGGTTTTTGTCTGTCATGCTGCAGTTCTTTGCTGAATTGATCGTTTTTATTTTTTTATATCCGGAGTTCTTTTTTGTGGAACGGTATACTTCATATCCGCTGGTTTTATCGCTCCGGTTCCACTTTAACCACACTTTTTTGGTCGCTTTATTCTTTGCCGTTGTCAGCTTCACGGTCTGCGGTATTTTTACCACACTGTCATAATTATTCGCATGGCGGATATAAGTTAAGCCCGTAATGGATGATTTTGGGATCGTAACGTTCCATCGGATCTTGCAGTGGCCGTCCCAGTTGCAGTCTGCAAACGTGATCGTATCTGCCGTAACCTTTGTCACAAAAACGGAATGCGTATTATACCTGTAACGGATCACATCCCCGGCTTTTACTTTTGACAGGTTCGTATGGCTAGACCAGGTTCTTGGTGCACTTCCGAACACATCATAACCGAGTTTTTCTGAAAATCCCATACACTGGATCGCATTAGAAAAACTGTTACAGCCGCACTGCCCCTGATATCCCTTTGCCAGACAATTGCCATGATGCGTACACGGTGTATCCGTCCAGCCATCCGGGTTATTTACAAAACTCCCTGAGTGGTTCCAGTATTTTCCGTTTGGAAATTTTTTCTGAAGTTGCGTGATCCTCTGCTCTAAACTTCCGCTTGTACTTGCTGCTTCTGCCTTTATCGGTGTATCTGCCACAGCCAGCATGGACACAAGCAGGCAGACCGTAAGCAGTCCTGATAGTATTTTTTTCATCGGTGGATTCCTTCCCTGTTGGTATATTGCAGATGTTTTCTGCTTCCTTTGTCACTATATTAAATGATAACATGGGACAGGGATGTGAACAAGTGGAATCTTTTGCTGTGATTGTGATATAATGAGTGCAAGCGATGAGCAGTGCCATCCAACGAAAATATAACTGACTTGTGCTTGCATAAAGTCAATTATATTTTTGTTGGATGATAGGGCGAATGCCCGTACAGCAAAAAAATCTTTGATTTTTGAGCGGCACTGCGATGTGTATGCATACACGGTAACGCATAATTGAATGAAATAATCACAGGAGGATTACAAATGCTTTGGGACACCCATTTACATACACGTTATTCCGGTGACAGCACTGCCGAACCGGAAGATATGGTTCAGGCTGCCCTTCAACATGGTTTGGATGGCATCTGCTTTACCGATCATATTGATTACGACTATCCAAAAGAACCGGAACTTTTTTTATTCGATATGGATGCTTATCAAAAAGAGTTGTCTGAGTTAAAGGAAAAATATCAAAACGTTCTGCCAATCTGCATTGGTGTGGAACTCGGTCTACAGCCACAGGCCGCGGAATATAACCGTCAGCTTTTACAGAACAGCATTTTAGACTTCGTCATTGGTTCTTCCCATGTTGTGCACGGGATCGATCCTTATTATCCTGAGTATTATGAAGGAAAAACGGAGTATGAGGCTTACTTAGAATATTTTGAATCCATTCTAGAAAATATTCAGGCTTATGACGATTTTGACGTTTACGGACACATCGACTATGTTGTCCGCTATGGTCCAAATAAAAATGCCGATTATTCTTATCGAAAATATTCTGACGTGATAGATGAGATCTTTAAGCAGTTAATTTCCCGTGGAAAAGGCATCGAGTTAAATACTGCCGGTTTAAAATACGGTCTTGGACATCCGCATCCAACGGAAGATGCCCTTGGCCGCTACCGTGAACTTGGCGGCGAGATCCTGACGATCGGTTCTGACGGACACAAACCGGAACACCTCGCCTTTGATTTTAAAAAAGTGCCCTCGTTTCTGCAGGATGCCGGTTTTCGCTATTATACGGTTTTCCGGGGACGGAAGGCGGAATTTGTGAAACTGTAAAAAGAGTTCTAAAAAATCCGTAGTGTGACAGGTACGATAAACCTCTATCACATTACGGATTTTTCTCTGTTTTTATATTTTATACTAACTTCATTCCATCCTGTTCTTCTACACAGTCTGTATTTATAGTTCTTTACGCACTCCTTCTACTCGTCCTTCTAATTTCCCTTTCAGTATTAAATCATCAATTGCTTTGCACATATTGACCCTGCCCCCTTCGATATAATCATCTTTGACTGCAAGTAAATTCTCTGTTCCTGTATAGGCAGCTGCCATATTGTAGGCATCCTCTTCCATTTTTCCATACTCAGGATCTTTCGTCATTAACTGCCGCATACTCTCATCATCCTTAGAACAGCGGATAAAATCCAACATTCCATGCAAATCTGTAGCTGCATCCCATTCGTCTTTTCCATAGTATAGCACAAATGTCACAACCGGATAAAGACGTATATCTTTTTGAAATCCACACAAATACTCTGCTGCTGTTAAATGCTGACCATCCTTTCCTTTTCTGCGAAGTCTTCTGCGGATACACTTAAGCTGCCTCTCGTATTCTCCAACATCGTAAGACATTGCCCGTACCGGAAATGTATAATCGATGTTGCTCTGATTTTCAATACCGATCACGGAAAAATTAATGCCAAAGGCAGTCTTACGGACTAAATCACGGATTTTAATGCCATATGTGTGTTTTCCGATATACCGGTGCTTTCTGTCTCCCGTGGTCTGTCCCCAGAAACCGGTCTGCGTATCCATCTCCTGCTTTTTTCTAAATTGAATTAAAAGCATAGATTTTTTGATTTGATATTAGATAGAATTGACAGGTATACACCTGATAAGATATCCAGAATCTGTATGCTTTGTGAGAATTTTATCATAAGTTCCCGCTGCTGTAAAGGATACTTTTGGCTTCTACGCTTAGTGCAATATGGATACTACATTCAGATGCTGTCAGCTAAAATTTGCGGAATCTGATATCATTTTACCCAAAAATATTTACACTCAAAAAAATGCCGTAACCCCTTGAGATTACGGCATTTTCAACGTTTTCTTAATTAATACTTTAGTTCTTCTTAGAACTTACCAGCCTTTGCAGCTTCCTCAACAGAAACAGCAACTGCTACGGTAGCACCTACCATTGGGTTATTACCCATTCCGATCAAGCCCATCATTTCTACATGAGCCGGTACGGATGAAGAACCAGCGAACTGTGCATCAGAGTGCATACGTCCCATAGTATCTGTCATACCGTAGGAAGCAGGACCTGCTGCCATGTTGTCCGGGTGAAGTGTACGTCCTGTACCACCACCGGATGCTACTGAGAAGTATTTCTTGCCCTGCTCGATACATTCTTTCTTGTATGTACCTGCTACAGGATGCTGGAAACGTGTAGGGTTTGTAGAGTTACCTGTGATAGATACACCTACATTCTCTTTGTGCATGATCGCAACACCTTCTACTACGTCATCTGCACCATAGCATTTTACAGAAGCACGAAGTCCGTTAGAATAGGATTTCTCATATACTACGTTTAATTCATTCTTTGCGTAATCCATCTTTGTCTCAACAAATGTGAATCCGTTGATACGGGAGATAATCTGTGCAGCGTCTTTTCCAAGACCGTTTAAGATAACGCGTAAAGGTTTCTGACGTACTTTGTTTGCTTTCTCGGCAATACCGATCGCACCTTCTGCTGCTGCAAAAGATTCATGTCCTGCTAAGAAGCAGAAACACTCTGTCTCTTCCTCTAATAACATTTTTCCTAAGTTACCATGGCCGATACCAACTTTTCTGTGGTCTGCAACGGAACCCGGAATACAGAAAGCCTGAAGACCTTCTCCGATTGCTGCTGCTGCATCTGCTGCTTTTCTGCAGCCTTTTTTGATTGCGATAGCTGCTCCTACTGTGTAAGCCCAGCAAGCGTTCTCAAAACAGATCGGCTGGATTTTCTTTACCTGCTCGTAAACGTCAAGTCCAGCATCTTTTGTAATTTTTTCAGCCTCTTCGATGGAGCTGATTCCATAACTGTTTAAAACGGAATTGATCTGGTCAATTCTTCTTTCATATGATTCAAATAATGCCATTTCTGTTCGTCTCCTTTCGATTACTCTTTTCTTGGATCGATGATTTTTGCTGCATCATCTACACGGCCATACTGTCCTTTAGCTTTTTCCCAAGCTGTGTTAGGATCATCACCTGCTTTGATAAAGTCAGTCATTTTTCCAAGAGAAACGAACTGATATCCGATTACTTCGTTGTCTTCGTCAAGAGCAATACCTGTTACATAGCCCTCTGCCATTTCCAGGTAACGAACTCCTTTTTCCTTGGTAGCGTACATTGTACCAACCTGGGAACGAAGGCCTTTACCAAGGTCCTCAAGACCTGCACCAACAGCAAGACCGTCATCAGAGAAAGCACTCTGAGTACGTCCGTAAACGATCTGAAGGAACAGTTCTCTCATTGCTGTATTGATTGCATCACAGACAAGGTCTGTATTTAATGCTTCAAGAATTGTCTTACCCTGAAGAACCTCTGCTGCCATAGCTGCAGAATGTGTCATACCGGAGCATCCGATTGTCTCAATAAGGGCTTCCTCGATTACACCATTCTTAACATTTAAGGACAGTTTACAGGCACCCTGCTGAGGAGCACACCAGCCTACACCATGTGTAAAACCAGAGATATCTTCAATTTTCTTTGCATGGACCCACTGGCCTTCTTCCGGGATCGGAGCTGGCTCATGTTTTGCACCCTTAGCTACTGGGCACATGTTTTCAACTTCAGTAGTGTAAATCATTTTAAGACTCCTTTCAGTGTTGATTACTTAATCGTTGTTAAAGACCTAACAACCTAGTGTTATTTTCTCACAAAATTCTTCATTCGTCTAGTCATATTTTGCAAAATTTACGAAAAAATTGTCGGTACCATTTATTGGACTTGTCTTGTAGAAATTTTATTTTCATGATAAACTACATAAGAACATTCCGATCACAGCTGCTGCCCGGAACTTTCATAGCCAAAAGTATCCAGCAATACTCTATATTCAGAACAGGAGGACTTACATAGATATGTCATTGCAAACTTCAACTTCTTTTATGCCCGAAAAACTGAGAATCCTAAGCGGAAGTGCCCTGAAGATGCTGGCTATGGCGATTATGCTGATCGACCATACCGCTTCTTTCCTTCTGCGTCACTACCCGCCAGCCATTGCGCCCTGGTTTCAAATAGGCAGCACCACTTATTCCCTATACCGGGTAATGCGTGACGTGGGGCGTGCAGCTTTCCCTATTTTCTGTTTCCTGCTTGTGGAAGGATTTCTTCACACCCATAACCGCTTTAAATATGGAAGAAATCTTCTGATTTTCGCCTGTATTTCAGAAATTCCATGGAATTTTGCACAAAATGGCACTCTGCTGTATCCAGATAAGCAGAACGTTTTTTTCACCTTATTTCTGGGATATCTTGCATTCTGCCTGGTCGAACGCTTTGAAAAAAATGCTTCCATGCAGCTTTTCTGCATGTTGTTGCTTCTTGCAGTCTCCTATTTTCTCAAAGCAGATTACGGATATAAAGGCTTTGTATTTCTCCTGATCATGTACTGGCTGCATCAGCACAAATCTGCACAGGCAGTTATTGGAAGCTGCTGGCTGATCTATGAATGGAAGGCTTGCTTTGCTTTTATCCCTTTGAATATGTACAATGAAAAACGAGGATTTATTCAGGGGAAATGGGTAAAATACCTCTTCTATGCTTTTTATCCGGTACATATTGCTATACTGACCGTAATCCGCAAGATGTGGTTTGGAATTTAGAACAGCTATGATATAAAAATTATTTATGGACATGTCCAGAAAAAACGGCTTGACAGAATTCATTTTCTGCCAAGCCATTTTATTATACTAGAGCCTGTTTGAAAAATCATTCCCGCAATCTGCACGCCCCACTTTGCGGGAGATTTCACC
>OGQN01002858.1_pt1 | contig 11828 bp, 9 predicted proteins | sample 1553231 | NCBI WGS metagenome assembly OGQN01 (sample SAMEA2579950, study PRJEB22360) | human gut metagenome | biome: human gut; feature: human-associated habitat; material: faeces | place: Denmark | collected 2008/2010 | reverse complement strand
ATGATTTCTGTGCATCGCGAAGCGCGTTACTGTGAACGGAGTGAACAGTAACACAGGGTTAGCCCCTGAACAGCAACAAGGCATTAATAAGAACTGAAAAACATAAAAAAACATCTTGATTTTCATGAATACTTATGATATGATATCGCTCAAAGAAAAGGGAGTAGCGGCCATGAAGAGATAAAAGGAAATCCATTTTTTCTGAATGGTGCATAAATGCGTCAGAACGGTAGATGAAACTACCCGCATTATGAGATAATCAGCGAGACTTTTATTTCAGGCATTATAACAGTGCCTGGGATAAAAGTCTTTTTTTTCCCTTTTTGAACGCTTTACAACTATTGTTAGTAAGAGAGATGGAGGAGAAAAATGAGTAAGCGAAATGGAAAAATGAAATATCTGGCAATCGGTGCTATTGGGCTTATAGCGGCAGGGGGATTGGCTCTGGATACAACTTACCAGATTCAGGAGCAGGAACAGGCAGTACTCACAACCTTTGGAGTGCCAAAGGCAGTGAATGAAACGGGATTACATTTCAAAGTCCCTTTTGTACAGCAGGTGCAGAAGGTAAATACCACGATCCAGGGATTTCCAATCGGATACAGTATGGGGAACAATGAGGTGGTGGAAAATGAAGGAATCATGATCACTTCGGATTACAATTTTATTGATGTGGATTTCTTTGTAGAATATCGAATTTCAGAACCTGTAAAATACCTTTACACCTCTGAGCAGCCGGAAGAGATTTTAAAAAATATTGCGCAAAGCTGTATCCGAACTGTAATAGCAAGCTATAACGTGGATGAGGTTCTGACCACCGGAAAAGGAGAAATCCAGAGCAAGATCAAAGAAATGATTTTGAATCAGATGGAGGAACAGGATCTGGGAATTCAATTGGTCAACATAACAATACAGGATTCCGAGCCGCCTACTGAAGAAGTGATGAAAGCATTTAAAGAGGTGGAAACTGCGAAACAGGGAAAAGAAACGGCGCTTAACAATGCTAATAAATACAGGAACGAAAAGCTTCCCGAAGCGCAGGCCCAGGCAGACCAGATTATTCAGGATGCGGAGGCACAAAAACAGGTGAGGATCAATGAGGCAGAAGCTGAGGTGGCAAGATTTAATGCAATGTATGAGGAATATGTGAAGAATCCGGAGACCACAAAAATGCGAATGTTCTATGAAACCATGGAAGATGTGCTGCCTGGTATGAAGATTGTGATCGACAACGGAAGTGGCGTGGAAAAGATATTGCCGCTGGATTCTTTTTCCGGAGACTGGAAAACAGAAGAAGATACAAGTGAAGAAACTAAGTGAAGTTAAGATAAGTATCTGATAGAAAGGATAAAAAATTATGAAAATGAAAAAAGCGGCACTTATAGCAGGCATTCTCGGAGCAGTAATAATCGGTTCTTCCATAACTATAACCCAACAAAATGAATACAAGCTGATCCGTCAGTTTGGTAAAGTTGACAGAGTGATCTGCGAACCGGGAATCAGCTTTAAAATTCCATTGATAGAAAGAACACAGTCTTTACCAAAGGAAACGTTGTTATATGATTTGGAAGCATCTGATGTGATTACCAAGGACAAGAAAACCATGATCAGTGACAGCTATGTTTTGTGGAGAATCACAGATCCCCTTAAATTTGCACAGACTCTGAACTCTTCTTTGGAAAACAGCGAGAGCCGAATTAATACGGCCGTATATAATGCCACAAAAAATGTGATCAGCAGTCTTTCCCAGGACAGAGTGATCACAAGCCGTGACGGAGAATTATCGGATATGGTGATGGAAGCCATTGGAGATAATATGGAACAATATGGAATAGAGCTGATTAAATTTGAAACAAAGCAGCTGGATCTGCCGGACGATAATAAGGCTGCTGTGTATGAGAGAATGATCTCAGAGCGTGATAATATTGCTGCTACATATAAAGCAGAAGGCGATTCAGAAGCAAAAGTAATCCAGAACAAGACGGATAAGGAAGTGACCATTCAGATTTCAGATGCGAAGAAGCAGGCTGAGATTTTGAAGGCAGAAGGGGAACAGGAATATATGAAAATTCTTTCCCAGGCTTATGGGGAAGATGAGAGAAGTGAATTTTATTCCTTCGTAAGAAGTCTTGAAGCACTGAAAGCTTCTATGCAAGGAGAAAACAAGACCGTTATTTTGTCATCGGATTCCCCGATTGCTCAGATTTTTGAGGGAAAATAATAAAAATTCTTGCATCTGCCGGTATTGACGTATATCATAAGGTACATAAGGAGTGACAAAAGATGGCGATAGTGAGAAAACACATATATTTTTCCGGGCAGGTGCAGGGCGTTGGATTTCGTTACCGTGCCAAAAATGCGGCGAGAGCCAATGATCTTACCGGCTGGGTGGACAATCTGTGGGATGGCAGAGTGGAAATGGAAGTCCAGGGAGAGCTTTCCGGAATTGAGCGTATGATTCAGGAAATCGAGATGGGAAGTTTCATCCGGATTGAGAATTATCAGATGGAAGACCTGCCTGTGGATGAAAGGGAGTGGAGCTTTTATTCGAAATAAAAAGGGATGCCAGGAGCAATGGGAATTTTGCTTCTGGTATTTTTTTGTGTAATAGGAATATTACGGAGTAATTTCCTATTACACAAAAAACGCTCCGCGAGCAAATAGCAAAGCGGATATTGAAAAAACAGGATTGACATTCAGAAACATGCCCCTTATAATTAGTTCGTGCACGAACAGTTCGAACCCGAACAGTTCGCACATGAACTATTTTGTATGGAAGTATATGAAAGAAGGGAAAGATGGAGAAAAAGAAGAAAACTGGTCCTGATGAGTGCTGCAGGGCGGAACGGCAAATAGGGTATGAGGTTCGTACTCTCAATCAGGTAATTGGGCGTCTGGTGAATTCGTATCAGTCCAAGGTGGATGAAAAAGCCGGAATTAACCGCATGCAGGGGTGGATCATTGGTTATCTGTACCGACATTCAGAAGAGGCTGTTTTCCAGAAAGACCTGGAAGCAGAATTTCAGATGGCGCGTTCTACTGCTTCAGGAATCCTTCAGGCAATGGAGAAGAAAGGGCTTATTACCAGAGAACCTATTCCAAGAGATGCCAGACTGAAGCGTCTGGTGCTTACAGAAAAGGGAATGGAATTTCAGATGGAAATTATGGAGAATTTTGACCGGATCCAGAAAGTATTGAAGTCTGACATTCCCCAGGAAAAACTGGAATGCTTTATGGAAGTTCTGGACATAATCCGGGAAAATGCCCAAAGAGAGTGCTGTCTGCGGGATGAAAACTAACAAAAAAGAAAGGGGAGAACCTGATGATAAAGACATTACTTGCCCAGGTAAAGGAGTTTAAGAAGGCCTCCTTCCTCACACCGGTATTTATGATACTGGAGGTTGTGGTGGAGACAATGATTCCTCTTGTAATGGCAGATATGATCGACAACGGTGTGGAAACCGGTAATATCAGTTATCTTTACAGAAAGGGTGCCATTATGGCGCTTCTTGCTGTTGCAGGACTTGTTACCGGTATTCTTGGGGGAAAATACGGAGCATACGCATCCTCCGGTTTTGCCCGTAATCTTCGTAAAGCAATGTATACTAACATTCAGACATTTTCATTTTCAAACATTGACAAGTTCAGTACTGCAAGTCTGATCACACGTCTGACTACAGATGTGACCAACCTGCAGAATGCATACCAGATGATCCTGCGTATGTGTACCCGTGCCCCGGCCAGTCTGATCTGTGCCATGGCGATGGCGTTTATGATCAATGCAAGGGTTGCCAGCATTTACCTTATTGCCGTTATTTTTCTTGGATGTTTTCTCGTATTTATTATGAAAAAGGCGACGAAGTATTTCCGGGAAGTATTTGAGAAATATGACGATTTAAATGCCAGCGTGCAGGAGAATATCAGCGCAGTCCGCGTTGTGAAGGCTTATGTACGTGAAGAATATGAGACCACTAAGTTTCAGAAAGCCTGCAATAAAGTTTACGAAATGTTTGTAAGAGCTGAAAAACTGGTAGTTATGAATATGCCGGTTATGCAGTTTACAGTATATGCATGTATTCTTGGAATCAGCTGGCTGGGTGCGAATATGATCGTTGGCGGCAGTCTGACTACAGGTGAATTGATGAGTCTTCTTACATATTGTATGAATATTCTTATGAGCCTTATGATGCTTTCCATGGTATTTGTTATGGTCACCATGAGCGCAGCAAGTGCAGAGCGTGTAACTGAGGTTATCAATGAAACAGCAGATCTTCATGATCCGCAGGATCCGGTTATGGAAGTTGCAGACGGAAGTATTGAATTTGATCATGTGGATTTCAGCTATAAGAAGGACAGTAAGGAGCCGGTGCTGAAGGATATCAATCTTTCTATCCGCGCAGGAGAAACTATTGGTATTATCGGTGGAACCGGAAGTGCCAAGTCCAGTCTGGTAAACCTGATCAGCCGTCTTTATGATGTGAGCTCCGGATCAGTGAAAGTTGGCGGCGTGGATGTGCGTGACTACCATATGGATAGTCTGCGTAACCAGGTAGCAGTTGTACTTCAGAAGAATGTGCTGTTTTCCGGTACCATTCTGGAGAATCTGCGCTGGGGAAATAAAGAGGCTTCGGAGAAAGAGTGCCGCAGAGCGTGTCAGCTTTCCTGTGCGGATGACTTCATTGAGAAAATGCCGGACAAATACAATACTTATATTGAGCAGGGCGGAACCAATGTTTCCGGCGGTCAGAAACAGCGTCTGTGTATCGCCAGAGCTCTTCTTAAGAAACCCAAAGTACTGATTCTGGATGATTCCACAAGTGCGGTAGATACTGCCACAGATGCACGTATCAGAAGAGCTTTTGCAGAAGAAATTCCGGATACTACCAAGCTGATCATTGCACAGCGTATTTCCAGTATTCAGAGTGCGGACAGGATCATTGTCATGGATGAGGGAAAAATCAGCGGATTTGGAACTCATGAGGAACTAATGAAAACCAATGCCATTTATCAGGAGGTTTATAATTCACAGATAAAGGGTGGTGGAGATTTTGATGAGAATAGAGGAGGTGAGCAGGCATGAGCAATGAAAGACCGATAAAGAAGCCAGGCCGCAGCGGGGCAGCCTTCCGTTCAGGCCCTATGGTAGAGAATCAGGGCAAGATGCTTGGAAGACTGATGGGGTATATTTTTAAGAACTACAGGATCCATATTATTGTAGTTGTGATCGGCATTGTGGTAAGTGTTCTTGCCAATGTGCAGGGAACCATGTTTATGAAGACTTTGATTGACCAGTATATCATGCCTATGCTTCAATCTGAGACTCCGGATTTCCATCCTCTTGCAATGGCAATTCTTCGTGTAGCCTGTTTTTATGCAATTGGGGTGGCGTGCACATATACGTACAACCGTCTGATGATCTATGTCAGTCAGGGCACCCTACGCAATCTTCGAAATGAGATGTTTGAGCGCATGGAAACACTTCCTGTTAAATATTTTGATACACATGCACATGGCGATATCATGTCTATCTACACCAATGATATTGATACACTGCGCCAGATGATCAGCCAGAGTATTCCACAGCTGATCTCCAGTGTGATTACCATTGTCAGTGTATTGGTAAGTATGCTTATTTTGAATGTGCCTCTTACCATCGTGACTCTGGTCATGGTTGGAGTGATGCTGGTGGCAAGTAAGAATCTTGCAGGACTCAGCGGCAAGTATTTCATGGAGCAGCAGAAGAATCTTGGTATTGTAAATGGTTACATCGAGGAAATGATGGAAGGCCAGAAGGTTGTAAAGGTATTCTGCCATGAGGAAGAAAGCCTTGAGAAGTTTAATGAGCTGAATGACCAGCTGTTTGAGAGCGCGAATAATGCCAATAAATTTGCAAACGTGCTGATGCCTACCTGTGCACAGATTGGGAATATCAGCTATGTGCTGTGTGCCATTGTTGGCGGCGTGCTGGCAGTAAATGGTGTGGGTGGATTTACTCTTGGCGGCCTGGCAAGTTTTCTTACTTTTAACAAGAGCTTCAGCCAGCCGATCAACCAGGTAAGCCAGCAGTTTAACAGTATTGTTATGGCACTTGCCGGAGCGAAGCGTATCTTCGACCTTCTGGACGAGAAGCCGGAGGTAGATGACGGATATGTGACCCTGGTAAATGTGAAAGAAGAGAATGGTAAGCTGGTTGAGTCCGAGAAACGTACAGGACGCTGGGCATGGAAGCATTTTCACAAAGCCACTGGCAAAACAGATTATATCGAATTGAAAGGTGATATTGTTCTGGATGGCGTTGACTTCGGATATCGTGATGACAAGATCGTGCTTCACGATGTGAAGATGTATGCGAAGCCAGGACAGAAAATTGCATTTGTCGGCTCCACGGGTGCCGGTAAGACGACAATTACCAATCTTCTGAATCGTTTCTATGATATTCAGGATGGTAAGATCCGTTATGATGGCATCAATATAAATAAGATCAAAAAGGGTGATCTGAGACGTTCCATGGGTATCGTTCTTCAGGATACTAATCTGTTTACTGCTACCGTTATGGAGAATATCCGTTATGGAAAACTGGATGCCACAGATGAGGAAGTTATTGCAGCTGCCAGGCTGGCGAATGCGGATGGCTTTATCCGAAGACTGCCGGATGGTTATCATACTATGCTTCGCAATAATGGTGCTAATTTAAGCCAGGGACAGAGACAGCTGCTTGCAATCGCCAGGGCGGCAGTAGCAGATCCGCCGGTTCTGATCCTGGATGAGGCTACCAGCTCTATTGATACCCGTACAGAGAAGCTTGTACAGGATGGTATGGATAAGCTGATGGAAGGCAGAACTACATTTGCAATTGCACATAGGTTATCCACAGTCAGAAACAGTGACTGTATTATGGTTCTGGAGCAGGGACGTGTTATTGAGAGAGGCTCTCATGATGAGTTAATTGCGCAGAAAGGTAAATATTATCAGCTGTATAATGGGTGATATGGGGTAAATAAGTAAGAGGTAACGTTTGGAAGGTTCAAGCGTTACCTCTTACTTTTGGTTTTGGAAGATTTAGAGCGTGTTTGAAAAAGGCTTTCTGCAAGAATTTTTCAAACAGGCTCTAGAGCGCGTTATTTTTCACTGGCAGTTTCTTTCTGCGGCAACTGGGCAAGAACGATAGCCCCGAACATTACCACACAACCGATGATTTCCCGGGTGCTTAATTTCTGTCCTAAGATAATCCAGCCGGCGAGGACAGAGATGCAGGATTCCAGACTGAGAATCAGGGAGGCTACGGTTGGGTTCATATTTTTCTGGCCCACGATCTGGAGGGTGTAGGCGACACCGCAGGACATAACGCCGGCATAGAGAGTAGCGCCCCAGGCACCACTGAATGAAGAAAGATTGGGATGCTCCAGAATTATGGCTGGGATAGCAGTGAGGATTCCGCAGACCAGAAACTGGATGCAAGACATTTTTACTCCATCTGTCTTTGGTGAAAAGTAATCAATGACCAGAATGTGCAGGGAAAACAGGAAAGCACAGATCAGGACCAGAAAGTCTCCCTTTCCAATGGAAAAGCCGTCTGTGATGCAAAGCAGATAGAGACCAATCAGTGCCATTACAACCGCAACCCAGATAAAAGGACTGCATTTCTTTTTCATAAAAAGTCCAAGGATCGGGACGATGATAATGTAGCATGCAGTGAGAAAACCTGCTTTTCCAACGGAGGTGTACTGGATGCCAAACTGTTGGAAGTTGGAAGCAAGACACAGGCAGATACCGCAGATTATACCGCCGGCAATTAAGGTTTTGTTGCGGGAAAATGGAGTTGAACCGCTGGATGCCATTGACTGTCTGTCGGATTCTGCGAAATCAGCTGAATTGCTCTGTGGATTTATTTTATTGAGCAGTAAAATAACCGGGATCAGCACCAGAGAACCGATAATGTTTCTTGTGGCATTGAATGTGAGAGGGCCGACAGCTTCACCGCCCTCACTTTGAGCTACAAAGGCGATTCCCCAGATCGTTGCTGTCAAAAGGAGAATCAGTGAATTTTTTAATGGTATTTGTTGTTTTTTCATAATGGATTATCCCCTCGTAAAATTTACAAAAATGCCCTCCTTTAACAGGAGGGGCATTATCGTTTAAATTATCTTTCCATCATGCTGATAGATTCAATTCCTACACTTCCACCTCGAACTACTTCAATGCGGCCGAATTCTTCTTTGATCAGTTTGACAACTGCATCATTTTTGGTCGCTGTCTGTACGAATTCCAGAAGCAGGCTGTCTTTACCGTAATCAATGACTCTGGCCTTGAAAGTCTCAGCAATCTGGAATAATTCAACTTTGTCCTCAGAAGAGCAGTTAAAAACCTTGATGTAAAGAATCTCTTTCATTCGGACGAACATATTGGTGAAATCAATAACTTTGATGACTTCTACCATTCGGTTCAGCTGTTTCTTGATCTGTTCGAACGTTTCATCGTCGCTTACAGTTCCGATGGTCATTCGGGAAACGGTAGGATCCTCTGTAGTACCGACGGTAAGGCTGTCCAGGTTATAGCTTTTGCCGGAGAAAAGTCCGGAAATCTTGGACAGAACACCTACCTGGTTTTCTACGTAGAGGGAAATCCATCTTTTTTTCATGCCTTTATCTGCCATTGGATAAACCTCCTGTTAATTAACAATCCATAATTAAATCTTCCAGTGTTCCGCCAGGCTTTACCATCGGATAAACCATTTCTTCAGGATCAATGATGAACTCGATCAGGGTCGGAACTTTGGTATTTTTCTTTGCTTCTTCAAAGGCTGCGGCAACCTCATTTTTATTGAAAACCCGGATCCCTTTGGCACCGTAGCTTTCTGCCAGCTTTACAAAATCCGGTGTATATTTCGGGTATTCCTCGCCATTTGTACGGCGGGAAAGGGCACCGGAGCGAAGATTGGTCATGCTGTAGCGTTTGCCATAGAAAAGCTTCTGCCACTGACGAACCATACCAAGATATTCGTTATTAAATACACAAAGGATCAGTGGAAGCTCTTCCAGAACAGCTGTGGCAAATTCCTGAATATTCATCTGCATTCCACCGTCGCCGGAAATAACAATAACCGGTTTGTCCGGATTACCGATCTTTGCGCCTACACCACCGGGAAAACCGTATCCCATGGTGCCAAGTCCTCCGGACATAACAAGCTGTTTGCCTGGTGTGATCTCAGCATACTGGGAAACCAGCATCTGGTGTTGTCCGACATCCGTGACAATGATGGCTTCTTCAAACTGGCAGTTGATCTGGTTAATGATGTCAACCGGACTTAATCTGTCATTTGGACGCATTACAAGAGGATGTTCCTGCTTCCAGCTGTTTATCTCACTGTTCCATTTTTTGCTGGCATAGTCGGAAACGTATTCGGACATTTTTGCAAGGGCATCTTTTGCATCTGCAACGATTGGAATATCTACCTGGATGTTTCTGGAAATAGAGGCCGTGTCAATGTCAATATGGATAATCTGGGCATTAGGGGCAAATTCATGAAGCTTTCCTGTGATTCGGTCGTTAAAACGTGTTCCAATGGAAAAAAGTACGTCACAGTTGCTTACAGCCATATTGGCTGCATAGGCACCGTGCATGCCAAGGTTTCCGATAAAAAGCGGATGGTTTGTAGGAATTGCACCTCGTCCCATAATAGTAGTTACAACCGGAACACCGGTCTTTTCCACTACTTCCTGGAATATCTTATTGGCATGGGAAATATTGATTCCGCCGCCTGCCAGAAAGAGAGGCTTCTTTGCCTTGGAAAGTGTTTTGATCGCACGTTTCAGCTGTCCGATGTGGACACTGGTGTTTGGCTTGTAGCCGCGGATATTTACGCTCTTTGGATATTCTGCACTGCCAAGTTCAGCCATTACATCCTTGGGCAGGTCAATAAGAACCGGTCCAGGGCGTCCGGTACGTGCAATATAGAATGCTTCCTTGATGATACGTCCAAGATCTTCACGGTTGCGTACAGTGACTCCATACTTGGTAATACTGCGGGTAATTCCTACAATATCAACTTCCTGGAATGCATCGTTTCCAATCAGATGACGTGCTACCTGACCGGTGAAGCACACCAGAGGAACGCTGTCGTAATTGGCTGTAGCAAGGCCTGTGACAAGGTTGGTAGCACCAGGACCGCTTGTTACAAGACATACGCCAACTTTTCCAGTGGTACGTGCGTAAGCATCGGCTGCGTGAACCAGTGCCTGCTCGTGACGTGGAAGGATTACGGTGACATCATCCTGTTTGTATAATTCATCGCTGATATCAATGGTGCATGCTCCGGGATAACCGAAAATGTACTCAACACCTTCTTCTTTCAGTGCTTTTACCAGCAGCTTATTGCCTGATATCTGTTTCATTTAGTGAAGATACCTCCTTTTCGCCGGGGAAAAACCCCACAATATAATTATAAAAAAATCTCCCACAAGTTGTGACGCACATCTTGCAGAAAGCCTTTTTCAAACACGCTCTAGAGCAAACGATATTTAATCAATATTATAGCGTTAACGTGGAAAAGTGTCAATAAAGTTCACAGAAAACCAGAGAATTGCGGCGCGAAATCATGCAAAGCATGATTCTTTTGCATCGCGAAGCGTGTTACTGGTCACGGAGGGAACAGTAACACGTTGAATTAAAAGAGGTGGGAAAAAGAAAGGGATAACTGGTCAAAAAGTGGATTTTGTGGTAAGATATGCAGAACAAAAGTGTACTGAGAAAGAAAGGAAGAGGTTGAAAATAGTGGAACTAAATAAGGAAAATATGAAAAAGATAAGGTGGCTGATCGCTTTTTCAGTGCTTCTGTATCTGGGAGTGCAGAATCTGGATGTGGTGCTGAAGTATGTGAAAATTGTGTGGGGACTTCTTCTGCCATTTGTGTTGGGTGGAGCTATGGCGTTTGTGCTGAATGTACCTATGGCATTTATTGAGCGTCATGTTTTTGGAAAAGCAAAGGAAAAAGAAGACAGGAGGGGACGTGCAGCAGCAAAATTTGCAAGACCGGTGAGCCTGATCTTTTCCATTGTTCTGGTGGTGCTGGCGATTCTCGTTGTAGTACTGATTGTGGCACCGGAGCTTGGAAGAACTCTGGTAAATGTTGTGAAAAAGGTGGAAGAAGATATTCCGTTAGTTCAGAAATGGCTGACAGATACCTTCCAGAGTGATTCTGAAATTGTGAAATGGGCATCTACCATAGAAATTGATCCGCAGAAAATTATTGATTCTATTGTGAGTGTTTTGAGAAGTGGGGCGGACAATCTGGTGTCATCCACTATTACCGTGACTATGGGACTGGTGAGTATGGCTATGAATTTTGCAATTGGTTTTGTGTTTTCCTGTTATGTGCTCCTTCAGAAAGAGAAGCTGGGCAGGCAGGTCCTGAAAGCGGCTTATGCGATCTTACCTGTGAAAACAGTGGAATATCTGGGACATGTTTGTACACTGGCAAGTAAGGTGTTTTCAAGCTTTATTACCGGGCAGTGCATAGAGGCAGTGATCCTGGGAAGCATGTTCTTTGTTTCCATGACGATTGGAAGATTTCCATATGCAATGCTGATCGGAGTGCTGATCAGTTTTACGGCGCTGATTCCTGTGTTTGGCGGAATTATTGGATGCTGGGTGGGATTTTTCCTGATTTTGATGGTAAGTCCTCTGAAAGCTTTGGCATTTCTTGTATTGTTCTTGATCCTGCAGCAGATTGAGGGAAATCTGATCTATCCTCACGTAGTTGGAAACTCTGTGGGACTGCCGGCGATCTGGGTACTGGTTGCAGTAACTCTGGGCGGAAATCTTATGGGAAT
>OGQN01002852.1_pt1 | contig 11836 bp, 11 predicted proteins | sample 1553231 | NCBI WGS metagenome assembly OGQN01 (sample SAMEA2579950, study PRJEB22360) | human gut metagenome | biome: human gut; feature: human-associated habitat; material: faeces | place: Denmark | collected 2008/2010 | reverse complement strand
GAGAAACGGCCGGATGCAAGCTTTGCGATCGGGGAATGCATGAACGGAGATCCATTTGAAATGGCACTTGCGATGATCAAATATGGATTTAAGGTGCCGGAAATCTATGGAACACTGACAGCAGAGAATTTTATTTACCTGAACCAGTTATCCCAGCTCAGCCCGGAGACGAAGGTATTTTCCAATATGGAACCGACCATGCTGTACTACGATCCGGAAAAGAGCGGCGTGAATATGACCATTGGAAAGGATGCGGGATACTATCATCCGGATCAGCCGAATGTGATCTGGAATCAGGACAGACAGCCTTATGGTTATGCAGGTGTGACACGGTTGTTTGAAACCCTTTTGGAGGTGTAGCATGAGAGGACTTAGAAAATATCTGACACCATTTGCACCGGATCAGTCGGGCGCAGTGTCTGTGTTATATGAACTTGGCGGAATCATCGTCATCTGCGACGCGGGAGGATGCACAGGAAATGTCTGTGGTTTTGATGAGCCGAGATGGTTTGAACGGAAAAGTGCAGTATTCAGCGCAGGACTTCGTGATATGGATGCAATCCTTGGAAGAGATGACCGTCTGGTCGCAAAGCTGGTCGATGCAGCTGATAAGATTGATGCGAATTTTGCGGCGATTGTCGGCACTCCGGTTCCGGCTGTGATCGGAACGGATTACCAGGCACTGAAAAGAATGTGTGAAAAAAAGACCGACCTTCCGATTCTTGCCATTGATACCGACGGAATGGAGCTTTACGATAAAGGGGAAGAAAAAGCCTTTCTGGAACTTTTTAAGACATTTGCAGTGGAAAAATATCCGATAGATGAGCAAAGAATCGGCATTCTCGGAATGACTCCGCAGGATGTCAGCGACCTTGATGCGACAGATAAAATGCGGGATTTGTTTCAGCAAAAATACGGACAGAAAGCAGTCTGTTACTGTATGGGAGATGGATTGCAAGAAGTAAAAAAATCCTCTTCCGTGAGCCGAAATATTGTGGTTTCTCCGGCTGCACTTGCGACAGCAAAATATCTGGAAAAAACATTTGGAACACCATATGAAATTTATTATCCGCTGGTGGAAGATTTGATTCCGGAGATGGATTATACGGGTAAAAGAATCCTTGTCGTACACCAGCAGGTGATTGCCGATTCTATCCGAAAAGAACTGCTGAAACGAGGCGCAAAGGCGGTTCAGACAGCGTGCTGGTTTATGATGAAAAAAGAACTTCAGACAGATGGAGATGTGATTCTTCGTGATGAAGATGCCTACATAGAACTGGTGCAGAATGGTGAGTTTGATATTATTTTTGCAGATGAATGCATGGAGCGGATGACACCGGGATTTGAAGGAACATTTGTGAATACAAGGCATTTTGCGGTGTCCGGGAAATTAATTGAGAAATAAATAAAAGAAAGCCTGATGTAGTCTGGAAAACCAGAATCATAATTTGAATGGAAGGACTAAAAACAGAGGGTGGGAGTGAGCATATGAACCAGGAAATCACCAGACAGATCCGTGTCTATGGAATCGTACAGGGGGTGGGATTCCGGCCGACAGTCAGCCGCCATGCGACTGCGAGGGGAATCCGTGGAAATGTCTGTAACAAAGGGCCTTATGTCGAAATCTATGCGCAGGGGTCCGAAGAAGCGGTAGAAGAATTTATTTCAGATATACAGAACCGGCCGCCGAAACGGGCTGCAATTTTGAAAATAAATGTAGAAAATATAGAAGCGCCGGAGCAGTATACGCAGTTTGATATTATCGAAAGTGAGAAAACAAAAGGAGAGATTTTTGTTTCACCGGATATTGCAATCTGTGACGAATGTAAAGAAGAAATGTTTGATAAAAAGAATCGCAGATATCTGCATCCTTTTATCAACTGTACCTGCTGCGGACCGCGCCTTACCATTCTGGATTCATTGCCATATGACAGGGAACGTACCAGTATGAAAGAGTTTCCGATGTGCCCGGAATGTGCGGCGGAGTACCATGATCCGGCGACGAGAAGGTATGATGCACAGCCGGTATGCTGCAATGAATGCGGGCCGGAAGTTTACCTGATCGGACGCAAAGAACGTGGCAGAGATGCAATCACTTTTGCGAGAAAAACAATTACAGAAGGCGGCATTGTGGCAATCAAAGGAATCGGCGGTTTTCACCTCTGCTGCGATGCTTCAAATGAAGTGTCAGTCAGTCACCTTCGGGAGCTTAAACGTCGTCCGATGAAGCCTTTTGCAGTGATGGCAAAAAATCTGGAATCAGTAAAAAAAGAATGTGAAGTATTAGAAGAGCAGGCGAAAATTCTGGACGGACACCAAAAACCGATCCTTCTTCTGGATAAAAAGAAAACATCCGAAATTCTCTGCCCGTCGGTGGCTCCGGGGAATCCGAAAGTGGGTGTGATGCTTCCGTATGCACCGGTGCAGCTGCTGATTTTTACATATGATGACGGAATCGAAATGCCGGAATTTCTGGTGATGACAAGTGGCAATACTTCTGGTGCACCAATTTGCAGAGATGATCAGGAAGCAGAATCTGAACTGTCCGGTTTCTGTGACTGCATGTTATCTCATGACCGAAAAATTCGCATCCGGGCGGACGATTCCGTGATGGATTTTTATGAGGATAAACCATATATGATCCGTCGTTCCAGAGGTTATGCACCACTTCCGTTCATGGTTTCCACACCATATCGGGGACAGGTGCTTGCCATCGGTGGAGAGCTTAAGAATTCTTTCTGCATAGGTGTGGATAACCGTTTTTATCCATCGCCATATGTGGGAGATCTGGAAGATCTGCGTACAGTCAAAGCACTTCGGGAAACGGTCGGAAGGCTTGAAACGCTTCTGGAAGTACAGCCGGAACTCGTCTGCTGTGATATGCATCCAAAGTACAATTCCGTGATGGTAACGGAAGAACTTGGACTTCCGGTCGTAAAAGTGCAGCACCATTATGCGCACATTCTTTCCTGTATGGCGGAAAATGACTGTGCGGAGCAGGTGATAGGAGTGTCTTTTGACGGAACCGGATATGGAACGGACGGAACTATCTGGGGCGGCGAGATTCTTCTGGCAGATCTGCACAAATTTAAGCGAGTCGGAAGTGTGGTGCCGTTTTTGCAGATTGGAGGAGATGCATCCTCGAAGGAAGGATGGCGAATTGCGGTTTCATTGATTTACGGAATGACCGGCGACAGAGAAAAGGCTGCCGAAATAATAGAAAAGTTAGCGCTTTGTACGAAGCAGGAAGCAAACGTACAGTTTACCATGGCAGACCGTAAGATTAATGCTGTGATGTCAACAAGTGCCGGGCGGTTATTTGACGGAGTGAGTGCAATACTTGGAATCCGCAGGAAATCCACATTCGAAGGAGAAGCTTCGATGGCACTGGAATTTGCAGCGGAAGAGTACCAGAAAACATTACGTGAAAAGAGTACGCAGCAAATTTTGGAAACTGAAAAATATAGTTATCATAAAAAGAATACAGGTGTTCTCGTTGAAAATAAAAATCAGCCGGATATAGCAGATGAAATGTATCGAAAACAGACTGGGGACAGAACGATTCTTAACGACGAGCGACGAATTGTGGAAAGTGACCGGCTGCTGCTCAATACAGAATCCTTAATAAAAGAACTCATGACTCGCTGTCTGAATGATGAAGATCCGGGCAGACTGGCATATTTTTTTCATCGGGAACTTGCTTATCAGATCATTGATGCATGCGTACAGATCAGGCAGCAGAATGGATGCAATAAAGTGGCATTGAGCGGCGGTGTTTTTCAGAACCGGCTGCTTCTGGAGCTGACAGATCATGGACTTAAAGATCAGGGATTTGAGGTGCTGAAACATCAGCTTGTGCCGCCAAATGACGGTGGAATCGCACTCGGACAGGCGGTGTATGCGATGGAATATTTGGAGAAAAACAAAGGGAGGCTTTAACATGTGTGTTGGATTATCAGCAAAAGTTGTAAAAATAAGTGACGGAACAGCAGTAATAGATGCAGGCGGAGCAAAAAGAGAAGTTTCTGCACAGCTTCTCGAAGATCTGGAACCGGGTGATTATGTAATGGTTCATGCCGGCGTGGCAATCGCAAAAATCACAGAAGAAGATGATGACGAGACTGATCAGCTTATGGAGGATCTGCTGTAATGGAAGAAGAAAAAAAGAAAACAGCGCGGGAGATCATAGAAAATTATGATGGCCCGAAAGTACGAATCATGGAAGTGTGCGGGACACATACACATGAAATTTTTCGTCTTGGAATCCGCAAACTACTGCCACCTCAGGTCGAATTGATCTCGGGACCGGGCTGTCCTGTCTGTGTGACACCGGTCGGATTTATTGACGAAGCAATCTGGCTTGCACTGGAAAAAGGCGTGACGATCTGTACGTTTGGCGATCTGGTTCGTGTACCGGGGACGAAGATGAGCCTTGCAGGAGCAAGAGAAAAAGGAGCAAAGATACGCATCGTATATTCTCCGGCAGATGCAGAAAAATATGCATCAAAACATCCGGAGGAGCAGGTGGTTTTTCTTTCGGTGGGCTTTGAAACGACCACTCCGGCAGAGTGTCTTTCTGTAAAAAAAGCGAAGAAAGACGGGCTTATGAACTATTCACTTTTGATGGCAAACAAGACTATGCCACAGGCATATGAAGCCTTAAAAGGAAGTGCAGATATTTTCCTTTATCCGGGACATGTGAATGCAATAACAGGCACAGAACTCTGTGAGAAACTGACAGAAGAAGGTGTCAGTGGTGTGGTTGCTGGATTTACAGCGAAGGAACTTTTCACCGCGCTGGCGGTTGCACTGGTGAAATTTCAGGAAGGAAAACCGTTTTTTGTAAACTGCTATCCGAGAGTGGTAAAAGCAGAAGGAAGCCGGGAGGCGCAGCAGCTTACCGATGAAATGACCAAAGCCTGTGACAGTGAGTGGAGAGGACTGGGAATGATTCCGGGGTCAGGTGTCTGTCTGAAAGAAGATTGGAGTACATTTGACGCGAGAAAGAAATATGATATTCCACCGATTCAGGGCAAGGCAAATCCGGCCTGTCGGTGTGGAGATGTCCTGCAGGGAAAATGTAAACCTTCGGACTGCAAAGTATTCGGAAAAGTCTGTACTCCGCAGCATCCGGTAGGGGCATGTATGGTTTCAAATGAAGGTGCATGCGCAGCGTATTACGCATATGGTGATAATAAATAATATCAGCGGATTCCGAATGTTTGTAAGATTGCGAGAATTACGAAGTAATGAAGCACTCTGCAGATATGACTATATTACAAGAAAAGAGGATAATCCTATGAGCGGTTTAAAAGATAAAACAGTAACGATGGCACATGGAGCCGGTGGCCGTCAGACCTCCGAACTGATCGACAAGATTTTTGCAGCGCATTTTGCGAATCCGGATCTGACTGCAGATGATGCAGCGGTTTTGATACCTCCGGCTGGGAAAATGGCTGTTTCTACAGATGGATTTATTGTTTCACCGGCATTTTTTCCGGGTGGAAACATCGGCAAACTTTCTGTCTGCGGAACTGTCAATGATCTTGCCTGTATGGGGGCAAAGCCTCTGTATCTGACCTGTGCGTTTGTCATTGAAGAGGGATTTTCGATGGAAAAACTGGAAGAAATCGCGGCTGCCATGGAAAAAACAGCCTCAGAGGCTGGTGTACATATCGTATCCGGCGACACAAAGGTTGCAGGTAAAGGACAGGTGGACGGTGTATTTATTACAACGACCGGAATGGGGCAGATTGAAGATGGTGTGAAAGTAGGCGGAACGCTTGCACAGCCGGGAGATGCGATCATTGTGACCGGTGATGTGGGAAGACATGGATGCACGATCCTTCTTGCAAGAGAAGATTTCGGAATTGAAGCAGATGTCACGAGTGACTGCGCACCACTCTGGAAGACAGTTGAAGCTGTAATGAATACGACACATGATCTGCATGTGATCCGGGATGCGACACGTGGCGGGGTCGGAACTGTTCTTTATGAGATTGCGGGACAGAGTAATGTCGGAATCAGACTGGATGCAGCGTCTGTACCAGTAGCACCGGAGGTAAAAGGTGTCTGTGGAATGCTCGGACTGGAACCGCTTTATCTTGCCTGCGAAGGCCGTATGGTAATCATGGCACCAAAAACTGAAGCAGACAAAATCGTCGAAGCACTCCGCCAGTGCCCGTATTCCAAAGACGCTGCAATCATCGGAGAAGTCACCGCGGATCAGCCAGGCAAAGTGGTCATGACCACCGAGATTGGAACTCAGGCACTGCTCCCACAGCCGGGCGGAGAACTGTTACCGAGAATTTGTTGATATATGATACAAGGGTAACCGTGAACGTGTCCAAATTAGAAAGAGCAGTTATAAAAGCTTGACAGTTTATGCACATAATGAGAGGACTGCAAAAATTGTGTAGAATATAAGGTGGTCCGCAATATAAAAATGTGCAGCAATTTACAAACTGACTGAGAAGAAAACAAGTTGAACTGACGGTAAACGTAGATTTCGTCGTGAGTTTCGTGCTAGCTGCTGCCACCGAACGCACTGTCTGAGGCGGAGCCGAGTTTGCGTGAATGGCAGCAAATAAGCGCACGTAACGAACAGAAATCGCAGTGTGTCAGGAAACTTGTTTTCTTACTCGAGGCAGTTGTGAAATTGGAATACTTTTTATATACAGGAGGACTAACATGGATACAAGAGTAGCAGTAATATCCATCATCGTCGAAGACAGTGATTCCATCGAAACCCTCAACCAGCTTCTTTATGATGCCCGCGATCACATCATTGGCCGCATGGGCATCCCGTACCGCGAAAAAGGAATCAGCATCATCAGCATCGCCATTGATGCCTCACAGGATATCATCAGTGCTCTTTCCGGAAAGATCGGCCGTTTGAAAGGCGTGTCCACTAAGACCGCATATTCCAATGTGATCACACATACGGAGGAAAAACATGATTAAAATTGCAGTATACGGAAAAGGCGGAATCGGCAAATCTACCACTGTTTCCAACGTGGCAGCAGCCCTTGCCGAAAAAGGTCTCGCCGTAATGCAGATCGGGTGCGATCCAAAGGCAGATTCTACGATTCAACTGCGTCATGGCAGAGAAATGCACACTGTACTTGATCTGTATAATGAAAAAAAACAGGACTTGAAATTAGAAGACATGACCACAACCGGGTATCAGGGAGTGATCTGCGTGGAAGCAGGCGGCCCGACACCGGGACTTGGCTGTGCAGGACGAGGTATCATCACAGCTCTCGAAAAACTGAAAGAAACAGGCGCTTACGAGACCTATAAACCGGATATTGTCCTCTATGATGTTCTTGGTGATGTTGTCTGTGGCGGTTTTTCCATGCCGATGCGAAAAGGCTATGCAGACAAAGTCTTTATCATCACTTCCGGAGAAAATATGGCGATTCATGCCGGAGCAAACATCGCCATGGCGGTGCAGAATTTCAAAAATCGCGGCTATGCATCTCTTGGCGGCATTATTCTGAACCGGCGGAATGTCAAACGGGAAGAAGAAAAAGTGCAGGAACTGGCAGATGATTTTGAGACAACTGTTGTCGGAAAACTTACCAGAAGCGAACTGGTCACGGATGCGGAAGAGCAGGGAAAAACCCTGATGGAATGCTATCCGGACAGTGAGATGGCAGAGGAGTACCGTATACTGACAGAAAATATCCTGAAAATCTGCAGGGAGGACGGGTTATGTTGAAACGAGTCGGTGGAGAAATAAATCCGGAAGGTGCAGTCACGACGATCGGTGAGGCCGAATTTCCTGTGCCGTTTCCGCCTGGTCTGGAATTTAATTCTCCGGTACATGGCAACTGGAATATCGTACATACCGGGATGCTGATGCCCGAGGCCATACAGATTTATGTCTGTGCGGACAACTGTATGCGCGGGGTGGTGCTCACAGCGGCGGAAATGAACGCGGCAGACCGTTTTTCTTTTGTAATTGTAGAAGAAGAAAATCTTCTGAACGGAAATCTCGAGGATGTTACAATCGAAGGTGTGACCGATGTTTTAAATAAAACAGAAGAAAAACCAAAAGCGGTATTACTCTTTACAGTCTGTCTCCATCATTTTCTCGGATGTGATCTGGACAGGGTATACGAAGAACTGGAAAACCGTTTTCCGGAGATTATATTTGTACGTTGTTTTATGGACCCGATCATGCAGAAACATGGGCTGACACCGGATCAGAAACTGCGAAAAGCATTATATGATCCGCTGGAAAAAAGGTCATCGGATGAAAAAGTCGTCACCCTTGTCGGAAATGATTTTGCACTGGATGAGAACAGTGATATCAGGCGTCTGCTGAGATCCGGCGGATATACATTAAAAGAACTTACGGCCTGTACAAACTGGGAAGAGTATCAGGAACTTGGCAGTGGAAAAATGTTGATTTCCTGCTATCCTCCGGCAAAGTACGGCGCAGAGATGCTGGCAGAACGATTACAGCGTACACATCTGTATCTGCCGGGAAGTTTTGATTATGAAGAAATTAAAGAAGAGATTCGGACATTTGCAGAGGCAGTGAAAAATTCAGTCAGTAATGTAGAAAAAAATGACAAAGGAGCGATCCTGCGGAATACAGAAAACAGTATGAGTTTTGAAAATCTTGAAGCATTTTTCCAACAGGAGATTGTTCTTTGCGAAGATGCCCTTAAACACGCAAAATCCATCATCGGCAGAACTCCGATCGCGTTGGATTATCTTTATCATCCGAGACCGCTCGGACTGGCAAAACTTCTTCTTACACATGATTTTAACGTGACTACGATCTATCTTGACAGTATCAGTGCGGAGGAAAAAGAAGCTTTTGACTGGCTGAAGGTGAACTGTTCGAATCTCGAATTACGCGCTACGATTCATCCGAAGATGCGTGTTCTCCCGAGAGAAAATGAGGGAAAAATCCTTGCCATCGGACAGAAAGCAGCGTGGTTTACGGGGAGCAGAAATTTTGTCAATATGGTGCAGGGCGGCGGTTTATGGGGATTTGACGGAATCCGCAGGACAGCGGAACTGATGATAGAAGCGTTTCTTGAAGAAAAAGATACGGAAGATCTGGTTGTACGTAAAGGATGGGGGTGCGAAAGCTGCATATGAGACAGGCATATCGAATCATACCGATTTATACAGCGGATGTTTCCGGAGTGTGTTCCGCACTCTACGAGCTTGGCGGCATGGTAGTCATGCACGATCCGTCAGGATGTAATTCTACTTACAATACCCACGATGAGATCCGTTGGTACGAACAGGACAGCCTGATCTACATTTCCGGACTGACTGAGATCGATGCTGTGATGGGGAACGATGCAAAATTTATCCGTGACATTGAGGAGACGGCAAAAGAACTGCATCCAAAATTTATTGCGCTGGCAGGTTCGCCAATTCCGTTTATGAATGGCACGGATTTTCCTGCGATTGCACAGGTAATTGAGACAGAGACGGGTATTCCGGCATTTGCAATCCCGACAAATGGGATGCATGATTATACGTACGGCGCCGGACTTGCCCTTGCGAAGCTTGCGGAACGTTTTGTACAACCAATTGGCGCAACAAAAGTAACAGGTGCAACAAGAACTGACATCTCTGATGTAACATCAACAGGTGGATTTTTCCACACACTTAACCTTCTCGGAGTCACACCTCTCGACTTCGGCCCGCAGCAAAACGCAGACTGCATGAAACAAAATCTCGCAAAGCACGGATGGCAGGTAACATCAACCTGGGCAATGGGAGATTCACTGGAAAACATAAGTCATGCGGCAGAAGCAGAAGTTAATCTTGTCGTATCATCTGTGGGACTGGAGACTGCAAAAATATTAAAAGATAAATTCGGCACACCATATGTTATCGGCACACCGGTTGGTGATTTTACAGAAGATCTTGTAATGACACTGGAACAGGCGACGAAAAATACAGAGAAAAAATTATCTGAGGAAGAATCCGCATCAGTCGGTCAGTACGAACCGGAGATTCCATATCTTCAGAATCGTCTGTCTGAACCACAGGAAATCACGCTGATCGGAGAGGCAGTAACGATGGGATCACTGGCAGCTGCAATCGAAAGGAAATACCATAAAGCCGTCCGTGTGATATGTCCGCTGGAGACAAATACGGGACTTCTTGCCCTGAATGACCGTGTCACAAAGGGTGAGGAAGAAGTACAGGAACTTTTAAAGAATACAAAAATTATCGTTGCCGACCCACTGTATCGTCCAATCTGTCCCAGAAACAGCCAATTTTATGAATTTCCGCATATCGCTTTCTCGGGAAGAATCTTTTTGCGCGGTATAAAAGAAGGAAAATATCTGTCAGAAATATAGTGTGAACAGTAACTGTGAAATCACGAAAAAACCATGAAAAACGTGATTGGCATTGACGCATTTTTCGTTCGGTGCTAAGATGAGAAAAATGAAAAATGGAGGATTAATCATGAAAACTCTTGAAACTAAAAAGGCTCCGGCAGCAATCGGACCATATTCTCAGGCTAAAATGGTAGGAAACTTTGTATTTGCATCAGGACAGATCCCGGTTGATCCGGCAACAGGCGAAGTTGCAGGCGACAAGATTGAAACTCAGGCAGAGCAGTCCTGCAAGAATGTAGGAGCTATCCTCGAAGAAGCCGGCCTTACATTTGACAACGTTGTAAAGACAACATGTTTCCTTGCTGATATGGCTGATTTCGCAGCATTCAACGCAGTTTATGAAAAATACTTCACAAGCAAACCTGCTCGTTCCTGCGTTGCTGTTAAACAGCTTCCGAAGAACGTTCTGTGTGAAGTAGAAGCAATCGCAGTTGCTGAATAATTTTTTGACTGTATTTGATTCAGACTGAATCATGTAATGAAAAGAGGATCATTCCGGAGACGGAGCGGTCTTCTTTTTTTATGTAATAGGAAATTACTCCGTAATGTTCCTATTACATAAAAAGTTGTGTTTTTTTTGCGGGCAGGTATAATAGAACTATCGTAACGGTGAGAGTACGGAACAGTTACGATATTAAATTATGCAGGAGGCAGCATGGCAAAGAAGAAATTTTATGCAGTAAGACAGGGAAGAAAGACCGGGATGTTCCTTACCTGGGATGAATGTAAGAAGCAGGTGATGGGGTATCCAGGAGCAATATACAAAAGTTTTGGCACAGAAGCAGAAGCAAAAGAGTACCTGGGAATTGGCAGTGATGATAAAAATGAAAAAAATGCCGGAGAAAATAAATCTGCTGTAAAGAATCCGGAGACGAGCGGAGACATCCGGGCGGAGACGGCAAATTCAGATGCGGTCGAAATATACGTTGACGGAAGTTATCACGTGGGAACAAAGGAGTTTTCCTATGGAATGGTCGTCCTGATCGACGGAAAAGAGGAGAAATTTTCTCAGAAGATGACAGATCCACAGCTTGCACAGATGCGAAATGTAGCAGGTGAGATCAAAGGAAGCGAAGCCGCGATGCAGTATGCACTGGATCACAAAATTCCTTCTATTATTATATACCATGATTATCAGGGAATCGCGAGCTGGTGCAACGGAGACTGGAAAGCCAATAAACCGGGCACGATCGCATACCGCGATTTTTATCAGAAGGCAAAAGAAAAGGTACACATCGAATTTCGCAAGGTCAAAGGTCATTCCAATGACAAATACAACGATATGGTCGATGAACTTGCAAAAGAAGCACTTGGAATCCATTGACAAAAACCTTATAAAAGACTTATACTATCACTGTCTCCGGTATGACCGGAGAACATGTACTTTTTGAGGAGGATATAATCATGAAAAACAACAGCAGTATCAAAACCGTTGTTGCCGTCGGAATCGG
>OGQN01002845.1_pt1 | contig 11873 bp, 7 predicted proteins | sample 1553231 | NCBI WGS metagenome assembly OGQN01 (sample SAMEA2579950, study PRJEB22360) | human gut metagenome | biome: human gut; feature: human-associated habitat; material: faeces | place: Denmark | collected 2008/2010 | reverse complement strand
CGCAGCCATTACAGGTCTGGTAATGGCAGGTCGTAAGGCTGTGCAAGCATACGCGGAGATGGAGCAGGAGATGGCAAACGTCCGCAAGTTCACCGGCATGGAGGCCGATGAAGTGGCCGCGCTCAACGAGGAGTTCAAGAAGATAGACACCCGCACCTCCCGTGAGGAACTGAATCAGCTGGCGCAGGAGGCCGGTCGCCTCGGAAAGTCCTCGCAGAAGGATGTTTTCGGCTTCGTCCGCGCCGCTGATAAAATCAATGTCGCCCTCGATGACCTCGGAGACGGTGCTACGCTGACCCTCTCCAAGCTCACCGGCATCTTCGGTGACGAGAAGCGGCTCGGCACCGAGAAGGCTCTGCTGTCGGTCGGTTCTGTTATAAACGAGTTGTCGCAGAACTGCTCGGCCTCGGCTCCCTATATCGCTGAGTTCGCCTCACGTATGGGAGGCGTCGGCGCTCAGGCCGGCATGACCGTGCAGCAGATTATGGGCTTCGCCGCTGTCCTTGACTCCAATAACCAAAAGCTTGAAGCATCTTCGACGGCTCTCTCGCAGGTTATTGTCCGCATCTACCAGGACCCGGCTAAATACGCCCGTGTCGCCGGTATGGATGTGCAGAAATTCTCCAATCTCGTCAAAACGGATATGAATGCCGCCCTGATCGAGTTCCTTTCGACTCTCAAACAGGCCGGCTCTATGGATGTCCTCTCGCCGATGTTCAAGGATATGGGCGAGAACGGCTCCCGTGCAATCTCCGCGCTCTCGACACTCGCCAACCATATCGACGAGGTCAAGAGCCAGCAACTTGTCGCCAATGAAGCCTTCGCCGAGGCTACATCTATCGACAAGGAGTTCGAGGTGCAGAACAATACCGTTCAGGCACAGCTCGACAAGGCGAAGAACCGCGTCCACGAACTTGCCGTGGAACTCGGCGAGAAATTACAGCCGGTGATGCGGCTCGTAATTTCTTCTTCGACCATCGCGCTGAAAGCGTTGTCGGCTATGGTGGATTTCTTCATCAAGTACCGCCGCGAGATTATCGCCGGTGTGACGGCCATCGCCGCCTACAACGTGATAATGCTCGTATATACCACACGGACAACTCTTGCGACCAAGGCCACGGCATTGTTCCACGGGGCTATGAAGCTCGTGCGCATGATTCTTCCTGCCGTCCGGCTTCTCTTTACACCTCTCATCAACGCCGTGCAGTATTTCACCAACGGTTTGCAGGTAAACTACGCCATGCAGGAGCGATGGCGCAAGTCTATGGCCGCGATGAAATTCTCAAACTGGGTCGGCCTTATACTCGCTCTCGGCGCCGCCATTTATGCTCTCGCCAACCGCTTCAAGTCTGCCGCGGAGGAAGCGGAGAAGGCCCGTAAGGAGCAGGAGGAATACCGAAAATCCCTCACTGACCTTGACGAGAAATCCGCCGAATACTGCCATGCAGAGATAGCGCGACTTGAAGCTCTCTACAAGGAGGCCACCGATGAAGCCAAGTCCACCGACGAGCGCCGAGTGGCCGCTGAGAAGTTACAGGCTCTCTATCCAGACTATTTCAAAAACCTGTCAACGGAGCAGATTATGGTCGGTCAGGCCAAGACTGCCTACGACCAACTCCGCAACTCCATCATCGAAGTGGCGAGGGCGAGAGCAGCCGCCGACAAGATTGTGGAGAATGAGAAAGAACTTCTCACTCTCGAACAACAGGCACCGGGGCTGAAACAGAAGCGCGACCGCGACAAGGCAGCTCATGACGCCGCCGTTGCCGACTGGGACAGGGCGCGTGAGATGGAGAGTTATCAGTCTTACACCAACTCCACCGATGCCGCCGTGGGTCAGATGGTGGATGTCGCTCCATACGCCCGGCGCGTCGCTTCTACCGGCGAGACCTACAATGCTTCCGAGGCCGCTTATCAAGCCAACCAACGGAAGCAACGGCAGCTCAATCAGGCCAACGAGTTCCTGAGGCAGAAATACAATATCTCCGCAGAGGCTTTACAGACGCCCGAAAATCCGGCTGTCAATCTTCCGGGCAATACTCCTATAAACACACCTTCGGGCAGCGGTGACGGAAGCGCCGCTGCCGACAAGTTCGCCAAAGAAAAGGAGTGGCGCGAACAGGCCGAGGCATCGGCCCGCATCGCCTACGCCACCGGCGAATCTGACTACATCGCCTACACTAAGGAGATGGACCGTATCGCCGTGGAGTTCTGCGAGAAGCAGTTGCTTCACACAAACCTCACGGAAACGGAGAAACTGAAGATTACCGCCGAGTGGCGCGAGGCGCAGATGAAGCAGCAGGAACATTTGGACGAGCAGACCATCGAGGCGGAGAATAACCGATACAACACGCAGCTTGCCGAGTTGAAGCAGTTCTACATCGACGGCTCTATATCCAAGGAAACCTACGACCTGAAAACCGAAGAAGCCGAAATCGAGCATCAGCGCAAGCTCGTTGCTCTCACTAAGGAGGGAAGCCGTGAAAGGCTTCAGGCCGAGCAACAGTTACAGTCCCTGCTGATCGCGCAGATGCAGCGCAAGCAGCAGGAACGCGAACAGCTCGAAGCGAAGTATGCCGCCATGAAGAAGGACTACTTCGGCGACAATCCGCAGGAGGCCCAGGCGAAGCTCGATGCCGACCTCGCTGTGCTGAAAGTGGTCTATGACCGCGAAATTGCCGCCGCCGGAGAGAATGCCGCAGAAAAACTGCGCATCGATGAAGCATACGAGAAAGCGAAGCTCGCCCTCAAAAAGAAGTACGGACTTCTTGCCGAGGAGGACACTCGCAACGCTATGGAAAAGGGTATCGCCGATTCCGTGGAATGGCTCAACGGTGACGGCGGCAAGGCGCTTACGAGTACTCTCGACACGCTCGTTTCGGGTATGTCGGCTATCTTCTCGCAGCTTTCTTCGCTTATGCAGGCTGAGCTTGAAATACAGACCGCCGCCATCAATAAGCGCTATGATGCCGAAATATCCCGTGCCGAGGGTAACACCTACAAGGTGAAGAAACTCGAAAAGGACAAGGAGAAGGAACTTGCCAAAGCCAAGAAGGAGGCGAACCGCAAGATGTTCGCCATGCAGGTTATACAGGCCGTGGCGCAGACCGCTACCCATGCGCTCAATGCTTACGGCGCGGCTGCTGCCGTTCCGGTGGTCGGCTACATCCTCGCGCCTATTGCGGCGGCTATGGCCGTGGCCGCAGGTGTCATTCAGATTGCAGCCATCAAGAAGCAGCAACAGGCTTCGGAGGCCCAGGGCTATGCCGAGGGCGGCTTTACGCCCGCCGGTCCTCGCGACAAGGAGGTGGGTGTTGTTCACGCAGGGGAATGGGTTGCTTCGCAACGCCTTGTCAATAATCCCCGAACCCGCCCTCTGTTGGAGGCTCTGGACTATGCGCAGCGAACCAACACTATCGGCTCTATTACTGCCGCCGATGTGTCGCGCACGATTACTGCTTCCGCAGTCATAGCAGCACAGTCTCAGGCTCCAACCATCGTGAACAACAATACAACCTATAATCAGACTCCTGCCTCCGAGGACAGAATGATTTCAGTCCTCGACCGCCTTGATTCAAGACTGAATGAACCTTTTGTGACCGTAAACACCGTTACCGGCGATTACGGCATACAACAGGCACAGGACGAATACGACCGCTTAATGAAGAATAAATCTCCCAAATCCAAGAAATAATGCAGATTTACGTCAACAATAAACTTGCTGCCTTGAAGAAAGGCACTTCGTTTGAGTATGTTTCCGAAAACAGGCTGTTCAGCGGCTCGGACGGTTATACGCTTACGATAACCTTTCCGCTTCGCGGTTGCCCTCAGAATATTGACATCTTCGGACACATCAACAGGGCCGATGTCGCCGCGAAGAAAGTTATCTTTGACTGCGAGATACGCGACAAGGGCTTCTACAAGTTCGGTTCCATCACAATAACCGAAATCTCCGAAACCGAGGTCAAGACTCAGTTTTTGGAGGGCAGGAGCGAACAGAACTTTGACAAGACTTTCGACAAGGTCTATATCAACGAACTTGACCTCGGCGCTCCGACAACAACCTACAAGTCCGGCATTACTCCGGCCAATGCGTGGTATCCTGAAAACTCCGGCTGCAAATGCGTTGCCCTGCCGTGGGTCAACGACTATTCGGGCAATATTCAGAACAAGGCGGAGCATATTGTCGACGATGCCGTGCAGAACAGGTCTCATTACGAGTGGAGCGAGGACACCACCGGATTGTCGTGGCAGCCGTATCTTCTTTACATCACGAAGAAGATATGCGAGGCCGTGGGCTATGCCGCCGACTTCTCCAAGTGGGAGGAAGTCGAGGAGTACCGTTACCTGCTTATATGCAATACGCTCCCTCATGCGTGGTATATGCCCGGCTTCGCAAACGCTCTGCCGCATTGGACGGTCGAGGAGTATTTTGAGAAACTTGAATTGTTCCTCGGCGGCGAGTTCGACTTCGACCATCGGGGCAAGCGAATAACGTTTGCCTTCACTCAGGCGACACTGTCCGCGAAGCGTCCTGTCTGCCTCGAAAGTGTGGTCGAGGAACACTCCACCGAGGTCAAGGTCGACGAGGACCGCTGCGAGTATCTGGAATCCAAGAATCTTGTCTACAAGGACTGCGATCATGAAATGTGGAAGTTCTACTCCTGCGACTGGTTTGTCAAGGGCTGGCAGAACCGCGTTGTAAAATACAACTCGATGCGCGAACTGTTGGAAGCCAATAAGGGTTATAGAACATGGAACGGTCAGCACCACCGCGACAACCGCATCGACAAGCTGCTCTATGCCGCTGACTGCGACGCTTATTTTGTTATCCGTGCCGTCAGCCGTCAGATTCAGGTGGAACAGCGGGCCGGACGTCTCTATGTCTATTACCTTTACAAGTGCCGTCTGCAACCGGTCAATCTCTTTGGCGGGCGCATCGTAAGCGATGATGATGCCGAGCAGGTGGAGATTGAATTTGTTCCGGCATGGATTGATGACACCGAGGAGAAATACGGCAGAGTGCTGTTCCTTTCCTTCTCCGGCTATGACGAGGACAACAATACGACGAGCGAGAATGACGAAGACCATCCGTTTATGCAGACGCACACGGCATCCTCTCTTGCCGCCGGGGAGAAAGAGAAGAAATCGGAATATTACGACCGCATTTATATAGGCTGGTACGACGGCTCCAACTACTATCAGGGAAGCCACCTGCCGTACCCGAATGTGGAGAACATCGTTATCGCCGACGACTGGAGCAATTTCAGCTACGCCCATTTCTCCCTGCGCATCAACGACCGACAAGTCAGGCGTGGCCAGATAATCCACAACATCGAGCCGAAGATGAAAACGACCTTTAAGTTCCTCGCAGACACCATCCCTGATGTCCGCGCTGTTTTCCTCATCCGAGGCAAGCGCTACATCTGCGAAAAAATAACTGCGACATTCACAGAATCCGGAATGTCGCAGCTAATCAAAGGTGTTTTCTACCCAATAGTCGATTCGTGATTCTCTATGGTACAGCAGACATCAATTCTTAGAATATGCTAAATGTTAATTATTGCAAATATTTGGGGCGAACCAGCCTATACAAAGTTAAAACATTTAACATTTAGCCTCAGATATATGGCTTAATGTTAAAATGTAGGGTCAATTTTAACAAGTGGTATTTGAACCTAAAACTTGGTACATCGCCTTTCAAAATTGTCACCTAACTCATTGTATTACAGACTCCAACGTCAACAAAAATAGGACCGCTGGCGGATCACCAATAAAATAAGCCAAATTGCTAACCCTCAGCAGTTTGGCTTATTTCTTTCCTCGAAATTGTCCTCCTTTTGTCCTCCTGCGCGAAAGTTAAGGGTCAAATGAAATTATGCACACATGTGTGCACAATCCCAGATTTCGATTGCATAGCACCATATTGAGTGGTTGTTGCATTTTCAGCAACTACCACATCGAGGCGAGAATATCCGACATAAGTCGCTACTAATCATCCAAAAAGACTCAATCTTCAGAATTGTCTGCAAATTGTCTGTACCGGACAAAATTTTTGTCAACATCTTGTCAACGAGACTGCGCTCCCCTCTTCAATGAGGCAGTCGTTGTATAAAATGCAACAACTAATACCATGTATAACAAATAATTATGCGTGCACTCTCTTCAACTGGTGCAAAAAACGCACAAGTTCAAACGTTGGTTAACATCGGCATCCTCCACTACATTTCTTTGTGCCGATTTTCTTTTTTTGTCCTCCGCACCAAATTTTTGTCCTCCTTCACCTCAGTTTCAAGGAACATAGAAATAGTGAACGCGTTCGTTCGCAATCCACGACGCAAATTTCGGCATGTAACTTTTTAATGTTCATGGCGGCTGTTTCAGAATAATTTATTAACTTTGTAAATAGTTAACAGCAAAATCTGAAAATGACCATATGATTAGAAGGAACACGGCGAGAGCCGACAAACTTTTTGAGACTCCCAAGTAGTTGTTACAGGCTTTGGTCAGCCTTCAGATGCTACGAAGGAGTTTTGCTTTTTATAATAATGGCAAACTCGAATTTAGCCTCCGCTCGAACCTCTAAGCAAGATGAGTTTTATACTCAATTCTACGATATTGAGAACGAGATTAACGCTTATCTTGAATACAATCCTAATGTATTCAGAGATAAGGTCGTGCTTCTCCCTTGTGACGACCCGGAATGGAGTAACTTTACTAGGTTTTTTGCTCAAAATTTTAAAAGTCTTGGACTTAAAAAATTAATTAGTACCAGTTTCGCGCCTAAAAGTAAACTTTTAAATGTAAACTATCAGCCGACTCTTTTTGAACAAGAAAATCCTCTTTTTGAATTATCTTTATCTGAAACAAGAGGTAAACTTTTCGTATTAGATAGGGATGTTACAGGCGACGGACTTGTAAATATTGATGATTTGCAATGGACTTATCTTGATGGCAACGGAGATTTCGCAAGTCCCGAAGTGACTCGTCTTAGGGATGAAGCAGATTTTATCATTACAAATCCTCCTTTTTCACTATTTCGTAAGTTCTTTTCATGGATAATGGAATCGGGCAAACAATTCTTATTGATTTGCAACAAGAATTGCATCTCATATAAGGATGTATTCTCGTATATACGTGATAATCAAGTTTGGTGTGGCAAAACTCCTATGGGTGTGGATTTGCTTTTTTCTATGCCTCCAGAATTAGAGTCTGATTTTATTGAGAATGAGAAGGAAGGGAGTAAATATAAAATTGTCAATGGCCGAGTGATGGGACGTTCAGCCAGCGTTTGGTTTACAAATATAGAACATGGACGACGCCACCAACCGCTTGAATTGATGACGCTTAAAAACAATCTTAGATTCAGTCGTCACAAAGAAATTCGAGGGAAAGATAGCTATACTAAATACGATAATTTCGATGCCATAGACATACCATATGTAGATGCTATTCCTTCTGATTATGATGGTGTAATGGGCGTTCCTATCTCATTTCTTGATAAATATTGCCCTGAACAATTCCGGATTATTGGCATTACTCAATCTTGGGATGGTCTTGCGTCTAGAATATATCCGGAGCAAATTCAAGTCTCTAAAACAGGCAAAAGGTCAAGAGTTACCAAACTTAATGACGGAGCAGCCATCAAGATTGCCGAGCCTCCATGTAACGATGTTTATTACATCGTAGGCGATGAACTGTTCGTTAAAGAATATGTCCGAATTTTAATTCAAAAGATATGAAAGCAGATATTCGTACAGACCTTAATATTGGCGACATCCTAAAGGGATTCCAATATAGTGAAATAGACGCAAAGGGTCTATTTGGTTGGTCTATGAAACTTACCATACAGCCTGAGTATCAGCGCAACTATATATACGCTGATAAAAAAATGGAGATTCCCGTAATCGAGTCTGTGTTCGCTGGCTATCCGTTGGGAATTCTCTATTTTAACAAAGTTTCAAAGGATAAATACGAAGTCTTGGATGGACAGCAGCGCATTACGTCCTTAGGTAGATTCTATACTGATAAATTTTCTATCATCGATGAACATGGTCTGCCTCATAAATTTTCGGGTCTCTCCGAAAAAAAGAAATCTGATTTCTTGAACACGCCTCTGGTCATATGTATTTGCGACTGTGAAGGCGATAAAGACGAACTCAAAGAGTGGTTTGAGATAGTCAATAAAGGAGGTGTGATACTTAATGAACAAGAACGACTAAACGCAGTATATTCAGGCCCATTTGTAACGCTGGCTAAAGCAGTTTTTTCCAACAAAAAGAACTCCAACATCCAACAATGGGGAGCTTTCGTTAAGGGTCCCATAGAACGACAAAAGTTTCTCGAGACAGCCTTAAAATGGGTCAGCAATGACCATATTGCCGCATATATGCACGACCATCAGAACGACACCAACATTGACGAATTGCAATCTTATTTTTGTTCTGTAATAGAGTGGATTACTGTTACCTTTGAAATGACAGAGGATAATATGTGTGGTCTTGACTGGGGACGACTATTCCGTCAATATCATACAACCCAATATGATCTGTCACATCTTAATGACAGAGTCCGCAAATTGCTTGCAGACCGTGCTATCAAGAAACCTGCCAACATATACGAATATGTCCTTAGTGGAGAAACCCTACCACAAATTCTTGATGTCAGATTATTTGAGGACTCTACAAAATCAGCAGTTTATCATAAGCAAACCCTCGAAGCAAAAAAGAAAGGCATTTCCAATTGTCCTATCTGTGCCAGTGGAACGTCCAATAACCGTACTCGGATTTATAAACTTAGTGAAATGGACGCAGACCACGTAACAGCTTGGAGTCAAGGAGGCTCAACGACGCTTGAAAATTGCCAAATGTTATGCAAAAGTCATAACCGTTCGAAGGGTAATAAGTAACGATTTTCTCTATAATGGAACTCGATACGCTTAAACAGGAAACCAATCTTCGTAAGGCTTGGCCTAACGAGGCAAAAGACTTTACACCGTGGCTCGCTGAGCATTTAAGTTATGTTGGCGAGATTCTCGACATGGAATTGGAACTTGTGGAGAAGGAATCAAAGGTGGGAGGTTATTCGGCTGACATTTTAGCAAAAGAAGCCAATACCGACAATTACGTTGTTATTGAAAATCAGTTGGAAGATTCCAACCACACACATCTCGGACAACTTCTAACGTACGCCTCAGGCAAACAAGCCAAAGCAATTGTATGGGTCGTTAAAAAAGCACGTGACGAACATCGAGAGGCCATTGAATGGCTAAATGATAATACCGTTCCTCAGATTGCTTTCTACTTGTTAGAAATTGAACTTTGGCAAATAGGCTCATCCAAGTTAGCTCCTAAATTTAATATTGTGGAGCGACCCAATGAATGGGCAAAGACGATAAAACCAAATGCTGATGCCTCCGACACACAAGTTTTGCAACTTGAATTTTGGCAAGCATTTAATGACTATGCAGCGACTACGAAATTCATAAAGTCGTTCAGACTTCGTACTGCTAAATCTCAAAATTGGTATGATCTCGCTGTTGGCGATAGCCGTTTTCATATTTGCTTAGAAGCTAAAAAGCAGAAAGGTGAAGCCACTGTCGGAATATACATTCCATACGACAAGCAGCTGTATACCGATTTCCTTAAGCACAAAACCGAAATTGCTGCAGCTCTCAGTGTAGCAGAAAATGACATTGAATGGAAAGATGCCTCTAAAGCCACTCGCTTTTATCTGAAGAAAAATTTCGATATGACCGATTCCAGTCAGTGGATAGAGATTTTCAAATGGTATATTGAAAACTGTTTAACCATTAAGAAATTAATTCCTTCAATAATATGACGCATCATGGACACGACGAATTATATACTTACGACAGAGAAACCAAACACTATAATAGGGTTGACTTCGACAAAGTCAACCTTGATGATTTTATAAACAACTTAAACGACTTGGACTGATTAACTAATGCAAGTTATTTTTAATTCATTTTCTCTATTTAAGAAGAAATCTGTTACTTTTTGGCACAAAATAAAGCATACCGTTTTGGCCGCCAAATGGTGGGAAATTGTATTAGTTCTTCTTTTCATTATATCTATAGTCATAGTATTTACTCCGTACACGCAAATCATCAAGGATTGGGCAGATATTTTGACTAATGTACTCACTCCAATTTCTATTATTTTAGCCATTATTTTAGGTTATCCTCTTCTTAAAAAGAAACTCACTGAGCAACACATATTAAGAGAATTTGACATTATGGATGCTGCCAATCGCAGTGTCCGTCATAAGATTGTTGAGTTACAAGATAAACACAAACCTGAGAATGTAGAATCTGAACTTAAATTGGACTATGTTAATGAAATATTGAATGATATAACGGAGTTAAGACAACTCGCACTAGATGCTACTCCTGAAGTCTTTCGATATATTAACCTAATATACAAATCATTGGTACACTTATCTGAAAATTTCCCTTCAAATACAACTCAAACCTTAACATTAACAACTTTCAGAATTCAGAATTGGTTTCAGCATCAATTGCATGAAGCGTTTTCGTATTCAAAATCTATAGGCATAGTACCAACTGGTGAGACAATCAACAAGAGTGTTGTAAATAACAAACGGATTTTACCATACATCTCAAATAATAATATCGTTGAAATCAAGGATATTGCTCATTCTATTGACTACTATCATGATGACGCGATGCTTGTTGTATTTTTCAGTATAACTATTAAGGACTTAAACGATTCCTGCATTCCTTTATATAAATCGATTTACAACGCAGCTCCATCACCAGCTCCTTATGCTCGATTACTTCTAAGCGATGATGTTTACATACCTCTTATACTATTAAAAAATGATTCTTTTATAGGCTTGCCTTATCAGGTTAAGTATCAGCTCATAGGTTACAAGCGAATGAAAAGGAATAGCACAAAAGGAGAAGAGTATAATTATTATATTTGTATATATTCCTCAGTTATCTCATCTGGGTTCTTAGATTGTGGTATTTCTGACATTAACAGTCTTACTCCATTTAGGGATGCCTATTTAAACTCGGATTTTGACATTACAAAATTTCACAACTTCAAAAATATTGACACAAAGACTTTTTCTTTGGAAATTTCTGTTGAAGAAGCGTTATCATATTTTATTTCTGTCAAATCTAAGCTCGAAAAGAAATTATATGAAGAAAAACGGAAATAACGGGAGTTGCGGCTCCGACACCGCGCTTTCGTGAATTGAGCCTAAGGCCTCGACCGCAAAGCTTCAATCGCAAACTAATCAACGAGCTTCGGCACCACTTTGTGGATCCGAGGCTCGCTTGCAATATGGTAGCAGTTCGGTGGGCGGCTTACCGTTCAGCCCTGACGATATGCTGACGGAATGTGCATTGGCACACGACAGATGTAGTCATATTCGTTGGGCTTCACTAATCGGCTATGAGGGAGAATTCAACGATCTTACGGTCTCACCTTTTGCCACCTATACCGCGTTTGGGCTGAGAGGGTTTCATCATTCGGTGAGCCTGCATCATGCAGCGGTAGGCGAAGCGGCGGTCATCTTCATCCGGATTGCGTCCCCACGGGAGGTCTGATGAGGTGCCTCCGCCTCCGCATGACTGGGCGAATTGCGTTGCGCCATCGAGATAACCGAGGAACAAATACATCGCACACTTCAATATCTCGTTGGGTCGCTCGGCTATTGCAGTCAGGAACTCGCCCTCAACCCTGGCTTTCTGTTCCGGTGGCATGGATTCAACCAGTGAGCGGATATCGACAACCATCCTGGCAAAGACGGCATCAGTAAGCCTCATAACGCGAGTTCGGGATAACGATATCCAACTCGGCGACATTACAGTTAGGCATGAA
>OGQN01002841.1_pt1 | contig 11886 bp, 5 predicted proteins | sample 1553231 | NCBI WGS metagenome assembly OGQN01 (sample SAMEA2579950, study PRJEB22360) | human gut metagenome | biome: human gut; feature: human-associated habitat; material: faeces | place: Denmark | collected 2008/2010 | reverse complement strand
CGGCCAGCAGGGCGAGCGCAGAGCCCGCTTGCGCCGCCACAGTCGAAACGGCACAAACGTGTCGTAACAGCGACGTCTTTCGTGATCGTTCTGCGAGATGCCGTTGATGCTGGCGATTACGGGGAGGAACGTACAGTTGCGGACTTCTTCGATCAGTATCAGGTAGCGGCGGAATAGGTCTATGCATATTCCAATGAAGTGGTTGTGCGACAACCACTTCTTCGAAGATCGATTTCAGCACGACGGCTCCTGCTCCGTTTGATATTGGCCTGTATCGCCGTGTGGAGCAAACTTGCCCCGTAACCAGCGAGTCGATTATCTTGCCCCAATAGGTATTCTCATAAGTTTATCATGTAGGTTAACAGGGTGGCATTGGCCTAAAATCCCGCGTCGGAATCAGAAAAAAAAGAGGCCGCTCTTAGTTAGGACGGCCTCCGTAAATTCTATGAATTAAAGTTATTCGTAAGCGACAACTTCAATCTTGATATTGTCCAAATAGCAACGGTGCTGACCAGCTACGTCGTTACGATCCGTAGCGATTGCAATACGAGAGGTCGACGTAACACCGGAGATTTCGTAGCTGTAAGACGCATATCCATACGTGCTGCTGAGTGAGAATGTTTGCGCAACAGTCGTTGTACCTCCGGTAATGACATTAACGCAAGCTCCGGAATATGTCGTGCCAGCCATTCCCGGAACGGCCCCGCCTTTTTCTACTTTATTGCTTGAGGCTCCGTCGATGACCAAGATCTTCATGGTCAGAGGATCCATCTTCGGTACTTCTTGATAAGGCGAAGCGTCGAAAGATACCTTGATTTTGGCTTTTCCGCTCAGGCAGCTCAACTCTGGGGTTACGATTGTACCACATTCGCTGGCTGCTCCCAATTTCAGATAACCTACTCCCGAAAGAAGCGCTCCTACCTGGTTCTTTTCAATAAGAACACCCCAATTTTTCAAACGAGTAGTCGGAATAGCGCCGGCCAGCGTATTGAATAATCCCATGTTAGTACCTTCCTTCACCATATAGTACAGTTTCTTTGCACCGTCGGGGCCATCCGTTGTAAGGGGATCAGCTCCTGTTGCCTTGTCGATGGAGGTACAAGTTGTACGATAATTGGAGGAATAGCCTGCGCAACCGTATACAGGTTCGCTACCCCATAGGAATTCGCTGAAATCTTCATAGAGAATGACATCTCCCGCTACGGCCGGAGTTGCAGGAATTTCCTTTACGTAAGATTTTGTTGTCGTATACTTTTCAGTTGTTGAAATAGCCTTCGTCATATTGGTTACTTTGAACCAATAGTCCTTTTCTGCATCCAGTCCGGAGAATATGAATGCGGGTTGCGGTGCAGGCCATTTGGTTCCCCACGAGAACAGTTTGCTTGAAGCCGTGATCTCGAATGCAACGTCAAGATCGCTACATGCGGCATCCTTGTAAAGTTCGATTTTCCAGTCATCGGCAATATCGGCTGCTGTATCGCCATTGTTGGCGGTCCAGCTGACCATCAATTGCGATTCCGTCGCCTTGATCAGCGATGCTGTGACGGTACCTGTAATTTTAAGCGTTTCGATCGTCTTGATTTCCGAATATTCGGATTCGCTATCGCCGGCTGTCGCTTTTACACGCACGTCATAAGAAGTCTCAGAATCGAGGTTTTCGATTTTGAACGATGTTTCTCCGGTTTCACCAGCAAGAGTCCAGTCTGCATTCGCCGTTTTCTTGTATTCGACCGTATAGGAACGTGCGCTTTGAACGGCTCCCCATGTTGCCGTTATTGTTATCGGAGTCGATTCGACGGTGACTACGGGGGCGTCCAGATCGACGTCAACCGAACCGTAGGAGAGGAGTTTGATCTGGATGTCGTCGAGCAGGAAACGGTGCTGCGTGCTTCCTCCGCCGTTCTCGCCGCCGATGGCGATACGCGACGTAGCCGTCACGTTCTCGATGGTGAATGTAAAGTCTTTCCAGCCGTCGGCTTTGGTTCCGGTAGCGCCGGTGCCCACCTGGGTCTTCGAAGCTGCCGTTACCCAGTAGCTGCCGTCGATCTGCGTGTCATCGAGCAGGTGGACCAAGATGGTCTGGTTCTCATCGCCGCCGTCGAAGGCTGATGCCTTGAACGAGAGTTCGATGGTCGCAGGCTGGGTGAGGCATTTCAGTTCGGGGGTTACGACGCAACCGCGATAGCTGCCGGCACCCATCTTGAGCAGACCCTGACGTGCGCAGATTGCACCGTTTTCTTTGCTCGTCGTGCTCTTATCCTCATACATCTGGCCCCAATCCTGCAATGTGGTGGAGGCGGCGACAGAACTCTTGAGCGTATTGAACAGACCGATTTCGCGATCGCCGGAGCAGAGAACGAGACCCTTCTCGGTATCTTTTGTCGGATCGTCACCCCGGAGCGGCCAGAACTGTTCGCCGCTGCCCTTCTTCGTGGTCGAGACACCGGCTGCTGCGTCGATAGGATTACCGCCGTAAACGAGCTCGTGGAAGTCCTGGAAGAGGATGATCTCATCGACCGTCGCTGCCGCCGGCATCGCCTTGTAATTCGATTTGCCGGTTTTGCACTCTACGGGCTCGGAAACGACATTGTCCGCCGTGTTGGTGACACGTGCCCAATAAGAGGTTTCCGGATTCAAATTGGAGAAAGAGAAACGCGTGCCGAGTTTGAATACGGCATTCTTTGTACTCGTGCCATCGGGAAGGTTTGCCGGGGCATTCCATGCGACGACAAGATCCGTACACTTGTCATCCGCGAAAAGTTCCAGACGATAGGGCAGGCTTTTGTCCAGATCGTTTGCAGTCCATGTGTCACATGTCGACCATGCAATGCTGACGGAAGATTCGGTGCTACCGATGAATCTCGTTTCGATATCGGAACTTTCTCCTGCCTCGGGGCCTACGAGGCCTTCACCGACCTTGATGCGGGCCGTAGTGGAATCCTCTTCGCTGCTGGCTGCCAAGATCCACGGAGAGTAGACCGAACGGGGGTAGTTGGCGCGCACGCGAACATAGTAGATGCGGCCTTTGGCAAGGTTTTCGAACTTGGCCTTGTCGGCAGGCTGGTTGTCCTTATCGACGCTTGCCAGCGTCTGGGAGATCGTGTTGTCGTATACGTCGCCTGCACCGTCTTCAGATTTGACAAGTTGGACTGTAAAGGAGGTTGCGCCGGCGGAGATGGCCTGCATGGGATTCCAATATACGGCGATCGTCTTGCCCGCGGAGTTTGCTGCATCGTAGAAAACGCTCGGTGCCGGCATGCCGGAATCGATACCGACCGTCGGATCATCGTCTTTACAGCTACTCAGAACAACCGCTAACATAGCGGGAATCGCTATAAGCATTCTGTTGATTTTCATAAGTTTGTCTTGAACTGTTTGTTAGATAATAAACACAAAATAACATAAATCAAGGCCTCGCTTCTCAAGCGAACCTTAATCCACATTATTCAATTTATCTAAGAGTCGGCCGGACATCGATGTCCGCGCCTTTGTTCCAAACTTGCAATGCAAATATATATCTTTTTTTTCAAAAACAAACTTTTTTCCTGAAATTTTTAATTTCATCCGGATTTTCGGGCGCATTTCATAAATGCGGACGGATGGAAAACCGTGTCGGGAATCGAAGTGAATCGAAAAATCTGATTGGGAAACTGAAAGAAATTGAAAGTATTTGGTTTCTAAGGCATTGGCTTTTTTGAAGGAGATGCAGGGGGGGGGTAATTTGTTATTTGTCAGCGATTTATGCTGTTTTTTATTCCCTTTTCGTCGGGCGATTGGAATTAGTTTCAGTTTTGAGTAAAAAAATATCCGATTTTATTTGTTTGAATTCGAAATTTATTATATTTGCATAAAGGTTTTGTATAAAACATTAAGTAATAATCTCTAATTCATTGCCTTAACAACCTAAACGAAAATTACGACGACCCAGAAAGCCATCCAAACATTCCCTTAAAACCATTATTCGATTATTTTCAGAGAATCCAAACTCGCAATCGTCCCCGCTTGAATGCCCCTCAGGGCAGATATAGGTAAAGGGACGCCTGAAAATTACTAAAAATGTTGGAACTAATTAAAGAAGATTAGAATGAAACACGTACTACTTCCCCCCCCCAGTAAAAAGTTTGCTGTGCGAGGTGTGTTCACGTGTGCTCTTGCTTGTTTGATGATGCTCATATCATCGAGCGTTTTCGCACAGAGCCAAACGATTTCTGGTACCGTTACCGACGCTACGACCAACAGCCCGCTTGCAGGTGCGGCGATCATGGTCAAAGGAACGACAGTAGGTACCATTTCCGATGCGGACGGTTCGTACCGCATCAACGCAAAACCGACCGACGTGCTGGTATGTACGTTCTTCGGTTACAAATCTCAGGAAGTTACGGTCGGCAATCGCTCGGCTGTCAATTTTTCCATTGCAGAAGATAATACGAAAATCGACGACGTGGTCGTCGTAGGTTACGGTACGCTGAAGAAAACGCAGCTGGTAGGTGCTGTCGAGAACCTCTCCGGCGAAGCGCTCGAAGGACGTACCAACTCGAACATCACCCGTTCGCTGCAAGGTCAGATCCCCGGTCTGAACATTATTCAGACCGACGGTAAGCCCAACCATCAGGGTGCTGTCTATGTGCGTGGCGGTGCGACTTCCTATAAGACTCGTGCTTCGGTTTCGTCGGCCGGTGAGGGTAGCCACACGATCGGTCAGGGCGGTTCGGCACTGGTGCTGATCGATGGCGTTGAAGGCGATCTGACGACGGTCAATCCCGACGATGTGGAGACGATCTCGGTGCTGAAGGATGCCGCTTCTGCTGCTGTATACGGAGCCCGCGGTGCATTCGGTGTTATCCTCGTTACGACCAAAAATGCCCAAAAAGACAATATCCGCGTCAACTACAACGGTTCGTTCTCGGTTAACCGCCGTACGGTGATCTGGGAAGACAATCTCGTGTCCGACGGTTTGGAGTGGTTGGATAATTTTGCAAATTTCTTCCAGAACGATACCCGTACCCCCGAATCGCCAGGTAATCTGCCTTCGGCGGTCAACAACCGTGCGGATACCTATTCTACAGCTTATCATGAGGAGTTCCGTCGTCGCAAAGCCGAAGGCGATACGAATCTTTACGGTCTGACTTCGAAAGGAAACTACGCCTACTACGGCAGCACCAACTGGCTCGACATGTTCTATAAAGATTACAATATTTCGCACACTCACAACCTGAGCATCAGCGGGTCGAGCGATAAGGTGTCGTATGCGTTGTCGGGACGTTATCAGAACCAAGACGGCGTTTACAAGATCGGAAACGAAGAATTCAAAAGTTACAACCTGCGCTCCAAGGGATCGGTCAAGATTGCCAAGTGGGCGACACTGAGCAACAATACGTCGATCTTCAGCCGCAAGTATTATCAGCCGATGGTGACGGGCGGCAACCAGCCCATTCTGCGTCAGTTCGAGCACCGCGGTCAGCCGATCTATACGCCTTATAACGAAGACGGTACGCTGAGTTTCTATGGTGCTTCGGTTATGTACGGCGCTTTCCAAGACGGCAGTTCCTATCAGCAGAATGACAAGTTTGATGTGATCTCGACTACTACCTTGACGCTCGAACCGATCAAAGATGTACTGAAAATCTCGGGTGACTTCACTTACAAGGCGATCCGTTCGACGCAGGTGCGTATTTCCGATATTCAGACGGGTTATGTCGCTCCGGGCGCGGAGGAGAGCTATAATACCTCTTCTTACAAATCGGATTGGCGTTACAATACGGATCATCTTGCGTCGAACATCGTGTTGACGTGGACTCCGAAACTGGGCGACAACCACAACCTCAATGTAATGGGTGGCTGGAACATCGAGAAGACCAAGTACCGTCGTCTCTACCTCCAGCGCAAGGGCCTGCTTTACGCGTCGATTCCGAGTTTCGAATTGATGGACAGCGATGAGTATTCGGTCGAGGACGGCGGTTACGATCGTTCGATGGTCGGTGTATTCGGCCGTATCAACTACACGCTGCTGAACCGTTATATTTTCGAGTTCGCTGCGCGTTACGACGGCTCGTCGCGTTTTCCGAGCAATCAGCGCTGGGGTTTCTTCCCATCGGGTTCTATCGGTTGGCGCCTTTCGGAGGAGCCTTGGATGACGTGGTCGCGCAACTGGCTGGACAATTTTAAGATTCGTGCCAATGTGGGTTCTTTGGGTAATGCCAATGTCAGCGACTATTCGTTCATGGATCTGATGTCCGTAGCTAGAAGCGGCATCGTGATCAATGGTGCAAAACAACCTTATACGATGTCGCCCAACTCGTTCGTTCCCGCATCGTTGACGTGGGAAACCGTGACGACCTATGATATCGGTCTGGATATGGATTTCCTCCGCAACCGGCTGTCGTTCTCCGGAGACTACTATTGGCGTTATACCAACGATATGTTGATCAACGGTCCTGACTATCCCGAACTTCTCGGCGCCGATTCGCCGAAAGGCAACTACGGATCGTTGAAAACCAAGGGTTGGGAGGCTTCGCTTTCGTGGCGCGACAGCTTCAAGCTCGGCGGCAAACCGTTCAACTACAACGTGAAAGTGAGCGTGTGGGACAGCCGCACGTGGGTGAAGGAGTACTACAACCTCAACGGTAATATCTACAGTTACTACGCAGGCAAGGAGCTTGGCGAAATCTGGGGCTTCCGCACCGACGGTTATTTCCTCAGCAACGAGGAGGCCAACAACTGGGTGCCGGATACGTTCCACAAGAACGGCTCTAACTTCCGTGCCTATGCGGGCGACTTGAAGTTTATCGATGTCAACGGCGACGGTAAGATCGATGCCGGTGCAGGTACTCTCGACGATCACGGCGACTTGGAGCGTATCGGTAATGAGAGTCCGCGTTATTTCTACGGTATCAATCTCGGCGCCAACTGGAACGGTATCGGCCTGAGTCTGTTCTTTCAGGGTGTGGGCCAGCGCGATTGGTATCCGGGTTGCGAGTCCGGTTTCTTCTGGGGTATGTACAACCGTCCCTACGGTTATCTGCCCAAGGTGCATACGACCGATGCCGTTATCATGGATTACAGCACGCCGAACTGGGTGGTAACCAACGCTTCGTCGAGACCCTATTATACGCGTCAGGTGGCCTATGCGGCCAACCGAAACGTCGGTCCGCTGACCTATGAGAACGATTATTACATGCAGGATGCTTCGTATTTCCGTTTGAAGAATATCACCATCGATTATACGTTCCCAAAGGAGATGACGCGTAAAATCCGTATCGAAAATCTGAAAGTATACGTATCGGCCGAGAACCTCTTTACACACTCTCCGATTTATAAGCATACGAAGATGTTCGACCCCGAGGTAATCGGCAACGGCGATAGCGATTTCAGCACGAAGTTCGGGTTGTCGGGTGTAGGCCAGGGTTATAGCTATCCGATGCTGAAGACGATTACGATTGGCTTGAATGTCACCTTCTAATATCCGTAAATGATTATGAAAACAAATATCGTAAAATTATTCTTTGGAGCGGCCGTGGCTCTTTCGACCGTTTCCTGCGAAGACTTCCTTACGGTCTCTCCGGTCGATAAAGTCGGTGCCGAGACATTTTTTGCAGGAGAGAAGGATTTGCTCCTGTTTGCCAACGGTATGTTGCAGAACTATCTCCCGTCCGAGAGTACGATCGGGTTGGGCGATGCGTATTGCGATCTCGTGGCGACCAAGACGTCGAACGACTACTATCGTCCCAATATCTGGGACTATACCAAACAGTCGGGGTGGTCTATCAGCAATTGGCGCACTATCCGTCGAGCCAACTATTTCCTCGAAAACATGACCCGTTGCCAGAATGTTGTCGATCCTGAGGTTTACAATCATTATGTCGGTGTCGCACGTTTTTGGCGGGCCTATTTCTATTTCGACAAGGTGAAGACCTTCGGTAACGTACCTTGGGTAGACCATGTGCTCGATATCGATGACGCGATTCTGTTCGCAGCCCGCGACGATCGTGAATTTGTGATGAGCAAGGTGCTCGAGGATCTGGATTATGCCTGTGAAAACTGCTTGGGTACCGATGTTTATAAGGGTGTGATCAACAAGTGGGTCGTTCTTGCTTTCAAGTCGCGTGTTTGCCTCTATGAAGGTACTTTCCGTAAGTATCATTCGGTAAATCCGTCTACGAATGCGGCCTGGAACAACCAGTATGAAACGGCGAACGATTTTCTCACCGCGGCAGCTTCGGCAGCCAAGGAGGTGATGACCGACGGCGGTTTCGAACTCTACAAGAAGGGTACGCCGGAGAAGGATTTCCGCACTATTTTCACCTCTCAAAACCCCGACGCTACGAAGGAGGTGATCTGGATTCGCGAGATGGCCGGCGATCCGATCAATGTCTTCAATGAATTGACGTGGAATTTCAATTCCGCCACTTATGGTCAGCAGTACTCTCCGACGAAAGATCTGGTACACATGTTCCTTACACTCGACGGTAAGCCGGTGGAGACCGATCAGGTGTCGTTGACTAAAGAGTTCGATAATCGTGACTGGCGCCTGAGCCAGACCGTTCATGGCCCCGGCCACACCTATCAGAACTCGGCGGGTACGACGATGTTGAAGAATATCGACTTCTCGACGACGAAGACGGGTTATGCCTTTATCAAGTGGAGCGTTGAGATTCAGGAGAACTATTCGAAGGGTAAGGCCGACAACTCGTTGCCGATTCTGCGTCTGGGCGAAGTTCTGCTCAACTATGCCGAGGCGAAAGCCGAGTTGGGAGAGATGGACAAGTCCATTTGGAACGAGACGGTCGGCGCTCTGCGCGAACGTGCCGGTGTAACGAATATTTATCCCGAAGATGCGAATTATGTAGAGGACGAATGGCTGAAAGACTATTATGCGGATTCGCCGATTAAGCTCTCGAATACGCTTCTTGAAATTCGCCGCGAGCGCGTGACGGAACTTATCATGGAAAACGGTCTGCGCGTATCCGACCTGTATCGCTGGAAGCTGGGCAATCTGATTCGGGACCGCAGCACTGGCAATCAGGGCTGGAAGGGTATCTACCTGTCTACTGACGAATATAATAACGGTTTTGAATTTAACGGATATAAGTATTTGTTTAAAGATCAGGCGCAGGGTACTTATTCGTATCCGATAGGTCAGTCCTCTGACGATATGAACTATACTTTGAGCGATGGCGATCACGGCTATCTGATCTATAATTATGAACTCCAATGGGATGAGAAACGTTATGTGCGTCCGATTCCGTCGACGGCTTTGACCAAGAATCCCAATCTGGGCCAAAATTATGGTTGGGAGCAGTAATTCAGTTTTCGGAGAGAATAGAAATTGATGTAAGTGATGGGCAATCTTTGGTTTTTAGCCAAAGATTGCTCGTCATTCATGGCTCCGTTTATTAACAGTGGGATGATTATTCAGAATAAATCCATAAACAAGAGAGGATTGATATGTTAAGAAAATTTTATTATCTGTTTTTGACGGTGGCTTTGCTGGGCGGAGCCGCTTGTTCAAGTTCCGATCCTGATGATGATCCGGATCCTACGCCTCCCAGCGGAGGGAATGAGACCGTCCTCATCGGTCAGATCTCGGATGCTACGACGGGGAAAGGTATTGCCGGCGTTCCCGTGACGGACGGCTATGCGTTTACCACTACGGATGCCGACGGTAACTACCGCCTCGTGGCGAACCGCTATTGCCGCAATGTCTATTACGTTACTCCGGCGAACTATAAGGTGGCGCTCGATCCCTCCTCCAAGTTGCCCCTGTTCTATTCGACCTCTACGATTCAGCGCTACAAGGAGAATCGCAATGATTTCAAACTGGAGCCGCTCCCCGCTGTCGAGGAGAATTTTACGCTTGTCGCCATCGGCGACCCGCAGTGCAAGACCGATTCGGATGTGACGCGGTGGAGCAATGAAACGATTCCCGATATCAAATCCACGCTTACGAGTGCTCAGGCGAACGGAAAGTGGCAGAATGCCTATGCCGTTACGTTGGGCGATATTACGTTCGACAATACGGTGCAGTGGGATAAGATGAAGAAATCAATGTCGAACGTGCAGGTCGGCGCGAATTACCTGCCGATTTTCAACTGCATGGGCAATCACGACCACGATGCGAAACAGGCTAACACCTATACGGCTCAGACGAATTTCATCGAGCGTTTCGGTCCGGCCGACTACTCGTTCAACCGCGGCAAGGCGCACATCGTCGTGATGGACAATGTCGTATGTACGACGACCAATCAGTCTACGTGGACTTATGAGGCAGGTTTTTCGCAGCAGCAGTACAATTGGCTCAAAGCCGATCTGGATCTGGTCGAGAACAAAGCCGACAAGATCGTTTTCCTCTGCTGTCATATTCCTTTCCGGAATGGCGGAGAGGCTACGGGTTCCAATGTGAACAAAGACAAGTATTATGACGAAACGCTCAAATTGCTGACGCAGTTCAAGGAGGCGCATATCATGATCGGGCATACGCATTATCCGCAGAACTATATCCACTCCGGCTACAAGTGTCAGAGCGGATTGCCTGTTTACGAGCATGTCCACGGCGGCGCTTGCGGCGGTTGGTGGGCAAGCAACCTGAATGTCGATGGCGCTCCCCAAGGTTACAGCATCTACGAGATCAAGGGCAATGTCGTTGACAACTGGGTGGCCAAAGCGACCAACCAGTCCGAAGCTTATCAGCTTCGCGCATATGACGGCAATGCCACCTACACGGGATCGAAGAAGTACTCCTACACGTGGACGGACGGCGGTAGCAGTGACAAAATCAGCACGCCCGGTATTGCTGGTCTGAAAGGGTGTTTTATCGCGTCGATCTGGAATGACGATCCGCAGAACTGGAAGGTGGAGTTCGTTCAGAACGACAAGTCGACGCCGATGACCCGTGTAAGCACGAGAGACATGTGTGTCGTATCCTTCTTCTTCAACGAATGCGGCAAGAATACGACTACGTGGAACAAATCCTTCCAGCACTTCTGGAAGATCGCGGCTCCGGGCGGCGAGCCCTCCAAAGAGGAGGGGTGGGTCATTCGCGCTACGCAGACGATTCCCGGAAGCAAGAAAACCAATGTCTACGAAGCGAGTGCTTTGCAGACCGATTATGCCGGTTTCGCTCATTAGCAGCTTGAATTCTTTTTTCGATTGCGGCGCACCATCGCGGGTGCGCCGCTTTTTTTATGCCCAGGGAAGCCCGCGGTGTAACAGGACGGCAGCCGGAGGGTGGCGGGAAAATACAAATAACCCCTGCCGAATTCCGGCAGGGGCTATGCGATGTTTGGGAGGGCGGCTCAGCAGTTCGTCGCCCGGCAGGAGGTTGGCCCCCAGCGCCAGTGCCAGCGCATGGGTGCCGCAGGTGATCTGGGGCCGAACCAGCGCCGCCTCCGTGTGGAACACGTCGGCATAGACACGCTCCAGATTGTCCCGGCCCTCGTCGTCGTAGCCGTAGCCGGAGGAGAGGTTAAAGTGGGTGGCATTGAGACGATTCTTGTGCATGGCGGAGAGAACTTTGGCCTGATTATACTCGGCAATGTCGTCCACACGGGACATTTCCTCGTCCAGTCCGTCCAGTACTCGCTGTCCAAAATCCAGCACCTCCGGACTGATGCCCAGCTGCTGATACATTTCGTTGGTAGTCATGGGATCGTTGCTCCTTACTTAGATTCATTTCCTGGGATATGCTCCGGGAACCGGATGCCCCGGCACTTCATTAGCATCCGGATGGGGTAGTCCCGATCCAAATAGTTCTTGCTGTACCACTCATAGGTGGCGGCGGGCAGATGCTGCAGCTCCGGGGCCTGACACCGGAACAGCTCGAAGGTCCGGCGGTCACCGGAGAGCAGTGCCGCCATCAGCTCCAGCTGTCCCTCCTGCCGCAGCCGCTCC
>OGQN01002836.1_pt1 | contig 11916 bp, 5 predicted proteins | sample 1553231 | NCBI WGS metagenome assembly OGQN01 (sample SAMEA2579950, study PRJEB22360) | human gut metagenome | biome: human gut; feature: human-associated habitat; material: faeces | place: Denmark | collected 2008/2010 | reverse complement strand
TGGCCGCCGGTCTGCTTCTTGTGGCGGCCCTGCACCTGGACCTTCTTGCGGATCGTCTCGCGGTACGGCACGCGCGCCTTCTGCAGCGTCACGTCCACGCCGAACTTGCTCTTGAGCTTGGAGACAATCACGTCGAGGTGCTGCTCGCCGAGGCCGGAGATCACCATCTGATGCGTCTCGGCGTTGGTGACGAACTTAATCGTCGGATCCTCCTCCACGAGACGGAAGATACCCTGCGCGACCTTGTCCTCCTCGCCCTTCGTCTTGGGGGCGATGGCCATGGACAGCGTCGGGTTGGGATAGCTCACGCCGTCGAGGACGACCTTGCGCGTCGGGGCGCACAGCGTGTCGCCCGTGTTCACGCCGGAGAGCTTGAGCACCGCGCCGATGTCGCCCGCGGTGATGGCGCCGGCGTCCTCCTGCTTCTTGCCGCGCATAACGACCACCTTGCCGATACGCTCGGTGTTGCCCGTGCGCATGTTGACCAGCTGGGAGTCCGGCGCGACCTTGCCGGAGATGACCTTGATATAGGAAACCTTGCCCACGAAGGGGTCGGCAACCGTCTTGAACACGAGAGCGGCCGTCGCGCCGTCGGGGTTGACGGAAATCTCAACGGGATCGCCGTTGACGTCCGCGCCGACCTCGCCCGCCTTCTCCTCCGCGGAGGGCGCGAGCCACGTCAGGCCGTCGAGGAACTGCTCCATGCCGCGCATCAGGATCGCGTCGCCGCAGAACACGGGGGAAATCGCGCCGCTCTTGACGCCCTTGCTCACGCCGACGATGACCTCCTCGGGGGTAAACGGCTCGCCGGAGAAGTATTTCTCAAACATTTCGTCGCTCGTCTCGGCCACGGCCTCGTAAATTGCCGTGCGCAGGCCCTCGAGACGGTCGCCCATGTCGGGCATCTTGACCTCAACGGGCTTGCCGCCGGAGTAGTCGTAGGCCTTGTACTCGAGAATGTTGATGTAGATGTCGGCCTTGCCGTCGACGATATAAGGCACCACAACCGGGCAGGTCGAGGGACCGAAACGGCTCTTGAGGTCCTCAAACACGCGGTAGAAGCGCGCATCCTCGTCCGCCAGGCCGTTGACGAAGAAGATCTTCGACAGGCCGCGGGCCGCCGCCGCCTCATACGCCTTTTCCGTACCGACGGCCACGCCGTCCTTGCCGGATACGGCGATCAGAACGGAGTCTGCGGCGCGGACAGCCTCGCACAGGCCGCCTTCGAAGTCGAACAGGCCGGGCGCGTCGAGAAGGTTGATCTTATGGTTATGCCATTCCAGCGGCGCGACGGCGGCGGAAACGGAAGCCTTGCGGCGGATCTCCTCGGGGTCAAAGTCGCTGGCGGTGGTGCCGTCCTCGACACGGCCCATACGCTCGGAAGCGCCGCTCATGTACAGCAGTGCCTCGGTCAGCGTCGTTTTGCCGCAGCCGGCGTGGCCGGCCACCAGAATGTTGCGGATGTCTTTGCTTGCGTAGCCCATGGATCGTCAAACCTCTTTTCGCGCCGGGGCTGCTTCCGGCAGCCCTGCGGCGTAGAATTTCATTGCGGCGCAGTGATTTTTGAACACTCCCGCCTGTTTGATACTACTTTACCACATTGTTGTGGAAATTTAAACAGTTTTTTCGGATTTTTTGTAAAAATTTTTAGGCAAAAGATTGTGGAAAGTGTAAAAAATCGTTCCTCGACATACAGCGAGTGTAGGGGCGAGCATTGCTCGCCCGCCAACTTGGCGCAGCATCGTCTTTTCGGGGAAATTTATCACAGGGCAAACGGGCACGGGCGGGCAATGCCCGCCCCTACCAATCGTTTCTTTGCCGGTCCGTGCAGCAAAAAAGCCGCACAGCTTTCACTGTACGGCTTAACGGCTCGCTTATTTTTCCTTCTTCGCCGTCTTTTTGCGGCGGCGGGCGCGCCCGTTGTCGGCCTTGGCCTCGGGAACATAGAGGCTATAGCTCAACAGGTAGCGGCCATGGGCAGGGATGCGGTAGAACGCGGCCTTGATGCGCTCCATCGGGCCGGTGCCGCTCTCGGCGGTGCTGCCGCTCAGCATAACAACATACTGCATATCGGTGTAGCGGGCGGCCACATCGCACTGGCGCAGATTCATGTGGATCAGATCACCCAGCTGCTCCACCATCAGAGCGGTCTCGGCAGCATCGGTGTTCTGGCTGGGAGCCACGGTCAGGATCGCCAGGAATACCTGCAGACCGTAGCGGGCCTGCACGCCGCGCTGTACGCGGTAAATTTCCTTGAACGTCTCAAAGTCGCAGATACAGGCCCCCGTGTTCTCGGTATCCGGCAGAGCAGAGATCAGCTTGGAGACATCGCTCTCCATATTGCGGTCTGCCTGGCGCATCTGGCGGTAGGCAGAGCCTGCGCGGCCCGGCTCAATGGTATGATGCAGGCAGCCCATGGCGCTGCCGCGGCGTGCCAGATCCTGCGCCTCCTCGTGGCGGCCCAGCGTCTCCAGCGCGACGATCTTTTCCAGATAAAGGCGCTCCTCGTAGGGGTCCAGCTCCAGCGCGCGGGTACACAGCGCAACGATGCGGGTGCTCTCGCCCCATTTTTTGCAGAGCTCCAGCAGGTTTAAAATGGCTGTGCGGTACTGCCCGTGCAGACGCACGCTGACGCTTTCGACCCACGGCTCGGACGCAGACCGCGGCAGCAGGCGCCCGTCATACAGGTTGACGATCTGTTCATAAATGCGGCTGCGCTTCTCGGCGTCGCCCTCCTTGCGGGCCAGCTCCGACAGGTCGTTGACCTCAAACACATCCACGCTGCAGTCCAGATGGGGGTTCCACTGGTAGTAGCCGCGGCTGGTCACGATGCAGCCCTTCATCTCATCCAGACCCTCCGCGTCGATCATATTGCGGAAGCGATGCAAGATGGCGCGCAGGGCCATGTCCGGGTTGGTGGACCGCTCCCCTGCCCACAGGGTATCGGTCAGTACCTTGTGGGAGACGCGCTCCTCGCGCCGCAAAACGAGATACTGCACCAGCGCCGTTGCCTTGCGGGACTGCGCCAGCTGTGCCAGCACGGGCTTGCCGTTCACACGGATCTCAAAGCCGCCCAGCATTTTGATTTCAATTGTTGCCATCCTAGTCATCCTCTCTTCTCTGATGCCCATGACGTTCCTGCATTTTTGTCCGGCACACAGGTATTCATGTTTTAAAGTATAACTAGTCCATTTGAATTTGTCCAGTGCATCCGCCGGGATTGTAATAAACTTTTCAAAAATAGTCCCGGAGGGCACCGCTCACGACTCCGACGATGCCTTGCCGTCCCAGGTACCGGGTTCATACAGGATGACCGGCTCACCGGGCAGCTGCACAATGGCTTTTTGGGTGCACAGCGGCACGATCTGGTCGTTGGCGTCCCGCTTGGCCACAGTCAGCACCACCGTCATAGCCGTAATGCGCGGGGTCTTGGTTTCGTCGCCGTCCTGCGTCCAGCTGCGGGCGTAGAAATGCAGTTCGCTGATGAACAGCCCCATATAGGCATCCCGTGGATAGGCCGTTGTGTAGCCGTAGGCAACATAGGGCCGTGTGACTGTCACGGTACCGTCCTCGGCCTTGTTCTCTTTTGTGTGCTGCGGGTTGCCGTAGTGCCCGGCGTCATTCAGTTCATCGCGGTAAAAGCGCATGTGCAGGTAGCCGTTCAGCGCATTGGCCTGATCCGCTGTCAGCAGTGGTGTGCCGTCTGTCTTTGTCAGCATCGGCACACAGTCCTTGTCGATCAGCTCAATGTGGTTGGGGTAGACGCTGAATTCCAATGCCGTGCCCTCGCTGTAGTCGTCACCCTTGGACGCAAAAACGCTGTCCAAATCATTAAGGTCCGTTGCGCCGTCGGTGAAGCGGATATAGCCGTTCGCCTCGAGCACCTCGCCGCGGATCGTCTCAATGAGCGCATCGGCCAGATTTTGCGCGCGGGTCTGCTGCTGGATGTCCATGTACGCCTGTGCGCTGGGCTGTATCAGCGTGACCGCCGCCAGCGTAAAGATCGCCAGCAGCACCATGCAGACGATCAGCTCCACCAGCGTTGTGCCGTTCTGGTTTTTCAAACGCTGCTTCATGGGTTGGTCGTCCCTTCTGCCGTGCTCTTGCTGTAGCGGTAAAACTTGTGCTGTTCCGTCGTTTCTTGGCCGTTTTCCGTAACTTTTGCGCTTGTCTCCACGCTGTCCAGCTCGACGCCTTTCACCGTAAATTCACCGTAATCGCCAAAGGAGAAATCCAGCCCATCCCGCTCCTTCACCCAGTGGGGGTCCGCGTTATTGGCCGGGTACAGCCCGGCGCAGAAGGCATAGGCTGTCTCCCGCAGCGACTCGGCCTTTTGGGACATAGCGCGGGCGTACCGCAGCGAAACGACGAACATCGACATAAAAATCATCAGCAGCAGGAACGACACAAGCACTTCCACAATGGTCTCGCCGCGCTGACTTTGTAAAGTATGTTTCATAGCGGGTCACTCCTGTGTTGTGCCGGTGCTCTGTTTGGCACCGCGGGTGTAGGTGATGGAATCGGGTTGCTGGCTGGTGTCGCAGTGGAACGTCAAGCGGTAGCTGCCAATGTTGTCGTCAGTAATGGTCAGGTCAGGACTGCCGGGGGCGTAGAACGTCAGGGCTTTAATGCGGTAATACTTTGTTGGACCGTCGTTTATTGTGTAGTACACCTTTGGTAATTTTTTGCTTTTTGCCTGGCTGCCGTCGCTGTCGTACTTCACTGTGCGGTCATAGGTCCGCGTGAAGGCAAAGCTCTCGCCGTTTTTCGTGACTGTCACTGTAATATCCAGCTGTAAATCGACGATCTCCATGCCCTTGCGGTCTTCGCCCTCCAGTGTGTCGAGCAGGTTGCGCAGGTCTGTGGCACTGGTGCTGTTCGCCGTCTGGTTCAGCTTGTCGGCACCGTCGCCCGGGCGGCGGCGCAGTGTTACCGTGATGGCCTCGGCCCCGCCATCAGGCTGGCTGCCGTTCGGTTTCCAGGCAAACTCCTTGGGCTGGGATTCCAAATCATAGATGTCCTTGCCGTAGCTTTGGGAGAACATGAACTGCCCATTGACGAACTTGGCAAAGCTGCTGTCCTTCTTGTTCAGCTCCCCTTCCAGCACGTCGGAAAAGCTGGTTGCCAACTGGTAGGCTTCCTGTTCCAGCAGCTGGCGGTTGGCATTGGCCGTCAGCACGGAGGCCGCATAGACCAGCGCTGCCGACAGCGCCACAAACAGCGCGCCGATGCAGAGGACCAGTATCATCGAAAGCCCTTGCTCCCCGCGCAGAATGCTGCGTGCCCTGCGGTGCATAATGCCACCTTCTTTCCTGAAATAAAATTACGATGCGTCGCTTGTTTCCGTCCGTTCCGGGGGCGCGGTTTCCGCCGCGTCCGTTTCATCCGGGGCAGCGGCGGTCTCCGGGGTCGCCATGGGCAGTGCCGCACGGGCCCGCATCAGGACCGGGGGCACGCTTGCGGGGGCGCTTTCCGCCGCCGTGCTTTCTGCAGTCTCGGCAGGCGCGACGCTCTCCGTGGAGTCCATGCTCTGGGCATCCTCCGCCGCATCGGCGGTGTTCGCCTCGTTGACGGGGACCTTGACCGTGCCGGATTCGACGGTCTTACCTTTGTTATCCGAGTGCGCCAGCGTCTGCAGCGTCACACTTGCGGTGAACTTTTGCAGATCGAGCGAGTCGTCCTGCACCTTTTCCTGCAGCTCGGGCAGGGTGATGCGGTAAACAGGCTCGGCGCCGTCCTCCTGCACCAGCTCCAGCATGGGAACCGTCTTTGCCTTGTAGTACAGCGTACCGCCGTCCTTTTCCACCGTGCCGGTGACGTCATAGGGTTGCGATTCCCAGTCTGTCACTTTGCCGTTCTCGTCGTACACAGGCTCAACGCTCAGGTCGTACCAGATGCGGGTCTCTTTGGTCTCCGCGTCCACAACGGTGGTCTGCTTGTCAAGCTCCGTCGTTTTGCCGTCATAGGTCTTGGTAACGGTTTTGATTTCCCCGCGCTTATGCATGGTGCCGTCTGCGTCCGTCTTGTCCCTGTCGTAGGTCGTCACCGTAATGCTGTAGGGCGTTTTGTCCTCGCCCAGCGGCGTGACGGTAAAGGTATAGCTGTCGGTCAGGTTGCGCACCGTGCCGTCGGCCTGGGTGTGCTTATTCACCGCGGTCCACTCCACCGTAAAGCGGCGCAGCTCCAGCGGGGCCGTACCGCGACTGGTCTTACACTCGGGGTCGTTGTACAGGTTGACTTCCTGCTTGTAAACGGCATTGCCAAGCGCGCGTTCCGGTTCGGCAGCGTCCACGGGGGCGTCCAGCGTGATGGCCGGCAGCTGTGCCGCTTCGGTATCCTTCTGTAGGATGTAGAACCAGTTCGACGCTGTCGTGCCGTCGGTGGGCATAACGCGCACCGCGGGCAGCAGGTATTGTTTTGCATGGTCGGGCGTCAGCGTAAAGCCGTTGCCGTCGGGCACAAAGGTATAGCTGGCGGTTTTGTCGTTGACGCTGGCGCTCCCGCCCACCGTGCGGCTGTCCTTCGGGATGACCAGCTCGGCGTCGCCATTGTTCAGCATCTCGTCCAATGCTTTGGTCAACTCCTGCTGGGCCGTGTACTTGTCCTGTCCGGTGCCTTCGCCCTGCCAAGCCTCGGCCAGTTTGGCAATTTTTATATAGTTGGCCACATCGCTGAAGATATAGCCGGTAAAGTAGACATTGCCCTGTGCGGCTGCGTCCAGCGTCATGTTGAGCTTGAGGTCGTTCAGGAACGTCTCCTGATCCGGGCTGGCGGGCGCAAAGCTGCTGGCCGTAACCTTGGGCGCAGCGGCGCGGCGGACGATGGTCTCGGGCTGGCTCAACGCGCCGTCCGGGCCGTCAAAGCAATTGCTACCAGTCTTGCGGCGGGCAATGACGCGGAAGCGCATCGCGACGCCCCGATACTGCTCCAGATCCAGCGTCAGGCTGCCGACGTTGCCCGTGGTGGGCAGCGTCAGCACAGTTTTGCCGTTGGTATCGACAGCGCACAGCTCATAGTGGTCAATGCGTGCGTTGTCGGAAGGCGACCAGCTGACCGTGTAGAGCAGGGCATCCGCATTGTCGGTCTCGCCGTTGACGCGGGTGATGGAGCTCGGCGCGCTGATGCCGGGCAGGCGCTGCTTAACGCTGTAATCCGCCACAGCGGACGCGCCGATTTCGGTGGTGTCGGCTGCCGCCACGCGGGTTACCTCGAGCCGGACCTTGTTATAGCGCCAGCTGTCGCTGCCGTTGGCCAGCATGGTATCCACGTTGACAGGCAGGGTAAAGCTGTTGCCGCTGCGCCGAACCTCATTGGCCAGATTTACGCCGTCCTTCAGCGCAATTTGCTCCTGACCGGTCACCTTGCCGTCCTCGTCCGTCAGCAAGCCGTAGAGCCTGATCTGGTAGACGGGGGCTGCGTCAGTGGCCTGCATGTCGTCCTGTGTCCATTTGAACGTGTAGGTCAGCTGATTGTTGTCCGGGTTCACCTTGCCACCGTCGGTATCTTCCGCCAGCGTCGGGGCTTTCAGAACATTCAGGTTCAGCTGCTTGAAGATGATCTGCGGGGTCGTCTGCGTGGCCTGTATAGCCCAACTCTTGTCATCGGTGCGGCTCACGTCGGAGAAGCAGAGCGGCGTCAGATGGGCATAGGTATAGCTGTGCTCGCCCGTGCGGACGATCTCATAGCCGTTCTTCCACCAGATTTCTTTGTTGGTGTCTTTTGTCTCGTTCGCATGGCTGGCGATGGCTGCGGACACTTCCTCCGCCGTGGCATCCCAGCGATACTTCATATCGCCCTTGCCGCTGGTAACGGGCACCGCGACAACGAGGAAGTCGGTGTAGTTGGACATAGCATCCGACGGCAGGCTGTTCAGGTTGAAGGTGACGGGAGACTCTGTCACAATGCTTTCCCGCGCGGCCAGCGTGATGTACTGGCCGTTCAAAGATACGCCGTTGACTTCGTCATTGCCCAGATATTTTGCCAGCAGCATGACGCGGTAGGTCGGGCTGCCGTGCTCGCTGCCGTTCTTGACCTTCGGGGTAAAGCTGAACTTCACGGTTGCTTCAAAGCTCTCCGCTGTCTGGCCGGTGTAGGTCACATACTCCGTGTCGCCGTCCTTGTTCAGCGTGCCCAGCGGCAGACCGTCCTCGTCCTTGCCGGAGTCACCGTTGTGGTCTCGCCACTGGGACGGGAGATAGGTCTCTGACTTGTACTGGGCCGAGCGCAGATACTTTGTACTGCTGCTGTTGTCCGGGGTTGCCAACGCCGTAAGCGTCAAAGTGCGTTCCAAATTTTTAGTCAGGCGGATGTACTGCTTTTTTTCTAGGCTTCTGAAATTATAATTGTGCGTTCCATCGGTCAGCGTGACGGTCCATGCCTCGTCTGTCGGGTATTCGGTGTAGTTTTTCAGCACTGCGACAACCTCATACTTGAATGCGGCCCACTCGTCATGCGGCGTCTTGCACTGATTCCAGTCAAAGCCGCCGTTCTCGCGTTTGACCAGCCGGAACTCAATCTCCGGTGTCGGCAGGGCGTACATAAAGGTCTGCACGCCGCTGGTTCGGGGGTTGACGGACTGCGTCGGGTCGTCGTTGGTATTGTAGGGCGTTACACGCACGACGAAGTTACCCGTCCACGCTTTATCAGCCACAAAAGTATAGCTGCGCTGGTAGACGTCAGCTTTGAGATAGGGATCTGCATCCGGTGCGACAGTACCCGCATCGTTGCAGGGCAGGATTTCAACACGGTAGTAAGCGGCGGGGCTGGCTGTCTTGTCGTTCGGCTCGTCCCACGTCACTTCATAACGGCCATAGACGTTGTTGTCCGCGTCCTGCACCTGGCTGGCCTTGACGTGGATTTCTCCCGGCTGGGCGGGCTTGGTGCTGTCCAGCACGTACTTATAGTAGTTCTGGATAACCTCGTCGGTGATGTCGGTAATATCAACGTCGTTTGTGACCTTGCTATTCGCAGCTTCGCCGAATCGCAGCATCACAGTCGCTCTCTGGTTGCCGGGATTGGTATCATCGCCCGCGCCGGTATCATCGTAAATGTAGGCTTTGTTACCGTCTTTCTTGATATAGGCGGAGTTTGGTTGGGCAGTCGGGCCCGCAGATGTAAGACCGCTAATCCACCACAGACTGTACGCTGCACCGTTCTCATCCTCTGCCAAAGTGGGCAGGAACGCAATATAAGGATCGGTTGCTTCATCAGTGACGTTATAACCTATGTACAGACGGTGTGCTTTTACTTTTTTCGAGGACGAGTTCCAATCTGTCTCGTTGTAGGCCTTGTCACTTCCTTGCTTATCCGCTTTCTCCCAGTTACCTGTTGTACTGTTCGGTTTTTCTGCGGTCAGCTTACGGGAATCTTTCTTAAAGAAGCTCTTGCCTGCACTTTCGGAATTTTCAATATAATAGTTGCCGTGGCCGGTGACATTCTCGTAGCTCTGGCGCAAATAGGCAATAGGATACCAACCTGTACCAACCGTGGCAAAGCAGTTTGTGACATTGGTTGCCTCTTGCGACCCAGAGCCATTACCGCGGCTGCCGACAATGCCGATTTTTCTGCTACACGTAAAGTCTGTATTAAGGTTTCGGCAGCGGTCAATATTTACCGTAACATTATCAATGTTCCCCTTGTTGTACGGGCCGATCCATGCCAGAATGCCGACTGCCTGCGACGCTGCCTTGATTGCACCGCTATTGACGCAGTCGATGATGTTCAGCGTCATAATATCGGTGACCTGCTTCATCTCGATTTTACCGATAATGCCCGCGCAGTCATTTGCGCCGTTTGATTTATACCAAATCTGACCGTAGTTACGGCAGGAAAGCACATTTGTGGTGCCGCCGGAAATAGGCTGGTCAATAATGCCGACAACACCGCCGACTGCACCGTAACCGCCTAAAGCACTGTTTCCGTCGTTCGTGTTTGTTGTCATTTTGCCAAAATTGAAGCATTTCTGCACGGTTCCGCCGTAGTCCAGCCAATAGGCGATCACACCGCCCACATTGGCCGAGCGGCTGTTGAACACACTGCCGCAGTTGACTACCTTGCTGACAGACCACCGGTCATCGCTGCGGTTCTGCTGCTGGCCAATGACACCGCCCACATGGACAACTACACGGCTGCCGTTCTTGTAAATGTTGTCATTGTCTGTATCGTCTTTATTTTGATTTCCAATCCATGCCCACGTTTCAAACACGCGCGTAAACCGGCGCACGGCGGCACAGTTTACCACAGTGTCCAGCACGCTTTTGTCTGTGACGTTGGATTCGTTCTGGCCGACAATACCGCCGACGGTGGATGCCGTTGTCGCATTGTCAGAATAGACAAACCACTGGCCGGTGGCAGAAGTGTCGATTGTACCGCGGAGAGAGTTAAAGCCTGCCAGACCGCCCAGATAACCGGCGGCACGGACGGTCTCGCTCTTGTTGCTGCCGCGCAGGGCGACAAGCAGATCATTGGCGGCAAGACCGCTTTGACTATAGACGTTCCCATAGCCTTGTACAGACACAGTGTCAACACCCATGAGATTTGCGTAGGTCTTGCCTGTGGTCAGCTCTGCCGCCATGCTGTTGATGCCGGTATTGACATCTGCCGTACCCAGCCAATTTTTAACCTGTGTAACAAGGGCTGCTTTTTTTGCGTCGTCGCTGACCAACGCCTTTTTGCTGCCGCTGCCCGTGATAGTGCCGTTGTTGGAGCCCGCGACGCCGCCCACAAAGCCGTAACGCGCCGTGATGATGCTGCCCTCGCCGCTGCTGCTGCTCTCGGTGGCGACATAGCTGTTGGCGATTTCGGCATTGTTGCGGCCCGCAATGCCGCCCACATGGCTGGCACTGGCGAGCTTTTCGTCTGCGGTCTGGGTCGTGGTGATGTTGCTGATACCGCTGACCTGCAGTTTGATGTATTTGCCCTCCCAGCCGGTGATTTTGCTGTTGTTCAGACCGGCAATGCCGCCCACCGTGCTGCCGGTGCTGCGTGCACCGACGGAGACAAGGCCGTCCGCGCCTGCGTTGCCGCCCATCGTGCCGGAATAGGTGCACTGATCCAGGGTACCGTCGTTCTGGCCTGCGACGCCGCCCAAATTTGTATATTTATCAAGATTTTGTGTAAGATCCAGCAGAACGTCGGTGCTGCTGACCGTGCCGTCCTTCGTGGTGCGGCCCACCGCGCCGCCCAGCGTGACGGTGTTGGTGCCCGCGCGCAGGCCGTCGTTCAGCTACAGCGCATCGTTTCCGACTTGACAGCCGATGACGGTGCCCTCGTTCATGCCCGCAAGGCCGCCGATGGTGACCGCCGGGGTGCTGAACCGCACGTTGGCGTTTGCCGCCAGCTGCACATTGCGGATGGTCGCGTCCTTGCCGTTGTACGCCGCAACAGCGCCGATGCTCTCCGACGTGCCGGTGATCGTGCAGTTGCTTACGCTGCTGTTGTTTTCCCGCCTGCTGTCTTGGCCGATGGTGCCGAAGTTCGTGGCCGTGACGCCGCCCGCCGTGCCGTTGGCCGCGGTGACGTCGGCCTTGACCTGCACATTCTCAATCAGCGCGTCTTTATTATTATTGCCCGCGATGCCGCCCGCCTCGCCGTTGGTGGCGTAGACCGCGTCGGCATTGCCGGACGCATGGCTGCAATGGCTGATCGTACCGCCCGCGTCGTTCACGCCCGCAATACCGCCCGCATATTTTGTGCTGGCGCGCACCGAGGCGTAGTTCTCCACACGGGTGATTTCGGCACGGTTCGTACCGGCCACGCCGCCCGCATAGTTGGCGGCGGTAACACTGCCGCTGACCGCGCCGTTGGCGTTTTCAGTGCCGTAGACGCGGCCTGTATATATGCCGTTCTTCGTATTGATACCGGCCACGCCGCCCGCATAGCCGGTGGCGGTGACACTGCTTTGCAGCTGGCCGGACA
>OGQN01002828.1_pt1 | contig 11948 bp, 5 predicted proteins | sample 1553231 | NCBI WGS metagenome assembly OGQN01 (sample SAMEA2579950, study PRJEB22360) | human gut metagenome | biome: human gut; feature: human-associated habitat; material: faeces | place: Denmark | collected 2008/2010 | reverse complement strand
ATATTCCTTCGGATCCGGGTCTTTTATGTTTTCAGGCATCTGGCCGCCTGCCATCTTCATGTTAAGGTAATGTCCTTCAAGATGAAGACCAAGTATCGGACTGTCAGGCTCTGCCATCAGCTTGGTACAGGTTTCGGCAGCCGCTTCAATCATCGGCACGGTAGATGAAGAAAGAGTTGGGAAAATACTGGTAGTACCGTGTTTCATGTGGGCGTTAACAGCTGTACGGAAAGCCTCTTCCGTACCTTCCATAAAGTCTCCGCCACCACCGCCATGAACGTGGATTTCCACACCGCCGGGAACTACATACATACCTTTGGCGTCAATCAGTTCAGCTCCGATAACAGCCAGGTCACAATTTGTTACTTCTAAAATTTTGTTGTCACGCATCAGGACCGAACCGTCCTTTAACCATCCCTGAGGGGTAAGTATCTTCGCGTTTATGATTTGGGTCAACATAATATAGTAATAAAATATTAAGATTTCTAAACAGCATATTAAATATGGGAACAAATTTAGCAACTTTTTCAGAGCTAACTGCAGATATCCCGAATTATTTTCTAACTATTTTAATATAAAAAGCCCCGCTTAATAAAATCAAGCGGGGCACAGATAGAGGGAATTTAAACAAATCTCTTTACTTACTCATTAAAACCAACTTACCTGATTTAAGTCCTTTACCGGTTGCGGTCAATGTTATTTCGCCCGGCTTATCGGTACTTTGGACAATGGCGGTCATCATTCCATTGAAAACTTTCATCTGTGGAAGATGGAAAAGCTCTATTGATGTAGGGTCGCCATTAGCTCCGGCACGATAAGTTCCTGCCCCTTTCACCGAATATTTGATAAGATGTTGAGCATCAGGGCACAAATTACCGTCCTTGTCTACTACTCTTACAGTTACAAATGACAAGTCCTTACCATCTGCCTTGATTTCGTTACGGTCGGCTACCAGTTCGATATGGTCGGGCTTGCCGGCAGTGTGAATTTCCTTTTCGGCAACTGCTTCTCCTTTGTCATTATAAGCCACTACTTTTACTGTTCCCGGTTCATACTTCGTATCCATCCACATCAGGCGATAACGTTGCTGGCGTTTAAAGTTGGCTGTAGATGCTGAATCAGCACTATTTTCAGGAGTAACGCTCAAATCTTTGGTACGCTTACCCTGACTCTTACCGTTGATAAACACTTCTGCCGAAGGATAGTTGGTATAGACAAAAATCGGAGTAACTTCTCCTTCCCGTCCCGGCCATGTCCAATGAGGAAGGATATGAAGAGTCTCTTCATCCTTATTCCAATGGCTGCGGTAGAGATAGTAACGGTCTTTCGGCAGACCGGCAAGGTCAATGATGCCAAATAAAGAAGAGTGACTGGGCCAATCAGTATAATAAGGTGTCGGCTCGCCCAGATAATCAAAACCTGTCCATACAAATTCTCCGATAGCCCATGGTTTGTCATCATGCCAAATCCAGTCGTCTTCGGGCAAGTTAGACCATCCGCAGTGTTCCACATCGTATGATGAAGACTGATGGTCGTCATACTTCTTCATGGCCTGACGCGTCACAGGGAATTTATACACACCGCGAGAGCTGACAGTAGAAGCAGTCTCACTGCCCAAAACAATCTGTTGCGGCAGCTTCTTATAGTTTTCGGGATACTTGTGGGGACGATAATTGAATCCGGCTATGTCCATAGTAGCCGCCATATTATTGTTGACTACAGCATCTGGAGCATCCATACCCTGAGTGACCGGACGGGTCGGGTCTTCGCGATGACAGATATCCTGCAACATACGTGAAAGTTTAGGTCCGTTATTTCCATTCCATTGGTCGGGCACTTCATTACCGATACACCACATCACAACACTCGGATTATTGCGATAGTGACGAATAAGATTTACCAGGTCTTTCTCAACCCACTCATCGAATATCTTGTGATAGCCATTCGCCATTTTTGCCGATTTCCATTCATCAAATGATTCCGGCATCAACATCATACCCATTTCATCACACGCCTCTACCAGTTCAGGAGCAGGCATATTGTGAGAAGTACGGATAGCGTTACAGCCCATATCCTTCAAGATACGGATTTGGCGGCGGATGGCCGCATCATTTACCGCTCCTCCCAAAGGACCTAAATCATGGTGATTACAAACGCCTTTGAATTTTGTCAGTTTACCATTCAGGAAGAAGCCCTTGTCAGGGATAATCTCCAATGTACGGATACCAAAACGAGTCGTATATTCATCCTTCAATGTCTCTCCATCGTATACTTTGGAAACTGCGGTATACAATGCCGGATTTTCAGGCGACCATAAAGAAGGACGGTACACAACAAAATTCTGATTAAAGAAATTCCCGTCCAGTTTATCTCCCGGTCTGTCATCCGAAGAAATTCTCTTTCCTTCGGGGTTCAGAATTTCAGTTACAATGCGGTAATTAGCGACGTTTTTTCCTTCAGGCATCACTAAATCGGTCTTCACATTAACTCTTGCGAAACCGTCCTCTACAACGGGAGTTGTGATAACCGTTCCCCATGTGGGAATATGTACATCTTCTGTCACCACCAAATGTACATTGCGATACAATCCTGCCCCGGGATACCAGCGTGAAGATTCACGTTCGTTTTCCAGGCGGACTGCCAGTTCGTTTTTCTCTCCCGGTTTCAGATAAGGAGTGGCATCCACATAAAATGAATTATAGCCATAAGGCCAGTATCCTGCCTCTTGTCCGTTGATATATACACGGGCATGACTCATGGCACCGTCAAATATCAATGTAGCTTTCTTGCCTTTCTCAAAAGAAGGAGCATCAAAATTGAGGCGATACCACCCTGTTCCCACAAAAGGAAGTACGTCCGGCATGTTCCATTGCTTCTGTTTGTCCGTCCTGGGTAATTGCCATCTCCTGCTTATCATTATTTATACTGAATGGCCCGTAGATAGCCCAGTCGTGAGGGACGGTGACATTCTGCCACTTGGCATCATTAAATCCGGGCTTCGCAAAGTCTGCATTGTCTTCACGAGTGAACTTCCACCCTTTTTCAAAGGTCTGCTCGGTTCTTACCTGCGCTTGCATGAAAGCAAGGGAACAGATAGCTCCCAATGCGGCACATAAAAATCGTTTAGTATTCATAGTTTTTCTTATTTATTGATATGGTCTGTAACAACAAAAGTAATCTCTCCCGCCTTTATCAAGTCATCATGAGAAATAAGGTATTTGTTTATTTTCTTATTTCCTAATCTGATTTCCTTGATGTAATCTCCATGGCCTTCTTTTTTGATAACCAGTTTATCTTTACCCCAATATTCAGGATCAAGCTTAATAGTTACCTCATCAAAAGTCGGAGTAGTTAATGTATATTCGGGTACACCGGGACAATCAGGATACAATCCCATCATGCTGAAGATAGCCCATGTAGACATAGTACCTGTATCATCATTTCCGGGAATACCGTCGGGTTTGGTAGTAAAGTGTTTGGCCAACAACTCTTTTACCAATTTCTGGGTACGCCATTCTTCGCCTTTGAAACGGCTGAATAAGTACGGATAAGCAATGTCGGGTTCGTTGGCGGGATCATAATTTCCTTCATCGAACACACTTTGCAGCTTATCTACAAACTTCTTGTCACCGCCCATCAATTTTGTCAGCCCTTTAATATCATGAGGAACAAAGAATGTGTAATTCCATGCATTTCCTTCATGGAAACCGGGACTGGGTGCAAAGTTTGCTCCTTCTTTGGGATCGAACGGTTCATAAAACCTGCCTTCCTTCGTAATGGGACGAAGAGTACCAAACTCTTTGCAGAAATAATTCTTATAACCCATGGAACGTTTGCGGAACAACTTGGCATCTTCTTTCTTTCCCAATTCTTCAGCCAAAGTAGACAACGCATAATCTGCCACATAATATTCCAGGGCATGTGAAACAGAATTATCATATTGGCTTTCCATCGGCACATATCCCTTTGCCATATAGTCATCATTATCCGGGCGCATCAGGTTATCCTTACCCGGAGTAGTGGCAGACTTATACATTCCTTTATATGCCAAGTTGATGTCGAAGTCCTGAAGACCTTTCATCCAACTGTCCACGATAACCGGAATAGAAGGATCGCCTTCCATTGTCAGTGTCTCACGTCCGTAAAGTTCCCATTTGGGAAACCATCCATGTTCCTTATACATGCCGAGCATGGTATGAATCATATCCATCTGGCGCTCAGGATACACTAATGTCATCAGTTGGTGTACGTTGCGGTATGTATCCCACAATGAAAATACAGTATAACGGTTACGGTTGGTAGTCAGAATCTTATCACCTTCCATCTGCGGATATTGACCGCTAACGTCCTGAAGGATATTCGGATGAATGAGGGTATGATACATGGCTGTATAGAATACTCCTTTTTGTTCTTCAGTTCCGCCTTTGACTGTGACACGTGAAAGGTCATCATTCCACATCTTACGCGCTTCGGCACGCAGCTTGTCGAAGGTGGTTCCGAACGGTTGCTCCTTTTCCAGATTCAAACGTGCATTCTCAATGCTCACAAAGGATACCCCCATGCTGACTTCTATCGTTTCGCTCACTGTCGAGTCAAAAGTAAACCATGCACCGACATCGTCACCACTCATTTCCTTTGTATAGGAAGTGTAAAGTTTATACTTGCCTGCCGTGTCATCCCACTGTGCTTCCACACCCATCGGACGCATCATTTTCCAGTAGCCGCGCTTTGCCGGAACTTTATTAATGCGCATCACAAAATATATCGGGAATACAGCTTGCGGATTATAACAAAAAGTACCCAGCAATTTGGTTCCTTCAATCTCACGGTCATTGACAAAACGCACTGTAGCACCACTCTCGTTTGTCAATCCTTCACCCAAATTTAATAAGATATTGCTTTGTCCTGCCGGAAAAGTGAAACGTGCCATACTGGTGCGGGGAGTAGCAGTCACTTCGCACTTCACATTATACTTATCCAATACATTGGTATAATAGCCGGGAGTAGCCGATTCATTGCTGTACACACTTCCGTAAGTATTAAAATCAACATTCAGCTTTCCGGTGGTCGGCATCAGCAACAAAGAGCCTAATTCGGGGCAACCCACACCACTCAGGTTGACATGAGCAAATCCCGTCATATACTTATTATTAAACTCGTAAGGAGTAGACCACCAGGTACTATCCTTGTTAATCTTATTTTCGGGAACAGCCCCCAACACATTGAGAGGTGTGACCGACATCATTCCCTGCGGACAAAGCGCACCGGGATTAGTTGTCCCATAATTAGTAGTCCCCACAAAAGGATTTACATAATCGGCCGGTTCTTTTTGCGCCATTGCAGTCAGCAAAGAAAACAATGCGGCACCGGTCAAAATACTCAGTTTTCGTATCATAGTCATTTATTTAATTACAACTTCATCTGTAAACAAGAAGCCACCAAACTCGCCGGAAGTTGCCTGATAACGTACATAACGTCCCTTCGCATTACCTTCCCAACCAAAATTAGTAAAAGTTACCTTATCATCTTTCACTACTTTATGCTCGATGTGCTTCAATTCTGTAAAATCTTTACCATCATCGGATATAGAAATTATCACTTCGGCAGGCATAAATACCTCCGGTCCGCAGACCTGCATAAAGTCTGCACCGATAAAATGAAGTTCCGTTTCTTTTTCCAAATCAATCGTAATATCCATTCTTTTCTTGTCAATGAAACCTTGCCAACGCTTATCACCATAGGTCCATCCGCCACGGACACCATCGACCAAGGCCGTATCTCCCCCCGCAGCATATCCGGGATAATAAACCGCATCAAGACCATAAGTCACTTTTTTCCCTACTGCCAAATGTTCCACCGGCTTATCAGCTCCGGGACGATTACCGATTTCGTTCTTAAGTTCAAAAGGATTATAACCGGATTTTTTCAATTCTTCCACTGCTTTTAAAGCCCGTACATGGAAGTCTTCATAATTCTTCTTTGACGGTGCACTCCAGGCCACTTCCGCCAACGCAAGAACACGGGGATAAATCATCATTTCAGCATGCTCGGGTGTCGGAATATATTCTGTAAACAGATTTGCCTGCACGCCATACACCAGTCCCACCTTTTCGGCACTTAATGTATCAGGAACGGGATTGAACGAATAGACTTTGGATAAAGGCAGATAGCCTCCGATAGCCTCGGGCTGCGAATCCGGTGCATCTTGATAAGAATCAAAATAACAGAATTCACCCGGAGTCATAATAGCCTTATGACCGGATTCCACTGCTTTCATACCTCCTTCCGTTCCACGCCATGACATGACTGTAGCATTAGGCGCCAGTCCTCCTTCAAGAATTTCATCCCAGCCCAACAGTTTACGGTTATGGCCATTCAGAAATACTTCAATGCGATGAATCAAATAACTCTGCAATTCATTCACATCTTTCAGACCTTCTTTTTTCATCCGTGCCTGGCATAACTTACAAGTCGGCCAAGATGCTTTACCTGCCTCGTCTCCACCAATATGGATATATTCGGACGGGAATAATTCCATCACTTCCGTCAGTACATTTTCCAGAAACTCAAAGGTCTTTTCATTGCCCACACAGAAATCAGCCTGCTTATAGGGTTCATGTGTACAGGACAGTTCGGGATAAGCAGTCAATACTTCTTCCGAATGTGCCGGCATTTCTATTTCGGGAATGATAGTTATATAACGAGATTCGGCATAAGCTACCAATTCACGGATATCCTCTTTGGTGTAATAACCTCCATAAGCATTCTTACTACCTTCTTCACTGTATTGGCGACCATTGTTCCACCACTCTTTCCAGGTGGGGAATTCACGCCACGCAGCAAACTCAGTAAGACGGGGATATTTATCTATTTCAATACGCCATCCTGCCGCATCAGTCAGATGTAAATGGAGACGGTTCAGTTTGTAATAGGCAAAAGCATCAATCTGCTTCTTCACAAAATTCACATCAAAGAAATGACGGGAAACATCGAGCATCATACCACGATAAGCAAAGCGCGGCTCATCGGTAACGGTTCCTACCGGTAATTCCTTTTTTTCATTCACCATTTGCAGGAATGTCTGCACACCATAAAAAAGTCCCGCACCCGAAGCAGCCCGGATTTTCACCTGCTTCGGAGTTACTTCCAGCACATATCCTTCGGACGAAGTAATATCCGGCAAACGGTCTACTTGTTGAAGAATGACAACATTGTCGACTACTTCTTCCAAAGCAGCATCCAATTGAAAAGGAGAGCCGGCGATATAATCTGCCAGTCTCGTTTTATCCTCCTGAGGTGCATCTATCCATAATTTTGTTTGATCATTCAATTGAAAAGCACCCTTCTGCAAGTCTGCACTCAATGGAACGGGAATCACAGAAAGTGTCTCTTTCTGTTCCTTGGCGCAACCCGCCAGCAACAGGCTCACCGCCACACTTGCCAATAGTGTAAGTTTCCTCATTTTCTATTCTCTTTAATTCTATTTATTTCATTGGTACGAATACCCGGTTTCAATTCACCATTAATTATATAAGCATAAACTCCGTCAGCAACCAAAGCAGCTCCTGCACGTGCTCCCTGTTCATATTCGCCCAAAGAGCTCCATTCATCTTTTGCAGGATAATAAAGCAACAGATTCTTATTGAACTGATACCACTCCGCCGGATGTGACAGATATTCTTTTCCCGAATAAATGCCCTGCAAAGCTTTCAGGAATATATCCTTGTTGACACCGCCAATACATAAAATGGCTTCTTCTCCCCAAGGAACGGCTGCTCCACCTCCCAATGAAATGCTTTTTCCTTCTTTATCGACCGGAGTCGCTACCGAAGTCCATACTCTCGTCTCGGGCGAATATACATAACCGTCCACAGACAAAGTTGCTTCGCGCCCATCTGCTGCCGGGGCAAAGCCTCCCCAAACATAAAGTTTTCCCCCTTGTGCCGCGCACACCGGTTGTACTCTCGGCTCCCCCGGGCCACCCGGGCCCTTCTGCCCAGTAACTATTTCTGCCATCCTTTATCCATATTTGACAAATCAAGCGAATACATATCCGCAGAGGGAACACCATTAACGTTTCCTCCTACGATATAAAGCAAATCACCTATTAAAGCACCTGCCATATTATCGATAGTCATGGGTAAAGAAGGTAAAGTGTCAGTTACCAAGACGTCTTCTTGCAAAGATAAAAGAAATACATCAGATATACTACCATCAGCAGTAGTTCCTCCAACACAAATTAACCCTTTTTGTGTAGAAATAGTTACTCCATACGCCGATGCTACAGGCAAAAAGCCAACTTGCTTCCACCGGAAGGCTGTATCTGATGATAAAGGTGTAGCATAAACTTCATTATAAAAAACCTTTTTTCCGCCATCGGCAACAGGAATATCCGGGAAATTACATCCACCTGCCATTATTAAACGGTCTTCTGTTATTCCTGCATATAAAGCAGAAACTCCCTTGAGAAAAGCGGCATTCCCCGAAGGGAAGCCGTTCATTTTCTCAAGAGATATTTCAGCACCTGACGTATCAGTGTGGTGACATGCACTGCATACCAATAAGCCACCCACTAATACAGCCAGTAATTTTCCATATAGTTGTTTCTTCGTCACACAAGCTATGAATTAATCAGTTCAACGAAATCTCATCTACAAACAGGAAAGCAGGATTTCCTTTACCACCGTGCCAGGCAGGAATACTATGTTCCGTCAAAGCAGTCACTTTGACATAACGGGCTGTAACCGGTGAGAATGTCAAAGTATGGTTAAATACTCCGTTTTTGTCATCCTGCTTCATGGCCGGATATTTTTCCGAAGCAACTTCTTTAAAGTTCTGACCGTCTTCGGATACCGCTACAGAAAGAGCACGGGCATCAAATACCCAGTCACCCTTTTCTACACAAGTAGAAATAGAAGCACTTTGAATTTCGGTCGGTTCTTTCAGATCAATCACTGCCTCCATATCATTTTTATAGAAAGCAATCCAACGTCCTGTCTTGTAATTTCCATTACCTTTCAATCCATCTACCAAAGTGGGAGCACCGTTAAATTCATATTGTTTATTTACCGGTTGCAACATAGTAACAGGCTTCATGCTTGCCTTGTTGAAAGCTATATCCTCTTTCACAATGCGACTGTTTCCTGTAGGACGAACTGCCACAGCTTGGAAAGTACAGTTTTCTTTGAGTTTCAAAGGTTCTGTATACTGTGCCGATGCTGCGGTCGGTTCACTACCATCCAACGTGTAATAAATCGGACAATTATCAATAGTGGACAAAGTCACATCCAATGTTCCATCCTGCGGATTAGGAGTGAAAACAGCATTTACATCAAATACATGAGTAGCATAATTGTACTTATATACATCATATACATCTACCAATCCAGGCAAACGTTTCAAGAAGTCTTCATAATTCTTCTTCGCAGGCATTGTCCATTGCACTTCTGCCAGAGCAGCCATACGGGGCAATTCCATATATTCTACCTGACTGAAAGTAGGAATATATTCAGTCCACAAGTTAGCCTGTACACCTTTTATATACTTTTGTTCTTCAGGAGTGAGGGACTTAGGCATCGGTTCATAAGAATACACTCTTTCGATGGGCAGATAACCACCAATGGCCTCCGGCTCATTCTCAACATCTTTAGACTGATAGTAGTCAAAATACAGATAAGTATTCGGTGACATAATTACATCATGGTGCTGTTTGGCAGCCTCTATGCCACCTGATTCGCCACGCCATGACATAACAGTTGAGTTAGGAGCCAATCCACCTTCCAAAATCTCGTCCCAGCCTATAATCTGACGACCTTTATCATTCAAGAACTTCTCTGCATGAGTAATAATGAAACTCTGTAAATAAGCCTCTGCAGAATGCTTCTTATCACCTTTTATACCCAATGCCTTGATACGTGCCTGACATTTCGGACAAGTCTTCCAACGCACTTTCGGACATTCGTCACCACCTACATGAATATATTCAGATGGGAAAATCTCAATGATTTCACCCAACACATCGTCAATAAACTTCAGTGTCTCATCATTTCCGGCACACAGTACATCATCCGATATACCCCATATTTTCCATACTTCATACGGACCGCCTGTACATCCCAATTCCGGATAAGCAGTCAAAGCAGCCTGCATGTGTCCCGGCATATCGATTTCGGGAATAACCGTAATGTGCCGGTCGGCAGCATAAGCTACGATTTCTTTTGCTTCTTCCTGAGTATAGAAACCACCATAAGGCTGACCGTCATATTTACCTGTATTATGTCCGATTACAGTCTCTGTTCTCTTTGAACCGATTTCTGTCAATTCGGGACGACTCTTAATTTCAATTCTCCATCCCTGATCATCAGAGATATGCCAGTGAAAACGATTGATGTTATGCAAAGCCAACATATCAATAAAACGTTTCACCGAGTCAACCGGGAAGAAATGACGAGACACATCCAAATGTGCTCCACGATAAGAAAAACGGGGATAGTCACTGATTTCTACTGCAGGAAGGGCTATATCCATGCCTTGCACCACCGGAATAGACTTACGCAAAGTTTGGATACCATAAAATACTCCGGCTTCTGTCGGACCGGATATCACCACATTAGCATCCGTTACTTTTAATTGATAACCTTCAGGATTTTCCGAACTTCCCCCCAGTTGCAGAAGAATTCCCTTGCCTTCCGTACCGGCTTGTACGCTCAGGCTCTTTCCGGTCAAATCTTTGATATAACTTGCCAAAAACTCTGCATTCTTTTGCATCCTCTCATTACCTTCGGGATACATAATCTTTGTACCGTCCGACAAAATGAACGGAGCAGCCTGTTCCATTACCGAGATTTCCTGCGGTAACGGGATAACCTGATAATTTGCTTCTTTTACTTGTGTGTTGCAGGATACAAGCATTAAACCTGCCACAGACAGCCCTGCCAGGCTCATTAAATGTTTCATAATATATATAATTGATTAGTTAGTATCACTCAATTGATGGATACGAATATCCAATTTCCCATCTTTCATCAGTTCCTCCGAAGTAACTACCACTTTCTTCGTTTGTCCCGGCAACAGGTCGAAGAAATTATCAGAGAACCTTGCTCCCTGAAGAGAAGATACTGTCAAGGAATTGGAATCTGACTGCTTGGGGATTTCAATAAACACATCCCTTGCCAACTGTTTGGAAGACAGTGTTATCTCACACTTTCCATCCATTTGCTTTACCTTGTAGCGTATATCCGCCTTGGGCAAATCCTGGTCTTTGGCAAAATTGAAATAAAAAGTTTCTTCGGACAATACTTCTCCTTTCTTGTTTTTCAGTGTCATCAATAAGAAAGTATTCCTTGGATTAGGAGTCATTCCCTCGTACTTCTCCTTATGATATAAGGTAGAAGCATTAGCGGGCACTTCCCCTTTTATCTCTTTTTTCTTTAATACTTTTCCGTCAAAATCCATCAGACGCAACTGAAGGGTTACATCTTTATCGGCTTCCAGCTTGTCGGACATTACATAGATATTCAAATCATCCCCTTCTTTTATTGCATCTACCAATACCGGAGCGAAAGCCCTCTTTGCCTGATAGTGCATGGCTTTCCAGTTTCCATAATAATCGATGCTCGACCAAGAAACAACCGGCCAACTGTCATTCAACTGCCAATAAAGCGTACCCATACAATAAGGACGGTTGCGGCGATGGGCCTCCATTCCATGACGCATTCCTTGTCCTTGTAATACCAAGCCCAAATACACCAGTTGTTCAAAGTCTTCGGGAACTTTATAATACAGTCCCATGGTCTTTTTTATCAAGAAGTTACCGATAGACGCCTTCTGATGAGCATTCATCACTTCCGATTCCAATGCATAATCTTCGGGTGTAGCGAAAGTGGCAATGGTCTTCATTTCCGGGAATGCCTGAAAACCATACTCGCTCATAAAGCGTGGAATCTCGG
>OGQN01002825.1_pt1 | contig 11956 bp, 7 predicted proteins | sample 1553231 | NCBI WGS metagenome assembly OGQN01 (sample SAMEA2579950, study PRJEB22360) | human gut metagenome | biome: human gut; feature: human-associated habitat; material: faeces | place: Denmark | collected 2008/2010 | reverse complement strand
GCGCAAGCGGCGGCTTTGAGGTTATTATACCATATTTTTAAGCTCACACTTCGCGCACTGCTCGCGTTCACTAAGAAACATGGTATCTATGCCGCCAGGCTCATGCTTCGCCTGCGGCTCGCATTCACCAACCGGACATATTATACCACAGAACGGGAGAAACCCCAAGATGGAAGCTGCTAAAAAAATCTTTACCCGCGCGCATATCATCTGGTTCCTGCTGCTCAACTTCGGCCTTGTGCTGCTGGCGGCAGGCATCCATTTTTTCAAATCACCCAATAATTTTGCAATGGGCGGTACGTCCGGCATCTCCATCATCGCGGCCACGCTGCTGCCGCATATGGATGTGGGCACGTTCATGTTTATCATCAACGGCGTACTCATCGTGCTGGGGCTGGTGTTTCTGGGGCGCGCGGTCATCGGGGCCACGCTTTACTCTTCGGTGGCGCTCTCGTTCTATGTCTGGGTGCTGGAGCGCGCCGTGCCCATGGCCCGCCCGTTTACGGACGACACGTTCCTGGAGCTGTGCTACGCCGTTATCCTGCCTGCGGCGGGCAGCGCTATTATTTTTAACATCGGCGCCTCCAGCGGCGGCACCGACATCATTGCCATGATCCTTTCCAAATACACGAGTCTGGAGATCGGCAAGGCGCTGCTCGTTTCGGATTTCTGCATCGCGCTGTTTGCCGGCGGGCTGTACGGCGTGCGCACAGGCCTGTACTGCGTGCTGGGCCTGCTGGCCAAGGCCTTTGTAGTGGACGGCGTCATCGAAGGCATCAACGTGCGCAAAAAGGTCACCATCGTGTCCCGCCAGCCGGACAAGATCAATGAGTTCATCATGGGCACGCTGCACCGCGGCGCTACCGTATATACGGCCCACGGCGCCTTTTCGGGCCGGGACGAGCAGGTCATCACCACGGTGCTGAACCGGCGCGAAGCTGTCTCCCTGCGCAATTACATCCGCCGGACGGATCCCGGCGCTTTCATCACCATCGTCAATTCCAGCGAGACCATCGGCAAGGGCTTCCGCGCCATCTGAACGGCGCGCCTGCCTGCTTGTCCTTTCACATAAAAAACCGCTCCGGCGCTTTGTTGCATACCGGGGCGGTTTTTTGTAATTTTCCCATCTGATTATACAGAAAGTTCAGCTTTCTCTCCCAGCAGCGCGCGGTTTTCCTCCAGAAGCGGGCGGATGCAATCCGCCAGGAATTCCTCCACCTGTGCGGCGCTGCGGCCCGTGAAGTCCTCCGGCTTGAGGATGGCCTCAATCTCCTCGTAATCCAGCCCGAAAGAGGAGTCGGCGCAGATGCGCTCGATGAGGTCGTTTTTGCCGCCCTCCTCTTTCACGACCTTTGCCGCCTGCTGCGCATAAACACGGATCTTCTCGTGCAGTTCCTGGCGGTCGCCGCCTTTCTTGACGGCGCTCATCATGATGTTTTCGCTGGCCATGAAGGGCAGCTCCGCCATAATGCGGCTTCGGATGACCTTTGGGTATACCACCAGGCCGTCGCACACGTTGAGCATGATGTTCAGAATGGCGTCCACGGCCAAAAAGCCCTCGGCCACGGCCACGCGCTTGTTGGCGGAATCGTCCAGCGTGCGTTCAAACCACTGTGTGCCCGCGGTGAACGCGGGGTTCAGCACGTCGATCATCACGTAGCGGGCCAGCGCGCAGATGCGCTCGCACCGCATGGGATTGCGTTTGTAGGGCATGGCGGACGAACCGATCTGGTTTTTCTCAAACGGTTCCTCCATCTCCTTGAAATTGGCCAGCAGGCGCATGTCGTTGCCGAACTTCATGGCGCTCTGCGCAACGCCGGACAGCGCGGACAGCACATTGTAGTCCACTTTGCGGGAATACGTCTGGCCCGAAACGGGAACCACTTTTTCAAAACCCAGCGCGGCGGCGATGTCGGCCTCCACCGCCTTGATTTTTGCGTCGTCGCCCTCAAACAGCTCCACAAAGCTTGCCTGTGTGCCCGTGGTGCCCTTGCTGCCCAGCAGCGCAAGCCCCTTGATGCGCGTCTCGATTTCGGCGTAATCCATATACAGCTCGCCCAGCCACAGCGCGGCGCGCTTGCCCACGGTGGTGAGCTGCGCGGGCTGCAGATGTGTGTAGGCCAGCGCGGGCATGGCCTTGTATTCGTCCGCGAATTCTGCCAACAGGGCCATCACGTTCAGCAGCTTGCGGCGCACTACCTCCAGCGCCTCGCGCATGACAAGGATATCGGTGTTGTCGCCCACATAGCAGCTGGTGGCCCCCAAATGGATGATGCCCTTTGCCTCCGGGCACTGCACGCCGTAGGCATAGACGTGGCTCATCACGTCGTGACGGCACTCCTTTTCCCGGGCGGCGGCCACATCGTAATTGATGTCGTCCTTGTGCGTCTCCAGCTCGGCGATCTGCGCGTCGGTGATGGGCAGGCCCTGCTTCTGCTCGGCCTTCGCCAGCGCGATCCACAGCCTGCGCCACGTCTTGAATTTATTGTCCTCCGAGAAGATGTACTGCATCTCTTTCGACGCGTAACGCGTCTGGAACGGGGAAGTATAGGTATCGTGTGCCATTGTGCTCTCCTCTTACAGTTTGAAGTAATCCACGCCGCCCTCAAACAGCTTCTGGTATTTGTTGCCGTCCACGTTCTTATACAGGTTGTCGCCGCTGCGCTCGGAATGGCCCATCTTGCCCAGCACGCGGCCGTCCGGGCTGGTGATGCCCTCCACGGCATAGTAGCTGCCGTTGGGGTTGTGGCGCACGTCCATGGTGGGCTTGCCGGACAGGTCTACATACTGGGTGGCGATCTGCCCGTTTTTCACTAGGCGGTCCAGCGTTTCGGCTCCGGCCACGAAGCGGCCTTCGCCATGGCTGACGGCCACCGTGTGCACATCGCCCGGCTTTGTATACTGCAGCCAGGGCGAAAGGTTCGACGCCACACGGGTGCGCACCAGCATACTCTGGTGGCGGCCGATGGTGTTGAATGTCAGCGTGGGGCAGGTATCATCCGTCTCCACGATATCGCCGAAGGGCACAAGGCCCAGCTTGATGAGCGCCTGGAAGCCGTTGCAGATGCCCAGCATCAGGCCGTCGCGCTTTTGCAGCAGCCCGCGCACGGCCTCGGTGATGGCCGGGTTGCGGAAAAACGCCGTGATGAACTTGGCGCTGCCCTCCGGCTCGTCGCCGCCGGAGAAGCCGCCCGGCAGGAAGATCATCTGGCTGCGCCCGATGAGCTCCTTCACAGCAGCCACGCTCTCGGCCACATGGGCCGGGGTGAGGTTGTTGATGACGAATACCTCGGGCTCGGCCCCGGCGCGCTCCATGGCGCGGGCGGAATCGTACTCGCAGTTTGTGCCCGGGAACACCGGGATCAGCACGCGGGGCTTTGCTGTGCCCACCTTGGGCGCCACGCGGTTCAGCGCCTCGTACTTCAGCGCGGGCGCCTCCTGCGCCGGCCCGGCTGCCTCCCCCGTCCCGGAGGCGTCCATGGGCTGCCTCTGCCGTACGGTAGGGCAGCACCGGCTCCAGCTTTGCTTCATAGGCTTCCTGCACTTTGGCCAGGTCGGCTGTCTCGCCGTTCAGTTCCCACACATAGCGCGCTGTTGTCTCGCCGATGGGCGTGCCCACGTCGATGTCCTCCGCCAGCTCCAGCACGAAGCTGCCGTAGGCATAGCCGTACAGCCTTGCGGCGTCGAAGCCCGGAGCAAAGCGCACTCCCAGGCGGTTGCCCAGGCCCATTTTGAACAGTGCCTCGGCCAGACCGCCCATGGACGGCGTGTAGGCAGAAAGCACCTTTTTCTCTTTGATGAGCGTCTCCACCTGCGCCCACAGCAGCTTCAGGCTCCCGGCATTGGGCAGCAGGCCGTCGCGCATGGCCGGGCTCAGCAGCACCAGCTTCGAGCCGGGCAGCTTGAACTCCGGGCTGACGACATTGTCCGTATTGCCCGCGGCAACAGCAAAGCTGACCAGCGTGGGCGGCACGTCGATGTTTTCAAACGAGCCGGACATGGAGTCCTTGCCGCCGATGGCAGCGACGCCCAGTTCCACCTGCGCGTCCAGCGCGCCCAGCAGGCTGGCCATGGGCCGGCCCCAGCGGGTGGGGTCCGCACCCAGGCGCTCGAAGTATTCCTGGAACGTGAGATAGGCGTTTTTGGCGGAAAAACCGGTGGCCACCAGCTTGGAAACGCTCTCGACCACGGCCAGGTAGGCGCTGTGGTACTCGCTCTGTTCGGCGATGAAAGGGTTGTAACCCCAGGCCATGCCGGAGCAGGTCTTTGTCTCGCCGTGGGGCACGGGCAGCTTTGCCGCCATTGCCTGCACGGGCGTGAGCTGTGTCCGGCCGCCGAAAGGCATCAGCACCGTGCCCGCGCCGATGGTGGAATCGAACCGTTCGGACAGTCCTTTTTTGCTGCAGGTGTTCAGATCGCTCATCAGCGCGGTCAGTTTTTCCTCAAGCGTGCCCTCCGGCACTTTGCAGGGCGCCACGCGGCGTGCCGGCACGCGCACGTCCATATGCTTCTCCGCGCCGTTGGAGTTCAGGAATTTGCGCTTGATGTCGCAGATGATATTGCCGTTCCAGCGCATGACAAGGCGCGGCTCCGCCGTCACCTCGGCCACGACGGTGGCCTCCAGGTTTTCCCTGTTGGCTGCGGCAATGAATTTCTCCGCGTCCTCTTTCGCCACCACAACGGCCATGCGCTCCTGGCTCTCGGAGATGGCAAGCTCGGTGCCGTCCAGCCCGTCATATTTTTTCGGTACGGCGTTCAAGTCAATGGAAAGGCCGTCGGCCAGCTCACCGATGGCGACGGAAACACCGCCCGCGCCGAAGTCGTTGCAGCGCTTGATCATCCGCGTTGCTTCCTTTGTGCGGAACAGGCGCTGCAGCTTGCGCTCCACAGGCGCATTGCCCTTCTGCACCTCTGCACCGCAGGTCTCCAGGCTCTCCAGCTTGTGGGCTTTGGAGGACCCTGTCGCGCCGCCGCAGCCGTCGCGGCCCGTGCGGCCGCCCAGCAGGATCACCACGTCTCCGGGGACGGGTTGCTCACGGCGCACATTTGCCTCGGGCACCGCGCCCACCACCGCGCCGATCTCCATACGCTTGGCGATATAGCCCGGGTGGTACAGCTCGTCCACCATACCGGTGGCAAGGCCGATCTGGTTGCCGTAGCTGGAATAGCCCGCCGCGGCTGTCGTCACCAGCTTGCGCTGCGGCAGCTTGCCGGGCATGGTATCCCTGACGGGCACCAGTGGGTCGCCCGCCCCGGTGACGCGCATGGCCTGGTACACATAGCCGCGGTTGGCCAGCGGGTCCCGGATGGCGCCGCCGATGCAGGTGGCCGCGCCGCCGAACGGCTCGATCTCGGTGGGATGGTTGTGCGTCTCGTTTTTGAACAGCAGCAGCCAGGGCTCGTCCGTACCGTTGTTGTCCACGGTGATGCGCACGCTGCAGGCGTTGATCTCGTCGGATTCGTCCATGTTCTTCAGCACGCCGGTCTTTTTCAGGTACTTTCCGCCGATGGTGCCCAGGTCCATCAGGCATACGGGCTTGTTTTTGCCCGCGTGCACCTCCCTGCGCAGCGCAAGATAACGCTCCCATGCGGCCTTCACCGTCTCGTCCTCGATCTGTACGTCGTCCAGGATGGTGCCGAAGGTGGTGTGGCGGCAATGGTCGCTCCAATAGGTGTCGATCATACGGATCTCGGTGATCGTGGGGTCCCGATGCTCGCTTTTGAAATAGCTCTGGCAGAAGGCGATGTCGCCCTCGTCCATGGCCAGGCCGTAGTGCTTTACAAAATCCGCGAGGCCCGCTTCATCCAGCGCGGTGAAGCCCTCCAGCGTTTCCACGGTGGTTGGGATGGCGTAATCGGTCTTCAGCGTGGCCTTCTCCGCAAGGGACGCCTCCCGGGCCTCTACGGGGTTGATGACGTATTTTTTAATTTCAGCCAGCTCCTCCGCGCTGGGCGCGCCGTACAGCAGGAACACGCGGGCGGACTGCACGTCGGGCCGCTCGCCCTGGCTGATGAGCTGGATGCACTCGGCGGCGCTGGCCGCGCGCTGATCGAACTGGCCGGGCAGGAACTCGGTGGCGAACACCGCGTCCGCGCCTTCGGGCACGGCCGTATAGGTGAAGTCCAGCTGCGGCTCACTGAACACGGTGCCGCAGCACTGGGAAAACAGCTCTTCGGAGATGCCCTCCACGTCGTAGCGGTTCAGCAGGCGCAGGCCCGTCACGCTTTTGATGCGCAGCAGATGACGGATCTCGGACAAAATGCCCCTGGCCTCCACCGCGTATTCGGGACGCTTTTCCACATAAATGCGATATACCATAACGTTTCCTCCCTGTGGCTCACAGCGCGGCAAGCGCCTTCTGGCCGATGTCCGAGCGGCGGTGCAGCCCCTCAAAGCCGATCTGGTCCGCCGCGCCGTAGGCCGCGGCCACGGCGTCAAACAGCGAATCCGCCAGGGCGGTGGCGCCCAGCCCGCGCCCGCCGCTGGTGACGAGCACATTGTCCGCAAGGGCCGTGCCCGCGTGGTACACGGTGGCCCCGCCGCCCGGCAGCTGGCCGTCCGCGAGGCCCGTGATGGGCTTTCCTTTTTCATAGTGCTGCGGGTATCCGCCTGAAGCCAGCACCACGCACGCGGCGCTTTGGCCGCTGAATTTTACTTCCGTCTGCGCCAGCGTACCGTTGGTGGCGGCCTGCATCACAGCCAGCAGGTCGCTCTCCAGAAGCGGCAGCACCACCTGGGTCTCCGGGTCTCCGAAACGGCAGTTGTACTCAATGACCTTCGGGCCGTCGGGCGTAAGCATCAGCCCGAAATACAAACAGCCTTTGAAGGGCCGGCCCTCCGCGTTCATGGCCGCAACGGTGGGTTTGAAAATCGTCTCCATGCACACCTGTGCGATCTGCGGCGTATAATAGGGGTTGGGCGCGATGGTGCCCATGCCGCCGGTGTTCAGGCCCCTGTCGCCGTCCAGCGCGCGCTTGTGGTCCATGCTGGACACCATGGGCACGACGGTTTTTCCGTCGGTAAAGCTGAGTACAGAAACCTCCGGCCCCGTGAGAAACTCCTCGATGACGATACGGCTGCCCGACGCGCCGAACTGCCTGTCCTCCATGATGCTTTTCACAGCGGCCAGCGCCGCGGCCTCGTCCTCGCAGATCAGCACGCCCTTGCCCAGCGCAAGGCCGTCCGCCTTGACGACAAGCGGGTACTTCCGGTTGGCGCGCACATAAGCCGCGGCCTCGCCCGCGTCCGCAAACGTCTCGTAGGCGGCCGTGGGGATGCCGTACTTCTTCATCAGGTTTTTGCTGAACACCTTGCTGCCTTCCAGAATGGCGGCGGCCTTGTTGGGGCCAAAGGCGGGAATGCCCTTTTCCGCCAGCGCGTCCACCATGCCCAGCACCAGCGGGTCGTCCGGCGCGACGACCACATAATCGATGCCCTCCTGCACAGCAAAGGACACCACGCCCGCCACGTCGGTGGCGGCGATGGGCACGCACACGGCGTCGCTGGCGATACCGCCGTTGCCCGGCGCGGCATACAGCGCGGGGCGCCGCGGGCTTTCCTTCAGCTTGCGGATGATAGCGTGCTCCCGCCCGCCCCCGCCGACAACCAGAACCTTCATAGGTCAACCTCCCTGCTTTCGCCGCCGCGCCGCCAAACGCGGGCAGAGCCGTGCTCCGCCCCGGCGCGGCCGCGCGGCGTTCTTTTTAATGGTGGAACAGGCGGATGCCGTTGAACGCCATCACAATGCCGTATTTATCGCAGGTTTCAATGACCTGCCCGTCCCGGATGGAGCCGCCCGGCTCCACGATGGCCGTCACGCCGGAACGGCGCGCGCGCTCGATGTTGTCCCCAAAGGGGAAAAATGCGTCGCTGCCGAGACAGACGCCCGTGACCTTGGACAGCCATTCTTTTTTTTCGGCGGGCGTCAACGGTTCGGGACGTGTGGTGAAGGTCTCCGCCCACACGCCGTCGCCCAGCACGTCCTCCCATTCGTCGGAGATATACACGTCGATGGCGTTGTCGCGGTTGGGGCGGGAGACGTCGGGACGGAACGGCAGGCCCAGCACCTTGGGGTGGTGGCGCAGCTGCCAGATGTCCGCTTTGTTGCCCGCAAGGCGCGTACAGTGGATGCGGCTCTGCTGGCCCGCGCCCACACCGATGAGCTGTCCGCCCTGGGCGTAGCACACCGAGTTGGACTGGGTGTATTTCAGCGCGATCAGGCACAGTGTCAGGTCCCGCTTCTGCTCGTCTGTCAGCGCCCTGTTCCGTGTGACGATATTGGAGAACGTATCGTCGCCGAACTTCAGCTCGTTGCGCCCCTGCTCAAACGTGATGCCGAACACATCCTTGTGCTCCACGGGCGCGGGCTGGTAGGATGGGTCGATGGCGACAATGTTGTAACCGCCCTTGCGCTTGGTTTTCAGGATGGCCAGCGCGGCTTCGGAATAGCCCGGCGCGATAACGCCGTCCGACACCTCGTGCTGGATGACCTTTGCCGTGGCCTCGTCGCATTCGTCGGAAAGGGCGATCCAGTCCCCAAAGCTGGACATGCGGTCCGCGCCGCGGGCGCGGGCATAGGCGCAGGCCAGCGGGGAAAGCTCGATGTCCTCCACAAAATACATCTTTTTCAGCGTATCATCCAGCGGCAGGCCCAGCGCCGCGCCGGCGGGGCTGACGTGCTTGAACGACGCGGCCGCGGGCAGACCCGTGGCCTGGCGCAGCTCTTTTACAAGCTGCCACGCGTTCAGCGCGTCCAGGAAATTGATATAGCCCGGTTTGCCGTTCAAAACGGTGATGGGCAGCTCGCCCTCCCGCATGAAGATGCGCGCGGGCCGCTGGTTCGGGTTGCAGCCGTATTTCAGTTCCAGTTCTTTCATATCCTTAAAAACCCCCATTCGATGTCCCCGGCGGCCCTGCCGCACACGGGGCGGCGCGTTACACTTTTTCGTATTTGTTCACGATGCGGTCCTGCGTTTTGCCCGTGGCAAGGTCGATATACCGCACAAACAGCGAAACCTTGTTGTCCTCGTTCAGACTGTTCCACACCATCCGCGTGAACGTGTCGATATCGCCCATCAGGCGCACGTGCTCCGGCTCGCCCGCGAAGCTGGGGATGGGGCTGCCGTCGCAGCGGTAGGTATGGATAAAGCGGCCCTCGCCTGCAACGGGCTGGTCGTATTCAAAGAAGAACCGTTCCACGGAATCCGCGTTGCCGCCGTCGGATTTCAGAATGGACAGCTTGTACTTCATTGCGCCGCCCTTCACCTTCACAATGCCCGAGATGCGCGGCGTGAAGTTGGGGGAATCCGGCTCAAAGGTGCGCGTGCGCAGCGCCTTGGCAAAGCCCTTGCCCGCGGTCAGGTGGTCGTATATCGTATCCGTCTGGTCGCCGTTGGTCACGATGGTTGTTTTGCCCAGCACGCGCACGGGCGCGTAGATGATGAGGGACGGGTCCTCCAGCTTGGAGGGGTCCGCCGCTTCGGTAATGATGCCGCCGTCCTTCGCGGTGAACACGCGGTTGCGGCTGTTTGCGCTGCGGCCCATGATGAAATAGGCGATGACGGCGCTTTTGCCGTCCTCCGACCTTCCCAGCACGATGCCGCGGCCGGGGTATGTATTTACGGCAAGCTCCGCCGCAAGGCTCAGATGGTCCATATCCTTCTCCTCTTTCCGCGGCGCGGCGGGTCCGTCCGCCGCGTCCAATTCTTCCGTCAGCTGCGCCAGCGCACGGGGCAGCAGCTTCCATTCCGCCTGCTCCATCACGCGCTTCTGCAGCGTTTCCGGCGTATCGCCGGGCAGCACGTCCACGGGCTGCTGCAGCAGGATGCGTCCTCCGTCCGGCACTTCGTTCACAAAATGCACCGTCGCGCCCGTCACCTTCACGCCCTTTGCCAGCGCTGCCTCATGCACCCGCAGGCCGTAGTATCCCGCCCCGCAGAAGCTGGGGATCAGGCTGGGGTGCACGTTCAGAATGCGCTCGGGATACGCGGTGATGACGCTGGGGCCCAGGATGGACAAAAAGCCCGCCAGCACCACCACGTCGATGCGGTGCTCCCGCAGCGCGGCCAGCAGCGCCGCGTCGTATTCCTCCGGTGCGGCATAGCTTTTGCGCGCCACCACAATGCCGGGCACGCCCGCTTTGGACGCGCGCTCCAGCGCGTACACGCCGGGCTTTGAGGCCAGCACCAGAGCGATTTTCGCATGGGGCAGCGCGCCCGCGGCCTTTGCGTCCAGAATGGCCTGCAGATTCGTGCCGCCGCCGGAAACCAGCACCGCTACGTTCAGCATAGCTCTACGCCCTTTTCCGCACCCTTCGCGATCTCGCCCAGGATGTACGCATCCTCGCCCGCTTCCTTCAGGATGCGCACGGATTCGTCCGCCCTGTCGCCGGGCACGACGACAGCCATGCCCACGCCCATATTGAACGTATTGAACATGTCCCGCTCGGGAATTTTGCCAACCTTTTGCAGCAGCGGGAAGATGGGCGGCATGCGCAGGCTCTTTTTCTCGAGCTTCGCCACGCAGCCCGCGGCCAGCGCGCGGGGAATGTTCTCATAAAAGCCGCCGCCCGTGATGTGGCTCACGGCGCGCACATCCACCTGCTCCATCAGCGCCAGCACGGGCTTGACGTAAATTTTTGTGGGCGTGAGCAGCGTTTCGCCCAGCGTGCCGGAAAGCTCGTCGTAATGCTGCCAGATATCCGCGTACTCCACATTGAATATCTTGCGCACAAGAGAAAAGCCGTTGGAGTGCATGCCGCTGGAGGGCAGCGCGATGACGGCGTCGCCCGCCTGCATCTTCGTATTGTCAATGATTTTGCTTTTTTCCACGACGCCCACGGTAAAGCCGGCCAGGTCGTATTCCTGCTCCGGGTAAAAGCCCGGCATCTCGGCGGTCTCGCCGCCCACAAGCGCTGCGCCCGCCTGGACGCAGCCCTCGGCCACGCCCGCCACGATGGAGGCGATCTTCTCCGGGTAATTCTTTCCGCAGGCGATATAGTCCAGAAATACCAGTGGCTTCGCGCCGCAGGTGATCACATCATTGACGCACATGGCCACACAGTCGATGCCCACGGTGTCGTGCTTGTCCATCAGAAAAGCGATCTTCAGCTTCGTGCCCACGCCGTCCGTGCCGGAGACCAGCACCGGGTGGGTGAGGCCCGTCATATCCAGCTCGAACAGGCCGCCGAAGCCGCCCAGCCCGCCGATGGCGCCCGGCGTCATCGTACGCGCCACATGCTGTTTCATCAGCTCCACCGCGGCATAGCCCGCCGTGATGTCAACGCCCGCTGCCTTGTAGCTCTCGGAAAAGCTCTTCATATCGTTTCTCCTGTTCCCGACGGTCAGTCGTTGATATTTTCGGAAATTTTCTTTTCAAATTTGCTTTTTTCAGTGCTTTTGGGCGGCTCCACCGGGTATTTGCCCGTAAAGCAGCCCGTGCACAGGCCGCATTTACAGCCCTCGGCGATCTTCTTCACTCCGTCCACGCTCAAAAAGCCCAGGCTGTCCACACCCAAAATCTCCCGCATCTCCTCCAGCGAATGGTTGGCGGCGATGAGATTTTCCCGGCTGTCCACGTCCACGCCGAAATAGCACGGATACAGAAATTCCGGCGCGGAGGACAAAAAGTGCACTTCCGTGGCCCCGGCTTCCCGCAGCATCTGTACGATCTGCCGCGAGGTGGTGCCGCGCACGATGGAATCATCCACCAGCACCACGCGCCGGCCCTTCACGGTGTCCGCAATGGGGTTCAGCTTGATGCGCACGGTGTTCTCCCGCAGCTTCTGGTTGGGCTGGATGAACGTTCGGCCGATGTATTTGTTCTTCAAAAAGCCGATGCCGTAAGGGATGCCGCTCTGCTGGGAATAGCCCAGCGCCGCGTCCAGGCCCGAATCCGGCACACCGATGACGACGTCCGCCTGCACAGGGTGCTCCAGCGCCAGAAACGCGCCGGCTC
>OGQN01002823.1_pt1 | contig 11961 bp, 10 predicted proteins | sample 1553231 | NCBI WGS metagenome assembly OGQN01 (sample SAMEA2579950, study PRJEB22360) | human gut metagenome | biome: human gut; feature: human-associated habitat; material: faeces | place: Denmark | collected 2008/2010 | reverse complement strand
GTCTTGGGCTGGCCGCAGCCGGCGAGCGTGCTGGCGCCGGCCACGCCGAGCGCGGCCAGGCCGCCGAACTTGAACAGATCGCGACGAGTAACGGTGGTGGTCATGGTGAACTCCCTCTCTTTCCGTTGCGCGGGACGCCTCTCATGCGCCCTCGTGCCTCTCCTTGCGCCGGGCGCTCCTTCGCGCCCTGCGCTTTGTCGGGCGCCGCGCGCCCTCCTTGACAGATGCCGTCCGGGGAACCACGACCGCGGCCTTCACCGCCGCTCTCGCACTCGGGCAGCCTTCCAGCTGCCGCCCGAGTACGGCACCCCGCGACAACCTTCAACTGGTGTGCGGGCTCGGCGCCCCGTGACGATCCCCACTATGGACGCCGCCGCGCCATCGCGCATCGGAAAGCGAGCGAGAAAAAGATTATTCTCGTAATCTTTTCCCTAATCCTTTACTCTGAACTGGGAAAACTATTTTCTTGAAAAGCACCTAGCGAGGCTGCTCTTTGAGACAGTAATCCTCCAACGACCAACCCATGCGGAACAGGAGAGCTTGCTGATTCGCGAATTCCTTGCTTTGGGGGCGAAATCTTTTGCCCCGCCGGCGATAGCACTGCTCGGCGATGCGCCGCATCTCGCCCGAGCTGCCAATCTGCCCCGCCGTCACGGTGACGACCTTGTAGCCGTCCGTCTCAAGCGCCAGGCGCTTCTGGGCGTCTCTCGTCAGCTGCGAAGAGCTGGTGTGCTCGGCCGTTGAGTCGTACTCGATCGCAAGGCGAGCATCAGCAAAGAGGATATCAGGGACGAGCGTGGTGCGGCGTGCTATCTGCTGAGCCTTGTGGCTCGGCCGCAACCGCCGGTTTACCGCAAGGTCTGAGAGCTGAAAGCCGCCATAGCGGTAAGGCAGCCCGAACACCATAGCGAGAAACGCCTCTGGAGGAGAGGCCGCACCTTCCGTAACCCACGGGAGCGCCCGGCGAGCCTCCTTCACGCCTTTAATTCCAGGGTTGGCGCGGATAAAGGCCTCGATGCGCCTCTTCGAGGTAAGAGGCTCGCGTCGCCCAAGCTCGCCACCCTTCCCAGCGTCGAGGTAGAAGCGCCCGCAAAGCACATTGCCCGCGCGAACGAGCTCGTGAAAAGGAAGCGACTGCGCAAGCTGCACGAAGCAGAGCTCGGGACAGGAGACGAACACGCCGCTTTCCACGCGGCAGAAATCCTTTCCCTTCGGCATGCGAACCACAAGATGGCAGATCGCTTCCGACAATGGCCTTTTAGCATGAGACGTCGTAGAGACATGATACGGCCGGGGCAAAAACGGAAAGAGCCTCCCCAAATGACGCAGCGCCTCAAGAACAGGCTCGCAATTCTTCAGGATCTTCGCCGACACCTTGCACGAGGCGTCAGGCGCCGACGGCGCGCAAAGCCAGTAGGAGAAAGCCGATATGCCAAAGAGGATCAACCGCATTCGCGGCATTCTAAGACCTCTGCTCGCCACGTGTTCTCGGAATAACGCGATACATGAAATATCCTCTGCTGAAAGTAAATGCATCATCTTTTGCCGAGCAGAGCGTCCTACTGCCGGCACAGAGCCCCCGCGTCGCCCATACGCCACCTTCTCCGCGCAAAGCTGGCATGATGGCTTGAAAATGACGAAAGATCGGAATGCAGAAGAAAATCAGCGCTTCAATCGCCTGAAATGGCTTGAAAAACACGAAAGATCGGCAGTTGGCGCCCCAAAAAGAACGGTGATGTCTCGATTCGCAGAGTTTTCCCAGGTGGCGTATTACAACGAAACGCGTTTTTCGCCTCCGACGCCGATGTTTCGTGATTTTCAAGCCATTTCAGCAAGCAGCGCCCGCAGTTTTGCGCGCCAACGCAAGCAAGAGGTCGAGATGCCCCGCGTGGTGGGGGAAGGGACCCGCGGGTTTGCACACAACGCGACATCGCCGAAGGAGGGCGGTCGCCTCGCCGAAGGACGGCCGTCTCTAAAACCGCATTTTGCAAGCCAGACAGAGGGAAACAGGGAACCGCTCGACATGAATAGGCGAGCTGCAAACGCGTTTAATGCAAGAACATGGCGTCGCCGAAGGAGAGGAGGCGGTAGCGCTCGTCGATGGCGTGCTGGTAGGCGGCTAGGATGTTCTCGCGGGTGCTGAAGGCGGAGACGAGCATCATGAGCGTGGAACGCGGCACATGGAAGTTGGTGATGAGGGCATCGACCACGTGGAACTCATAGCCCGGCAAGATATAGAGGCTCGTGGCCTCGCGATCGCGGGCGACAAGAGCGCCCCGGCCGTCGTCGGCCTCGGGATCCCAGGCGCTTTCCAAGCTGCGGACGCTCGTGGTGCCCACGGCGATAACGCGGCCGCCTGCGGCATGGGTCGCGTTCACGGCGTCCACGGTGGCCTGGGTCACCGTGTAGAACTCGGTGTGGATGTGGTGCTTCTCCGGGTCGTCCTCGTCCACCACGCGGAAGGTGTCCAGACCCACTTCCAGCTCCACTGTGGCCCAACCGATGCCGCGCGCGCGCAAACGCTCGATGAGCTCGGGCGTGAAGTGCAGCCCGGCCGTGGGAGCGGCCGCCGAGCTTTCCCGGCGCGAGTACACCGTCTGGTACAGCTCCTCGTCGCCGGCGTAGTCGCGGATGTAGGGCGGCAGCGGCGTATGCCCCACGGCATGCAGGGCCTCGTCCAGCGACGGCAGGGGCGTGGAAAGCCGCGCCACGCGCTCGCCGCGCTGGCCGTCGCGGGCCCAGTCGATGATCTCGGCGGAAAGCACCACCTCGCCTGCAGCGTTCGAGAAATCCACCACGGCCCCGGCACCCGGCTTCAGGCGCTTACCCGGCCGCACGAGCACCTCCCAGAAGGCCACGCGGTTCGTGCGCGGCTCCGAGCCGCCGCATTCGCGCAGCAAAAATACCTCGGCCGCCCCGCCCGTGCCCCGCTTGGCGCCGAGCAGGCGCGCCGGCATGACCCGCGTCTCGTTGGCCACGAGCAGGTCGCCCGGCCGCAGGTACTCGATGATGTCCTTAAAGATGCGATCTTCCACTTCCCCGCTTTCGCGATCCATCACGAGCAGTCGGCACTCGTCGCGCACGGCCGCCGGCTCCTGAGCGATAAGCTCTTCGGGCAAGTTGTAGTCGAAATCATCGGTTCTCATGAAAAGCGCTCCTTTGAATGTATGCAGGCGCTATACTACCATGACCCAACTCAACTCGCGGGGGCCGGAGGCCGAGGGGGTGCTCGCAGCCCGCTGATCGCTTTATCCCCCTCCGAACGCGATAAAAGAATCAGCGAAGATGACGCACATAGGCGGGTACCATCCCGGCATCGCTGCTGCTGAAGTGGAAGCTGATTCTTGACGATCGCGTTCTCCGGGGGGCGATCAGAGGTCTGTGAGCACCCCCTCGGCCTCCGGCTCTACCGGTATTTCACGGATAGAAGGAACGATTTTGGCACTATTCGATTGCACATGCGACGCTACCAGCGGGCACGCCCGCGCGCTCACCTACACCACTGCCCACGGCGACTTCCACACGCCCATGTTCATGCCCGTGGGCACCTCCGCCACGGTGAAGGGGATCACCACCGACCAGCTGCGCGAGCTCGGCAGCCAGGTGGTGCTCGCGAACACCTACCACTTGGCCATGCGCCCCGGCGCGGAGCTGGTGGCCGAGGCCGGGGGCATCCACCGCTTCATGAACTACGACGGCCCCATGCTCACCGACTCCGGCGGCTTCCAAGTGTTCAGCCTCGCCGACACCGTGAAGCTCTCCGACGACGGGGTCACGTTCCAGTCCATCTACGACGGCAGCAAGATCCACTGGACGCCCGAGGAGAACATGCGCATCCAGGAGCTCATCGGCGCCGACATCGCCATGCAGCTGGACCAGTGCGCCCCTTACCCCGCCACCCGCGAGTTCGTGGCGCGCGCCGTGGACTACTCCAGCGCCTGGGCGCGTCGCTGCCTGGCGGCGCATACGCGCTCCGACCAGACGCTCTTCGGCATCGTGCAGGGCGGCATGCACCTGGATTTGCGCTTGGAAAGCGTGCGGCGGCTGCGCGAGATCGAAGAGGAGTCGCTCGCCGGGGGCGGCCGGCGCTTCGGCGGCTACGGCATCGGCGGCTATTCCGTGGGCGAGGATCACGAGGTCATGTTCGAGACGCTCGGCGAAGTGGCCCGGGCCTGTCCGGACGACCGGCCGCGCTACCTTATGGGCGTGGGCAACCCCACCACGCTCGTGCGCGCGGTGCGCGAGGGCGTCGACATGTTCGACTGCGTGCTGCCCACCCGCACGGCCCGCATGGGCACCGCGTTTTCCAGCGCCGGCCGCATGAATATGCGCAACGCCAAGTACGCCCGCGACTTCGCGCCGCTCGATCCGGCCTGCGACTGCCCCACCTGTCGCAACCACACGCGCGCCTACATCCGGCACCTCGTGAAGCAGAACGAGATGCTCGGCGCCATCCTGCTGTCGGTGCACAACCTGCACTTCCTGCTGGATCTCATGCGCCGCGCGCGGGAAGCCGTGCTCGCCGACGCCTACGAGGAGTTCTTCGAGCAGTGGATGGAAAGCGACGCCGCGGCGGACTACTAGGAAGCGACGCAAGTTTTCTGCATCTGACTTCGGCAAACGTTATTGACCATCGTCAATACCATATCCGGGAGCAGCAGTGGTGACGATTCGTCAAAATTCAGATTACAACTTGTTGACAAGTGGCTACGAAACGTAAACGAGTAGGCCCGTGCGCTGACAGCTTCGTGACGTGCGATTACACTGTGGAGCAAAGTTACCAACGCGACTGCCGTCCAAAGAAGAGGAGAGAGGGGCGCGGGCGCCGGAATTTGCACGGGAAAGGAGCGATCATGACCGCTCAGATCGCAGACAAGCTTCGTCCCTTCGGCATCGATTACGTGGACGCCATGGACCGCTTCGGCGACAACGCCGAGCTGTACGAGCGCTTGGCGTTGAAGTACCTGGACGACGGGAACCTCGTGGCGCTTCAGGCCGCTATGGAGGCCAAGGACTACTCCGAGGGCTACAGCCAGGCCCATGCGCTGAAGGGCGTGGCGGGCAACCTGTCGTTCAAGGATCTTTACGACTGCGCGACGCTCGTCTCCGACGCGCTGTACGCCGGCGAGTACGACGCCGCCGAGAAGCACCTCCCGGAAGTGGAGCGCACCCACGCGCTCGTTATCGAAGGTTTGGAAGACTGGCGCAACGGCACGCTGTAGGCGCGGCGCAATCCCCGACAAACGAAAGCCCCCCGGCGCAAATCGTCGGGGGGCTTTTTCGGTTCGAGACCCGGAACTACAGCTCCACGCGCTCGAACATCTCGCGGGGAGCGCCGCAGATGGGGCACATGTAGCCCTCGGGCAGGCCGTCCGGGTAGCCTTCCTCGATGTAGCCGCAAATGGTGCAGCGCCAGGCGATCTTCTTGCCGGCCTCGGGCGCGCCAGCGGCCGTCTCGGTGACCCCGGGAACCGCGGCCTCGTCGCCGTTGTTGTAGGTGGCGGCCTTGGGCGGAGTCTTGCCGCCCTTCACGGCGTGGTAGTAGGCATAGGTGAGCGGATCGCCAGCAGAAAGCACCTCGGCCTCTTCCACAACGCCTACGAACAGGTAGTGGCTGCCCACGTCGATGGTCTCGGTAACGCGCACCGAGAAGCGCGCCAGACCATGCTCGGTTACGTAGGGCACCTCCGCGCCGTCGACCGCGCTCGCGCAGGCGGCGAACTTGTCGGTATCGGCAGAGGTGTGGAAACCGAAGGTGCCGATGAGCTCCATGGGGGCGTCCTCGGCGAGCACCGTGGCGGCGAAACGGCCCGACTCCAGGATGGCGGCGGTGGTGGCGTTCTCCTTGTTGAGCGACACCGACAACGTGGCCGGCTCGCTGGCCACCTGCACGAGCGTGTTCACCACGCAGCCGCAGCGGCGCTCGCCCGCTTTGGCCGTGATGAGATAGAGCCCCGAAGACAGGGAGCGAAATGCCTTGCGATCGATCATAAAAAGTCCTTTCTGCAGGCCCGAGAACTGAACCCGAAGGCCATCCCAAAAGCGTTGGATGCAATGACTCGCTCGATTATACTTCGTCTCGCCGACAAACCGCCCAAGGAGACCTATGCGTAACTCAAACATCGAACTTCTGCGCATCGTGAGCATGGTGCTCATCGTCATGTTTCATTTCAGCGTGCACGGTGCATGGCCGGAAGGCGGCCCGCTCTCGACGGCCGGCGCCGTCTCATGATCATTGGCTTTGTGGCGCTCTCCACCATCCCGACTCTCGCCACGTTCAGCCCCATCATGCGCGCCTGGCTGTGGCCGCACCTGGCATGGGCGTACGCCCTGGGCCCTGCGACGATCCTCGTCGTGGGCGTGCCGTCGGACATCGTGACATACACCATGAATGCGGCCATCGACCTCGCGAGGATTCGCGTGCCGGAACGGCCCGTGATGGGGTGGCTAGAGCAGCGCTGGGGCGAGTAACCGAGCATTTCGAACGGACGACTCTTTCAGATTGAGAAATCGCTCGTTCGAAATGCAGCCGAGGAAGCCAAGACAGAACAGAAAGCCCCGCCTTCCCTATCCGCAATTTTTGCAGACGCGCTTCTTTCCCGATTGCGCTACTGTACCGCTCTTGATGTTCGTGGAGCGTTTAAGCGAGACACAGTCCTTCGTCGTGTGGTAGACCTCCCCGTCGACGACCCAATACACCACAGCTTTTGAACCCGTAACGCTTTGTGCCACGGCGCCATCGGTCTTGTAAGTTGCTGGATCGAAGTAGTAGCGCTGCCCGCCGATGGTCTGCCAGCCGGTAAGGGCCTTGCCGTTGACATCGAAGTAGCTGCGCTTCTTGTCGGCGCTCCAGGTGAGCCACCCGGTGTGCATCTGCGAGGCGGCGTTGAAGTAGTAGAACGAGCCGCCGATCCTGTTCTCCCACCGCAGGGAGCGGGCGGTGGCGGGGTCGAAGTAGTATCGCTTGCCCCACAGGGTGTGCCACCCTGTGCGGGCCTTCCCGTCGTCGTTGAAGTAGCTCTTGGTGCCGAGCTTGGACCAGGTCACCCAGCCGGTCTGCATGACGCCTGAGCCGTTGAAGTAGTACCAGTGGCCGCCGATCTTCTGCTCCCACTTCACCGGCTGCCCGTCGGCGCCGTAGTAGTAGGTCTTGCCGCCGACGGTTCTCCACGCATTGCGAGGATTGGTGATATCGAAAGAGATGGTTCTGCTCCCAGAGTAGTTCTTGCCCGCTCCTCGAATGGTCACCGTCGCCTTTCCGACCTGAGTGTTCTCCCCGTAAGACACCTGGTAGTCCGTCCCCGCTTTCAATGTGCGGCCATTATGCGTTACCGTCACATTGGGGCGAATGGGAGAGCCCGTATGCTCGTAAGAGGCTTTGACGCCCGACACGGAAACCGCGCCTGAAGCAATTGAGGCGGGTGCAATCGTCCACTGGTAGCTCCGCGCCGTCTTATCCCCCAACTTGTCCCATGCGTAACCAGCACCAGGAGCAACCGTCGCCGTGTACGTCCCCGCGTCGATGGCCTTCGTTGTTCCAGACAGGGCATAGGATCCCGCAGAGGGAACCGCCAGGCCGGCTTGGCTGGCGCCGTTATAGATCAAGTTCCGAACCACTGTCGGCGCAGATGTGAGAACCGTGAACGTATTCACGGCGAACCTGTTGTCGGCGTAATCGATACGCACGATAGCATCGGCCTGCTGGTTATCCGTCGTCCATTCAGCTTGGTTAAGCTCGTAAGCCACCAGGTTGCTGACAACATTCCGGTAGCTGTCCTGAGCCCAACTCGCGTTTGTCGGGGTTAGGGTGAAGGAGGTCTCCTTCTGATTGAGCTTCCCCAAAATCTGGATCGCGATAGGATCAGACCACTCGGCAATATCGCCTGTTTTGATAAAGTAGCTGTTCTCGAGCGAATCCGCTTCAAAGCCGGCCGTTGGCCCATGATAGCCGGCATTCGCTAGCTTCATAGTTGCATCATCGAGGCCAAATAGAAGATGCGCCTGCTGCTCCTTCGAGAGGAAGCCCGGGATATCGGCGCCCGCGAGGCTGTCTTTCACGTCGTCGTGGGTCGTGTCGACGTGATACCACTTCCCGTCCATCTTCACAGCCGTCCATACATGGCCGCCTCCTTCGACGCGGCCCGTTTCCATGCCTGCCGTCTCGAGGAGCTTAACGTAGGCGGCGTGATAGCCCTCGCAAGTGACCGCCATGCCCAAGAGCGCCCGATCGACGCTCAAGTTCCTGAACGTGTGATCATAGCTGACGTTGTCGATGATCCAATCATGCAGCGCAAGCGCCGTCTCATAGTCGTCCACGTTTCCGTCGGGCAAGCACTCTGCAACGATTTCTCTGGCCTTTTCATTCGCGTCGATAAAACCATCGCCAGCAACTTCGACCTCGAAGGAGAACCGCATATAGCGCGCCGTCTCCGTGTCGCGCACCACAAACTGGTATTGATAACGCCCGGCACCGACGAACTGATAGCTCAGCACGTTGGAATCACGGAAAGTCTCGGCAGGAGGGAAAGTGGGGTCGTATATCCAGATATAGGGATCGTACTTGTAGATAAAGCCTTGCTGGTACTGGTAGCTGCCGGAACCCTTCGGGCCGCCATCGGCAGTAATCGTGAACTCCGTCGACACTCCCGCCTGCGGCTTCTCGTAGGTCACCGTCGCGCTCCATCCGTCAGGATCGACGCTGTGGGCGCGGGCCGTCACCGTTACGACGTCATCACCAGCCAAAGAAGCAGCCTCGACAACAGAGCCCTCCTGCTCAGCGCCATCAGTACCTGCCCCTACCGCCTGCACCACCTGCGGGGCAGACTCCTCGCCAAACGAGGTAGCAGGTAGCGAGAGCTGCATCAGCAGAACGGCCATCACACCTGAGACGATCTTTCGAAATGTTTTCCTCATCGCTCCCCTCCTCGAATTAGCGCGTTTTGAAAGTCAAAGGATCGAAATAATAGTTCTTGCCGCCGATTTTATGCCAACCGACATAGGCCTTCCCGGTCTTCGGATCGAAGTAGCTGCGCTTCTTGTCGGCGCTCCACGTGAGCCAGCCGGTGTGCATCTGCGAGGCGCTGTTGAAATAGTAGAACGACCCGCCGATCCTGTTTTCCCACCTCACCGAGCGGCCGGTGGCGGGGTCGAAGTAGTAGGTCTTGCCGCCGAGGGTGTGCCAGCCGGTACGGGCCTTGCCGTCAGCGTCGAAGTAGCTCTTGGTGCCGAGCTTGGCCCAGATCACCCAGCCGGTCTGCATGACGCCGGAGCCGTTGAAGTAGTACCACGATCCGTCAATCTTCTGCTCCCACTTCACCGGCTGTCCGTCGGCGCCGTAGTAGTAAGTCTTGCCTCCAACCGTCCTCCAAACATTGCGATCGACTTTGACAATTGAGAAGCTGACCGACTTCGTCCCCGTGAAGTTGCCCTTTCCGGAAATGGTCATCTTGGCAGTGCCGGCATTCACGTTGTTGGTATAGCTCACCGAGTAGTCAGTTCCCGCCATTAGCGTCATGCCCTGCCACGTTACCTTGGGCTGAGGCGTTACCGCCTTACCTGTATAGTTCTGGCTGCCAATAGCCTGAATCTGCGCCGATGAGATGTCGGCGGCATTCACCTTGAAGGATCCTTTGAGCGTGCCCCGGTAGGCCCCCACGCCCTCCATAGACACGCTGTAGGTACCAACCGCTTTTACCGTCGTCGGAGAGATCGTCACACGATAGTCACGTCCCTGCACCAACGTGGCTCCGCCGAGTGTCACGGAAACGGCGGGCGTCTGAACCTTGCCCGTGTAGGTCAGCGAGGAAATCGCCAGCTTCGCATTCGCCAAACTCGCAGGCGGTTCCTCTTCGGGAACGTCAGGCTCAACTACTGGCCCCTCTGGCTGAGAAGGGGGCAACGCGGCCTTCACCGCCGCCTCAGCATTCACTAAACCCCAGCCCGATTCGCCATCCTTGCCCGCTGTATGCAAATCGGCGGCGGTGCGGCACAGAACGTCCTTTACCTCGGCCGACGACAAATCGGGGTCGGCAGCCTGCACCAACGCCGCCGCCGCAGCCACCACCGGAGACGCCATCGAGGTACCGCTCATGGACAGATAGCCGTTCTTCAACGTGCCCTCAAACACACCCGTGCTGAAGATGTTCTCACCGGGCGCCGCAATGTCGCACCAGTCTCCGTAGTTCGAGAACCACGAGCGCATGTAACCATCGGCCGATTCCCACGTCTTCATCGAATAGGTACTGGAGTTGCTGGGAATAGCGCCGCGCTTCGAAAGGCTGATGACGCTCAGCGTCGCATCGCAGGCGGCCGGGTACGACTTCGCCGCCGTATGATCGTTGCCCGCCGCGCAGACCTGGACAACGCCCTGTTCGTCCAGCTCGGACGTCTTCTCGTTGAGCGCCGCGATGCACGTCTCGTCGTCGGTGTAAAAACCCAGGCTCATGTTCACGACGCTGCAGCCCATATCGCGTGCCTTCGCCAGCCCGTAAAGGATATCGAGCACCGTCGCGGAGGAGAATCTGGTGCCGTCGTTGTTTTCACCAATGCAGGAGAAGATATCAATCGCCGCAATGGAGACGATCTTATTGGCGAGCGCTGTGCTTCCCCCACTCGCCACACCGAGCACGCCGCCATTACCGGCCTTGGCGCCTATGATGCCCACCACATGGGTGCCATGAGTGCTGTAGAAGGGCATTTCGTTAGTGCCGTTCAAATAGCCGTCGCCTCGGAGCGGCTTGAAGGACACCTTGCCCGCCTGCATATCGACCCAAACGACCTCGCCGCTTCGGCTCATATCGATGGAGTCCTGCAGATCGGAATGGCTGATAGACGCGCCCGTATCGAGCACGGCCACTTTCACGGGCTCAATGCTGCGCCCCGGAGCCGCCAGCAGACTCCACGCTTCCGGGGCTTTTACGGCGCTCAGATACCATTGCTGGCTAGCCAGCTCATCGCCAGTTGCCAGTGGCGATGCCGCCGACGATTGGGCGGAAGCCACCGGCTCGTCGAAGCTTTTGGCCACGTAATTGGGGAAAGCATACTTCACGGCGTCTTCGGCAGAGGCCGCTTCCACGGCGGTGTCCACCGTGATCTCATCGACGATGTCGACCACCGCTGCATCACCGGTTTCGAAGGACGCCGGCTCGGGCTCTCCCTCGGTGCCGATAGTCGCGGCAACATCGCTCTGCTCGGAAACCGAGGCATCTTCCTCGTAGATGACGACAATTTCGCCCGGAACGTAGCCAAGTTCGTCGACGTCCGTCGCCCGCTCTTCGGCGGCGCGTTGCGCCTCGTCGGCATCGGTCTGAGCTAGCACGGCCTCTGCGCCAGACGCAGGTTCCGCAGAAGATTCTTCAACCTCGGGCTCCGCCCTTCCGACATCGGCGGCAGCTTGCTCGAAGGCACCTGCGTTTGCTGCATCCGAGGCCTCCGACTCGGCCGCCGCATCCAAAACCGTCTTGCTAGCAGCTTGCCCCTCCCCCGACGCAGCCCCATCGCTCATGGGCACCGCATCAGCGGTGACAACCCCCAAGGCGGCCGCCTGGCTGAACCCGCCACCCATCGGAGACGCCCAAGCAAGGGTAAATGCAAGCAAGACGGAAAGCGTCGCTCCGAGGGCCGCTTGCCACTTGCGGAAATCGGCGTTAAATCCTCCTTTGCAGAATGTGGGTAGCGCATCCGCCGCCGCGCGCGTTGCCCTATAATCGCAGGCAACAGAACATCCATCCGCGAGACCGCCCGGATGGACGGCGATGCTCTTGCGATGTGGAAGTCCTCGGCGTCGCCGTCCCTCCGGGCAGCGAGGACTTCCACCATGAGCGGAGAAGAGAAGCGGCGGCGCCCGGCGCCGTCGGCCACGCCGTGGGACGGCGCCGGCGACGGCGAGCTGTCCCCGGCCGAGAGGATCGTCAGGGACTGCCACCGCGACATGTACCGCTACCGCCACGCGGGCGCCGGCCT
>OGQN01002817.1_pt1 | contig 11993 bp, 6 predicted proteins | sample 1553231 | NCBI WGS metagenome assembly OGQN01 (sample SAMEA2579950, study PRJEB22360) | human gut metagenome | biome: human gut; feature: human-associated habitat; material: faeces | place: Denmark | collected 2008/2010 | reverse complement strand
CCGGCGGTGTATAATCCTCATAGACCAGCGTTCTTTCTGCTCTTCCTACATTCATGCTGTCATCTACCGCCGCATAGGTAATAGTTCGTTTTCCTTCTTCTGTAAATTCCGATATACTCTCAACCACCAGTGTATCCGACACATCTCCGGAACGCTGATCTTTCGCTGTAACTCCTTTTAACAGATCCTGCTCTTCTGCATTAACCGACACCGTAAGTTCTGTACTGTCACAGGTTATAACCGGCGGCGTCTTATCCTGTATCATCCGTGTATACCCCTGAAACGCTACAAACGCACCTGCCGATACAACCAACAGAATGATGCTGAATATCTTTAATCTCTTCATCGGTATATTCCTCTCATATAGTATTCTTCTATCTGCATTCCACTATCTGTGTTCTCACTTTTTCAGTTGAAGTACTGCAATCTCCGGACGGTTGTTCCATCTCGGAAGCATCTGCCTTTCACTGCTTAATCCGCTTGTCACAAATAATTCCATCTTCCCTAACGGATAGATTCCATGCACATAAGTTGGAAACCATCCCTGATCTCCGCCGTACAGTCCTCCCTTAAACGGGATGACCACCTGACCGCCATGGTCATGTCCGCTGATCACCAGATCCATGTTCCAGTAATCGGATGCATCACCGAATACAACACTATCCGGTCTGTGGCAGAGCAGGATCTTATAACGGTCTGTATTCTGAAAATCCTCCATAAACTCTCGCGTGCTGCCACTCAGATTCTCTGCACTGTCCGTTCCGTCCAGTGCAAATGCATAGCTGTACATGCCACCGATACGCACCTTACATCCGTCAATCTCCACATCCTGGTAACATTCTTCCAGTACACAGGCACCCGCTGCCGTGAGATCCCTGACCAGTTCAGAATTCAGCGGATGTCCCTGCATCTCATCACCTTCGGTGCTGCCGATATAGGCCAACTCATGATTGCCTAATGCGTAATACACCGGCGCGATCTCTGCAAGGTTCTTCACCAGCGTGACCGGCACCTGATCACTCTTCGAATCTTCGTTCCATATATCTCCGTCCAGAATGATCATCTGTGGCTTTTCTTTTTCTATATCCCGGATCAGCCTTTCATTCCCACTGCCAAATTCATGGTCATGAAGATCTGCGATCACCACGATCCGAAGTCCCGCATCTGTAATCACATCTGTTCCCGTTGTATCCTTCACCGTCACCGGATAGCTGTTCACTTTAATCCAGTGATACGAGATCACCGTCTCTCCGATAATTCCCACCAAAATCAGTAGAATAACCAGCATTGCTGCCACTAACTTATTCTTCCCCGATCTGGATTCTGTTTTCTTCATTGCGAATCCCCCCTAGAGAATAACACGTTATTACTATACCAAATACACCAGAAAGGTACAAGAATCATTCTGTAACAATAATACCGCCATCCAGATGTTATCTGAATGACGGTATCTGAATGGCGGCAGCTGTCTGCCCTCTTCACTTTTTAGAATACATTAACTGTCAGAGTACCTGTAGTTCCGTATTTCACCTTGGTTCCCCAAAGCTTGATTGTCCAGTATCCACTCGGAACTGCTTTCTTGATCTCAGAAGCACTGAATGAATACTTGCTTCCGGCTGAAGTCTGAACACCTGTCAGTGTTGCTGTTCCAACTGTCTTGCCAAATAACTTCTTGTAAGTTACTTTCAGTGTTGCAACCTTACCGATCTGTACATTCACGTCTGCGCTCTCGCCATACTTCACTGTCTGGTCTGCAATCTTGGAAGCATCCACAACTGCATATCCGTCCGGAAGTGCTGATGTCACTGCTGACTGGATCTGATCCGCTGTAAATGTTGCATCTGTGCCCTGCTCGCCGTTAGCTGTAAGGGATGTAGATGCGATTGTCTTGCCTGTGTAGTCTACCAGGTTGAGGTTGGCGGTAGCGTCAGCCATTGGTTTCTCTGTCTCATAGCCAAGAGATAACAATGCAGGCATGAAATCATCTGCTGTCAACTCATCGAACATCGCGTTACTTGAAATCTCTCCGAATGTCTTTATCTTCGTAATTGCTAAAACTCCTGAACCTGCTTTATTTGTAATTGTAACAGTACCATTTTGAGCATCAAGCTTATAGAACATATCCGTGCTTGAATTTAAAGTTTTTTCCTCAGAAGATCCATACTCATACGAAATTGTATATTCTGCTGCTTTTCCCTGTAATGCCTTAAGACCAATCTGTGCCGCAGTAATACCATCTGCGAACTTGAATACTACTGCCTGATTTGGATTCAAATAAATCTCATTTTTCGGTCCATTATCCAACAGATCCTGAACTGCTCCTTGCTCCACGCCGTTAGCATCAACAATGACTGCACCTGTTCCTGTCGTTTTATCATAGACCTGAGAGGCCAGCTTGTCGGCAATTTGATTTGCATACACACTATTCGTTGTATCCACTGCCAATGCTGCCAGAACTTTATTTCTCAACTCTGTGAATGTTGGATTAGCTTCGTCATCCTGACTATATTGTTCATTATAAGTAGTATCACTGTATACTCTGTATCCGTCAATATATACCGGCTTTATCGTTTTTGTTCCATCATCATTCGTTGTCTTTACAACTTCAAATTTAATGGTATACTCTCCCGCATCCAGTCCTGTAATACTTAAAACAGGTGCACTATATGCGGTTGTATTCTGCATACCTGTTAAATCTGATGTTCCGACAGCCTGTTTTGTATTTATCGTATACAGTTTTTTCAGCGTAGTTCCTTTATACAGATAAGCCATTAGCTTTCCGCTGTCAGGTGTTGATCTTGCATATAATTCAACTCCGGTTCCTTTAAAGCTAAATTCACCTTTTCCATTTGCAGCAAGTTCAACTACACTATTATCAGAATCCTGTGTATTATTGTCATATGATGAATCATATCCATAATATGCCTTAGAACCAACTGAAGATACTGTCTGTGCAGTTGTTCCCTTATTAGAACCACCATTTTGCTGATTTGTATATGTTCCAAATCCTTCTTCATAATATACAGTCGTTGCAGGATATACTTTGAATTTGTATACGCCGCCTTTTGAATTTGTCAATGTTACTGTATCAGCCTCTGTAAGAACTTCTGTTGGTGTATAAGTTACCTGAATTCCTATTTTATTATTACCATCTACTGTTGCAACACCATGATTTGCTGCTCCAGTTATAGAAAACTCGCCAGTTCCCCAGGCCTTTGTTCTTTCTATTGTTACCGGTGAACCATAATCCACTACAATATCCTTAATTCCTTCAAAAGCTGTAGCGAAAAACTGTGCATTAGCCTTAGCTGCTCCTCCGTATGTACCTGAACTATATGTTGAACTATAAGTATAAGACAATTCCACATCATTGGTAATCAATTGTTCCAAATCCGCATCTTGCAATTCATATACCGCATAATAAGTATAATCTTCTGCCTTATAATTCTCTGCTTCTTCTGTACGTGCATGATTAATTTCACTTGTTATATCATATGGATTAGTTAATTCTTTTGCATTCTCGCCAACACCTGAATAGAGTTTTACAGTTCCTGCAACATTTGGCATAATGTCTTTCAATAAAGCATTTGAATAATCAATATCCGCAGTTTCCTTATATGTCGATACGACAATCTTAAATACTACCGTATTGCCTGCATTTGCCGTCATACCTTCTGTATACTTCTTATAGTCATCTCCCTGCTTAAGATATTCTATTTCCTTTGTAACAGTCGGTAATTTATCACAATGAACTTCATGTGTGATTGTTGCCTCTTTATTTTCTGTCAATTGACTTTTTTCTGATCCACGCGAATACCAAAATACTGCATCACAGCCTTTTTCAACAGCCTCTGCCAATAAAGCCTTTTCTTGTTCTGCTGTAAGGCAATCTTCTATTTTTCCACCTTGATGCTCATCTGAATATATAACCTTTAAATTTTCTTTATCAATACCATAGAACTGTGAATATGTATCTCCCTTTGTTGCCGATACTGTAGATACTGCATATCCATCGTCCGGTTTTACAAAAATTTGCATCTGGGAATATGCTACATTTTTCTGTTCAACGCTAATGGTATCATATTTATAAATTGTGTTGCCATCTGCATCTGTTTTCTGAGAAGCAACCGGTACCTCTACTAATTCGCTACCATCTACAGAATAATATAATTTACCATTATAAATAGTATTGTCTATAGTATAGGTAACTGTATACTTACCTGCATTTGCTGCACTTTCGTCTATAACGGTTACGTTCCAGACATATTTAGCTACTACATTTCCTTCATTATTTTTTACAGTTGCAGTTACTACCGTAGTTCCCGTCTTACGTCCAGTTAAAGTAGCATTTTTCCCATCAGCACTGTAAACTCCTGCTTTTGCATAATCAGAAGATGACCATGTAACCGTTTCATCTGTTCCAATGGTATCCGATATGGAAATATCTGTTGAACCACCAACTTTTACGGAAGCTGTATCATTTCCGCCTCGTTCCAATACGGTAATTCTATACATTGTAGTTCCAATTATAACAGATGTAGTTCCTACCTGCTTTCCAGTAAAAGTTATTGTTGTCTGTTTCTCTGGTACAGGTGTAACCTGATTGTAAAGATATATTTTGCCGCTGTTTTCACTACATGAAAATTCATTGGAAGACAGATTTAAATATGCATTTGTCGAAAACCCCCAACTATTATAAGATTTTTTCAGACACACACTACCATCATTATTTGATTCTACATTTACAGCCTGTTTTTCATTCTTTAATGCATAGCTCCAGCCCCATCCCAAACTAGCAGATGGGTAGATATACTCACCATTTGCATTCTTCACATAATACTGTCCACTTCCGGCATCTTCAAGTGTAATCTGTGTTGCCGGGCTAGTATCATTCGCTTTTGAGGAAGCGTAGAATGTTCCAGCCTTTAAAGTTGCCGTTTCATAATACGGTGGTAACTCTTTATTAGTCACTTTAGCTTTGGCATCTACAATATTATCTGAGTACTCTTTACTGTATTCTCCCTCTTGTGTATATGAAGTTGTTCCATTCACTCCAAGGCTAACATCTTCAACGTGATCTACACCAGCCGGAATATCATCTTTATATCCTGCAATTGTTACCTCTGAAAAGTGCGGACATGTTCCAACAAATTTTCCATTCTTCACTGTTACAGGGAATGTCTGTGCTTTGCCAGACACACTTTTTGCAACATAACCAATGAATTTCGTACAGCCATTAAACACACTGTCATTATATGGCACTGTAAGTTCTGCTGAATCTGTATAGTTCTTTCCATTTAATAAAAGTCCCATATCATAAGTAACTGAACAATTATATCCGTCAACAGTTGTTGCTTCTGCTTTCTGCTCACACTTTGAAAATTCGAAAGTATCACCGGCATTTTCTGTTGAAATGGTTGCTGTAACTGAAGTTCCTTCTGAGGTAGCTACATGCGCATGTGCAATTTTTGCGCCATTGGCAATCTGCTCAATTGAATATTTCTCAAATTTTTCAGATGCGCTCCCGTTTTCATACAACAATGCAACTGTACCATCATTTAATTCAGACATACAAGAATACTGATAAGTACCAGTATTAACCTGATATTCATATGCCCAGTTAATGCTTCCATCGTCCTGTACTAATCCAACAAAGATTTTTCCATTTGTTCTTCCATTTGTTCCTGCTGATAAAAGAATTGCATCCTTGCCATTAATTTTTTTCGAATAGGTAATCGCATTCATCTGGCAGGAGGTTGTATAACTAATTCCACTAACCTTCTGTCTAGATCCCCATGTTGCTCCATGATCCTCAGATACATAGTAACCACCATGACGTGTAAACATGTAGATTTTTCCATTGACCTCTGTCAACGTTGCCTCTGATGTCTGGTCAGGAATATTGTTACTACGTGTCCAAGTCTGTCCACCGTCATCAGAATAAATTACACTTGTATTACCATCGTCACTCGTATAAGTATAACATGGGAAGATAATTCTTTCGGTTCCATCATCAAGTCTTGTTGTCAGACCGCGTCCAGGACCCACACCATAAAACTTATCCGAAGAATTCTTAACCTGTGAGTTCAGCATAGTCGGTTCAGACCATGTTGCTCCACCATCAGTACTCTTAGTAAGATACAGATAACTTGTCTTCAACACCTTAAACGGTGAATCATTAAAAAACAGATTTGTATTATATGTCCTATTCTTGTATGTTCCCGTAAGATTAAAGTAAGCATCTACCTGTAAGCCGCTGACTTCTTTACCATTATTACTGTAAATCTTGCCATTATCCAGATAATATCCATAACTACTACCACCAGTGCTTAACATCAATTTTCCAGCACTGTTATAGCCTGTTCCATTGCTAATACTGGAAATAATACCACCAGCCGGATATAAATCTACCAACATATAAATTGTATCATCGGCAGTTACTGTCAATGCCGGATCTATAAATGCTGTGGAATTAGAATTCGAAGCATTTCCATTGTCTCCAAGATAATTTGCAAATGTATAATTCCATGTTGCGCCACCATCTGTTGATCTGGAAACGATTGTATCCAATCCATATCCATCACTCGTTGTATCCCAACGTGCATCTGTTGCTGCCACTATTGTGCCGTTAGATAGTGTTACCATCGCTGGAATTCTGAAGTTCTGACTTCCGCCTGTTCCTGCTGCAAATGGCTGACCATCAGTAGTTGTTCCATCAGCCGGTTTATTTCCCACAGTTGAAGCAGGTGTTGCAACATCTGCTTCACTAGCTTCTGCCGGCTCGTCCGAAACATTCTCTGTTACGGTCTCACTATCCTGCTCTTGCTCTTCTGCAGTTTCATCTGAAACAACAGTTTCTGTATCCTGTTGTTCTTCTGAACTTGGCAGAGCTGCTTCAGTCGCCGACACGGTAAGCGTTGTTCCCAACGTCATACTGGCTGCCAGCAAAACTGCCAGGATTTTTTTCATGTTTTTCTTCATGTCTCTACCTCCCTTTTATTGTAATTCCAAATTGTTTAATTCTTTTTCTGCAATTTGCTTCATTGCAGCCATCATCTCACATAAATAAATCGGAACCTTTTGAAATGTTCCCGTTTCAGCATACGCCATTGCTGCACAGGAATGGCACATTCCTCGATTACTACATTGTTCACATATTCCAGATAAGCGAATACTTTCTGTCTTTTGCGTTAAGCGTTTCCATGCATCTTCAAATGGTATGTTATACATATCCACTTTTGGCTCCGGCATCATTCCACATGGCAGCATATATCCATCCCATGTAATCCAGAATGTTGCTTTTCCGGCTCTACATCTTACTTTTCCATCAATTGGATCATAGCAAGACTCATCCATTCCCTGCGGTTTTACCATACCATCACAAATCTCTTGCAGATGCTTCTTATACAATTCATCACCATACTGTAATTGATATCTTTTTATTTGCCAATATGCAGTCTCTCTGGCTGTAAAACGATCGTTTTCTCCTATCTTTTCAGGATTTTTTCTTATCGGTGGAAACATATATGGAATTGTTTCTAAAATCAATTGCTTTTCTTCTGCATATCGTATCATTGCTTCAAGATCGCCAACATTATAAGGAGTAAGAGAACCATTTAATTTAACAGATATCCCTGCTTCTCTTAATAAATTAATTGCTTTATCAACCTTATCAAATCCCTTTTGCGCCTTACACAATTTTGCATAAGTCGCATTTGATGCTCCATATAATGTAATATTAATTCGAATAGGTGGTCTCTCTTTTAAGCGCTCCACCACATCCTCGTTAATTAATGACCCATTACTATTAATTGATATCAAAAAACCTTTTTTTGACAGATAGTTATATAATTCCCAAAAATCAGGCCATAAAAATGGTTCTCCTCCTGTAAGCAGCAAGTATAACATTCCTGCTTTTTCTGCCTGGTCTGCTATTATTTTCCACTGCTCAAGGTTCACCATCTTTCTGTTATGGCATTTTACCTCTTCCGGTGATTTTCTAACATAACACATCCTACAATCAAAATTGCATACCGGACTCAACTCAAATGTTCCACTCAATGGTATCTTCTTTATACTGGATTTGTGGAAGAGCATTTTAGTCAATAAATTTTCATAATATATTTCTTTGACATCCATTACTTACTCTCTCTCCAATACTGATTTTAATATTTTTACTGCCTCATAATCCGGCGTACATTTCAGTAAATATACCGGGAACTTCTCTGTAAGATTTTTGGTAAGATCTGCTACTTGTTCTACAAATTCCGGATGCCATGTATTAACTGTCATTCCAGAATACAATTTTAAGAAAGCCCTACTTGCCCTAAGTTGCTCAATAGAACAGGATTGGCTCTGTTCGAGTACAACGATTGCCTTGATACTTGTCCTCTTATCAACATGATATTCCGAAGATCCCGCATAAGGCGAACCATACGCATACCAGTTGTCATTCTCAATTTTTAAAATAGGTCTGTCTCCATTTAATATCTGTGCCTTTTCATACTTTGCCCACATATCTGCCTGTGTAGATTTTCCAATTCCGGAGGGCCCGGTAAACAAAATCCCACCATACTTTGACTCGATTAACGACGCATGTAAAACAATTGCATTTTTTCTTAACAATAATTCTTCAAATCCAATATGCGAAAATGTATTCTGGCTTTCGCTAAATGAACTCCGAAATTCTTTCAAATAACATATCTCTTCCAGTCCATCATCATAGATTCTAGTTCGAGCATACGGTCTGTCATTTTCTTTGTGGTCACAGAAGGTTCTATAATATCCTTCATGATCCTTCCCTGCTTTAAATATCAAATTCTCAAACAATACATTTTCCATTGGAAAAAGCATAGATTCTTTCTCTTTCAATTGAATCATGTAATCCTTTTTTGCTCCATGATATATAAACGGGAAAAAATTCTCTGTTGTCTTTATTTCATGTTCACTATAGATTGAAAAAATAATACCTGCTATCTCATATGTGTACAAATATTTTTCCTTTTTCATTAAGAATTTATTGTAGCAAGTGTTGATGTAGAATTAGTGTAACAATAATCTTCTACAGGGATCTCACAAGCATTTGTACTCTCTGCGAACCATGCATTCGTTTCCTCCGGCAAAGTAACGCTTCCTATAGTACCTGTAGCATCACAATTAAACACATCTGCTTGATGCAATGTCAGTTTGCACCCCGCAATATGCTCCGCAAGCTCAAACTTCTCCATATAAACCTGCGGCTTTTCATATCTCTTCTTCATGCCTTCTCCTTTCCTTTAATATCTATAAAGTAACACCTGCCGCCATCAATATCTGATGCCGGCAACTGCTGCTTCCCCTATGTAACATTCTTCGGCAGTCACTGTCGTGCTTTCGCCAGCTGCCAGTGACTCAACGGTCTTCTGGTAGCTTTTGCCTCCGAAATACTCGTCATCCATTACATCGTGATAGATCACAGTCATATTCTGGATGGCTTCCTGTGATATATTGGTGAGATCGATATTCATATCCTCTGTGGTGATTGTCAGTGCATCTTCATGCAAAGATACATCATCAGAATATTCAGTCTTTGCGTCAATTTTATGAATAGTAAACTTGTCCGGCAGCTCCTGATTCTTGATTTCAAATGCTGTGACAGTCTTGCCTGCCGGAAGATCTTCTACCTGATAAGTGAGTTTCGTTCCGTCTCCGGTTGTAACGGTGATCTGTGCAGATGCAAGGTAAGTGTCTGAACAATTTTTCATCTGAATCGCTGCGATGTTGTCCCCCTCTTCTCCGTTGTTATCCGGATTAGGTCCGGCATAGCTGAATACAGATTCCATTTCCAGCTTTCCATCATCAAACTGGTATGGCAGTTCCAGCGATGTTACTGCTTTTTTATCTGCCGCTTTTTTGTCTTCCTGTTTTTTCAGGCTTCTGTTGTGTACTGCCAGAATTACCAGCAACATGATCAATACTATCAGCACAATACCAACCATGATGCGTATTGTTTTCTTTGACTGTTTTTTCTTACTTCTTCTTTTGCTCATTTTATCCTTCTTTCATCCGTAAGCCTGTCAACAGCTTTCAGACATTTTCAAAATCTTTTTTAGTATAACTCTTATGTATATTTATGCACCATACTAAAGTATTGGTTTTATGCTTATTTTTATTATTTTACCATTTCTTTCCAACGCATAACAGCCTGTACTCTATTTTTCACGCCCATTTTTTTATATATATTGTAAATGTGACCTTTGACCGTCGGTAATTTGAGATTCATTTCCTCACAAATCTGTGCATTGGTAAGCCCCTGTACGAGATACTGAAGAATAACCGTCTCCGTCATTGTCAGCCGCTCTTTTTGCTGATATTCTGCATGTTTCTGCATGTGCCGCGCTTCTTTTCTGGTCTTACGAAGAATGGTCTCAAGATAATCTGCTTCCGGCATATGTAATACACTGCCATAATTGTACTTCTTCTTTCGATGCCAGCCATCCGGGGAATTGTGCTTCATCCAGTCAATATATGCTTCCAACACTTCCCGCCCACTCACGCCGTATTCTGTATAGAACATAACATACCGGTTCCTGCCATTGACGAGAAATGATTCTATGACGCTTTTGAGTGCCTGTCCATGCTGCCCCAGATTCCACTCCGCGACCGCCTTTTCAAACAAAACTTCCGCATAAATCCTTGAACGACGATGCGTATTCAGATACGGAAGCATCTTGTCCAGAAGTCGACTGGCTTTCTCGTACTGATTCATCAGCAGATATCCCTTCGCCTGACAGCAAAACAAGACAATGTTCTCCTCCATAACCTCTTCATTTGCCAGCGCCGCTGTATACTTCAGCCATTCTGCAAGATATTCCCGACTGCCATATGCAGTGATATTAAGGCTTCCCACCGCTTTGACATACTCCGCTCTCTCACGATTTTCTGTGTTAATAAGTTGCGCTTCCAGTTGTTCTATCTGTTTCTGACGTTCTTCATCATAAGCGAAACGTTGCACCCTGACCAGAAGCCACAGGATATTCAGATGAAATACAGATGAGACTTCCTCTGCTTTGATAAGTAGCTGCATATCTTCTTCCGGAATTGCCCCCAGACGGTCCGTCTCTATATAATATTCCATCCGTGCCAGTCGGTAAAAAGTCCGGGCATCCTCATCAAGGCACGCCATCCATTTGTGAGCAAGCCGCTTCTCTCGCTGCTTCTTACAGGCAAAGAGACCTGACATATCCTTCATGTCACACAGGCAGCTAACCTTTGTTTCCTGTATGATCAGAAGTCTGCCGGTATCCGGCTGCAATTCTTCCACCCATTGTTCTATTGCAGTCTGTGTCCGCAAAAATTCCAGATTCAGACGGACTTCCGGCGAGATCCTGTCATCCTGCAGAGCAGCGTCCGGCTGTCTGTCACTTAGATTCACACAATACCTCTTCAACGCCTCCGCATATGCCCTGACATCATCCGAATGCTCCAGACATTGCAAATACTCCAGTTCATATCCGCCGGTTTTATACCATTCTGCCAGCTTTACCGCATACTGGTTCGCCCATTTTGCATCCCCCGTATGACGATCCGTAGCATGACATTCCGTAGTATGGCGGAATATCGGTGCCACACTCCATCGCTTTTCCTGGCGCTCGTACACCAGGAAGCCCTTTCGCATCATTTTCCCAAGGGTCTGTTCTGCCTGAACGGTTCCAAGAACCGCTTCACACATCTTGGCATTTACCCATGGGGCAGTCTGCGCGAGATACAGAATATCCAGTTCGTCCTGCTTCAGCGTATTTAAAATACTTTCATTCAGGTACTGTTCCTTCTCATACCAATGTGCCTGTGGCTGCCAGTCTCCGTACTTCTGCTCCAGACGCAGTATCACATCCACCACGCCGCTCCAGCCGCCGGTGCATTCCAGCAATTGCTCCGGTGCGATCCTGCTGCCATATTGTCCGATCATCTGCCTGATCTCTTCCAGATTCAGGAGCAGACTGCTCTGTGTGACA
>OGQN01002803.1_pt1 | contig 12044 bp, 8 predicted proteins | sample 1553231 | NCBI WGS metagenome assembly OGQN01 (sample SAMEA2579950, study PRJEB22360) | human gut metagenome | biome: human gut; feature: human-associated habitat; material: faeces | place: Denmark | collected 2008/2010 | reverse complement strand
CCTGAGCCAGGATCAAACTCTCCGTTGTTGGTTATCTTTTTTATTTTCTTTCTATTTCTAAAAAGGAGAAAAAAGCAACCTAATCCTTAGTTTGTTGTTGCCTTCACGGACGCCCCGCCTATAAGACGGCGCGCCGCCCGGCCGACCCTGACCGAATCGGTTGTTTACGCTGGTTTGAAGATATTGACAAGAGTTCATGTCGCCTCAATCTGTTTTCAGACCGAAGCTCCGTGTTCTCTAACTTGTACTACTTCGTCTATTGCAAGAATTTCAATGTTCTATGTGGCTCCGCTTTGGAGCCGAAAGCGTTTGCAAAGTTACGGCATTTTTTCGAACCGCCAAAAAGTTTATCGTTATTTTAACAACTTTTTGCTTTTCGCAGTCCCTCCGGGCCGTCCTTTTCAAAAGCGAGTGCAAAGGTAGAGGTTCTCAGCCAATCTGCCAAATATCACAGGAAGATTTTTGTGTTAAAAAATGTTTCGCCGCTGAGAGCCAGCGGCGAAACAAGGTGTTTGGAGATGTGGCGGACGTAGCGGATGTTACGGATGTTGTCAGCGGACGGCGACTTTCGCGGCTACCGAACCGGCACGGACGATATATATGCCGGGGGTGAGCGAGATGGTCGCTGTGCCGTCGACTACGCGCGAGGCCATGGTCGCGCCTGCTGCGGTGTATACGGCTACTGGCATCGCGAAGGGCGTCGAGACGCGCACGGCTCCTTCGACGGCGACGATTGTCGGGCGCACTGCTTCGACAATGGTGTCGAGAGCGTCAGAAGAGTTGAGGGTGACAATGTTCGAGGTGTCAGATTCACCGGCGTCCCACATTGCGGTCACGCAGTAGCTGTAGACGCGGTCGGGCTCGACATTTGCGTCATGGTAGGTCGTCACGTCGGGAGCTATGAGCTCGTTGTTGACGCGCTCGCCGTCGCGATAGACGTTGAAGCCTTTGAGAACGATCTTGTTGGTCGTGGCGCCTTCGGGAGCATAGACGATGTCGTCGAGCAGGAGGGCGAACTTACCGTTTGAGCGGTGGACGATAGCGAAGTAGAGGGCGCCTTTGGGAAGTTTGAACCTGAATTCCGTCCATTCGTTGGTCACATCTACTTCGAGGCCCTGTTCGAGAAGGATGAAGTCGTCGACATCGTCGGAAGTCGTCGAATAGTAGACGTCGAAGGTTTCAGGCACGCGCTGGCTTGTGGCGGCGTTGGCCATAAACGAGATTGTCTGGGCCTTTCCGCAGAGGCGCGGCGAGATGAGCCAGTCGTTGCTGTCGACATCGGGACTTCCGCCCGAATTGGCCTGGAAGGCAGCGAGCAGCTGTTCGCCCGATACGGCATACCATGAGAATATGTTGGCCTGAGCGGGGTCAATGATCTGCCATGCCATGGGCTCGCCTACGTGATCGTAGGTGCAGGGGCCGAGGAAAGTGGCGGGGATGCTTGTCTTGCAGCCGTCGAGGTCGACGGTTTTCCAATCGCCGATATTGTCGATGATGAACGGCCGGTAGCTGTCGAAGTTTTCGGTGACAGTGTTGGCGGGATTGTCGTCGGGGTCTGGAGCCTTCCATGTAAGAGTGACGCCGTTTCCGCCCGATGCCGAGAGGTTTTCGGGAGCGGGATAAGTGGGCTTGACGATTTCGACTTCGACCTCACCGGAGGAGTTATTCGACTTGTCGAGGTCTTTGTCGAATTCTATGCGGGCGCTGTAGACGCTCTTGACGGGATCGGTCACCTCGGGGATGTCGGCGATATCGATCGGAGCTTCATCGCCCGATTCGAGGGTACAGCCTTTGGTCGTGGCGACATCCTTGCCGTTGCGCATGAGCACAACTGAGAAGTCGCTGCTGCTGACAGGTTTCGATCCGTTGTTGCGGACATTGAGGGTGAAGCGGGCGCGCGAGCCGACATTAGCTTTGGACGGACCCGAGAATCCACGCACTGCGAGGTCGGCTTCTCTGGAATCGATGATCGAGAAGTTGTCAATCACAATCGGGTAGACATATTCGGTTTTTGACGAGCCAAGGAAAGAAATCTGGATATACTTCGAATTCTTGAACTTGTCGAGCGACATCTCATAACGGATCCACTTGTTGCGGCCGGAGGCCGAGAGGTCGAACGTCTTGAGCGTCTCGGGCAGTTTGTCTTCGTCGATAACGTCGAGAGTGAACGAGGCGGCCTCGTCGGTGCAGTAATACCAGAAAGCGAGAGTCGGCTTGTCGGTTCCTTCGAGGGTCACGCGCGGCCCGGTGGCACGCCAGGGGATGTTTGCGGCATACGCCATATAGCCGAAGCTGTAGGCGTCGCCATCGGGAGCGTCGATACCTGTTGCGGGAGTTCCGAAAGCGTCCCAGAGGCCGTCCCAGTTGTCGTTGTCGACGACGCGCTCGGAGCTCCAGAGCTGTTCGTATTTTCCGTTGGCAAACGATTCGTAGACGGGCAGTTTATCGGCGGGGCCGTAGTAGCAGTGGCGGGTAGAGTTGCCCTGATAGCCGGCGGGGCCTTTGGCGTTGCGCGAGGCAACGGTGACCGATATGAGATCCTGCTTCGTATAGAACTGGTCGGGAATCTGGAAATCGCAGCTGAGGCCCGAATAGTTTTCCTTGACCATCGATGCGTCGTTGCTCATAGCGGTGAAGTCGAGGTCGTAGGTGCAGTTTTCGGGGTCGGGAAAACCGCCGTTGACACCCGATGTCGGGGGCTCCCATGTGGCATGGATGAGACCGGGGGTGTTTGCGTCTTCCCACACGCGGAGATTGCGCGGGTATCCGGGGAGATCCAGGCCGCGGTAGCCTTCGACACTGGCGGGTTCGCCCTCGCCGTTGGCATTGACGGCGACAAGAGTGTAGGAGTGCTTTCCTTCGGCAGCTTCAGACTTATCGTCATAGCTGAAATCAGCGCCGTCGGCGATGCCTGTTTTCACGGTTGTCACCATGAGTCCATCGCGATAGACATTGACGGCGGTAAGGTTGGCCTTAGAGCCGTCGAGAGCGAAAGCGGGAAGCTTGCCGGTCAGCCTGACACCATCTTTCAATCCTTCGGCAGTGAGATCGGTCAGAGCTTTGGGAGCGTTAGCGGCGAGGCCGGAGATCTTGACGTCCTTGATCCAGAGTTCACGGCCTGAGTCGCTCGTGACATGGATTCCGAAATAATAGAGACCGTCGGCCGAGGGGGTGAAACGTCCTTCGAGAAGCACGCCGGTGCTCGAGACTGACACTATTGTCTTAGCCACGACAGTTGTCGAGAACGAAGCGGCATTGTCGGGATTTGTTCCGGCGAGAACCTCGACGGTCTCGGGGTTAGAATGGCAGTCGGCCGTTGCCGTGAATGAGTAGGGGGCACCGGCCTTGAGGCTGAAGGGGCCGACGCAGAGATAATCGTCGGCGGCTTTCGAGCCTGCGGTGTAGGCGGCGCACTGGCGCTGGGGGGTTGTGCGGGTGTCGACCCACCACGTGTTGCCGTCCCTGTTGTTGTCGATGACGGGGTATTCGTTGAAGAGGTCGGCGGTGTCGAACATGTTGAAATGGGGCAGCTCGAAGTAGCGGCCTGCGAAGAACTTGCGCGAGGTCTTGACAGGGCCTGTGATTGCTCCGGCCACGGGTGTAATCTCATACCAGTATTGTGTTTTCTCTTCTTTTGTCAGGTTGTCGACTGCCGAAGTCTCCTGAGTCGTAGCCACGGCCACATTGCCGGGCTGGCGGACAACCTTGTAGGTGACGGCGTCGGTGTTACCGCCGCTTTCACCCGAAGCTGGTTCCCATTCGACGGTCACACTGAGATCGGCGACGTCGGTGTTGATGTCCAACGGAATCACGGGAGTGTCGGGGCCGATGAATGCGCTGACGGTAACGGGGAGCGACTCGGCGTCAGCGACAGCGGCCGAAACGAGCAGATCGGTCATTCCGGCGGCGGGAACCGTCACCTTGACATCCTTCACTTCGGCGCCTGCGGCGGCTGTTCCGCTGGCAAGGGTTGCCGACGATGTCTTGATATAATATGTGAGGTCGCCCGAGAGATCGCCGCCCCTGATGTCTTTCGAGGGCATCGTGAAGTTCAGCGAAGCCTGAAGAGCTGTGCCTACAGGAGACATCCTGACATTTGTCGGCGCTTCGGGAGTGCTGGCTGAAATCTGCTTGTCCTGCTTGAAATAGATGGTCGTGAAAGTCACGTATGAATCATCACCGGCGGGCTGGTAGGAGCTGTATCCGGCATTGTAAACCAACGACATTGATCCGTCGGATTTGTTGATTTTAACGATATATCCGGCGCCATAATTGTCGTTGAGCGAGAAATAGATATAATCCGAGCCCCAAACCATGTCGGCCGATTCAGATCCTTTTAAACCGGGATTCGAGAGATAAAGATCTTCTTCGTAATCCGGATCGTAGACAGCCGGGAAAGTCAGGGAAGCTTTCTCCGTCATGGTTCCCGTCGACTTGTCGATAGAATAGAGCTTTCCGTCGTAGCCGATACCGTAGAGTGTTCCGTCGCCGTCGCAGGTCAGCGCACGCAGATTGCGGTCGAGAACAGCGACCTCGGTCGGAACAAACATAACGTTTTCAGTTAGTTCGGCTGCGGTAATATACATCAGCTTTGCCGGTGAGGTCTTCTCTACCCTAACGCTATTTTCGACAAAGCATCCGTAGACGCGGTCGGAAGTCGGGTCGTAGCAGAGGTCGACGGCACGGGTGTAGGGAGACGTAAAGGTGAAGCTCATAGTGTTGCGCACGAGCTCCCATGTGTCGGCATTATAGACCGCGTAAGTAATCTTTGAGCTCTTATCGTCATAGCTCATCGACACAATGTTTCCTTTGAAATAACAACCCGATAAAGCCGCTATCGACACTGTCGACTTTTTCACATGGCTGCCTTTCGAGTCGATGGCGAACGGCCCGGTGTAGGTACTCGTAATACCGTAATCACTCTTATAGGCATTTATGCCGTAGAGCTGGCTGTCGCCCTCCTTGACAGCGACACGCTGCGGAGGCGCATTCCTTTCGACAGCGGGGCGCGCTTTGCGCTGCGCGCGCCGTTGCGGCGCACCGAATTGCGACTCAGCGGCGATGGCCCATGAAGCCACGCCGACAAGAAGAGCCGATGCGATAAGTGTAATCCATTTTTTCATAAGTGATAGAAATTGTGATTAATAAATTGTGTTCCCGCGCTAAGGTATGACAAAAGAGGCGAGTTTTGGTTGATTTAACAAAAATTAACTAAAAACGCAAGTCCTAATAGCTACATTTGCCACCGTAAACCAATCAAACACGGGAAACACAAATACACCGCAAATGACACCGAACCACCACTATCTTCCGGCGGCGCTGCTGACAGCGGCACTGCTGACGACAACCACCGCCGCAGGGCGCACAAGCTACATTATGCCCGTCGGGACACAGACCGTCAGCGGCAGCTCGCTTCTCGAGAGACCGCAGAAACGCGCTGTCGGCGCCGGACAACAGCGTCTGGGCGAGAACAGTCCTCTGAAACCTCCCTTCTGCGAGACATTCGACGATTTCTCTCCTAACCAGGACATCCACGACGAATTCGCCCGGCTGTTCCAGATTATCGACAATAACAACGACACGCGCAAGTGGGGTCTCTATAACTATGTCGGCGACCGCTTCTACGGCCGCTGTGCCTATATGCTTTACCCCTTCGAGGGGCAGGCTGACGACTATCTTATTCTGCGCGCCGTCAAACTCGAGAAAGGTAAATACTATCTTGTCAGCGTCTATGCAGGCACTTATTCCGACACCGAGGAAGAACTCGGACAGACCTTCGAGATAAAAATGGGGCGGTATAACGACGTCGAGGGTCTCAATCAGGTCGTGATACCTACGACACGCGTCTATACGTCGCGGCTGGAACGCTTTACCGGCTGGTTCACTCCGCGCTACGACGGCCTATATTATATAGGTGTCCACGGCAATTCCCCCGCCTATCAGGACTACTACAACTACCTCTACGTCGACAACATCGCCATCGAGGCAGCGCGTAGCGGTTCAGAGCCATCGAAGGTGACTGACCTGAAAATGGCCAACGATCCCGACGGAACCAACAAAGTGACCTTCACTTTCATAGCCCCCGCCGTCGACATCGCCGGCAACAAGCTCAGTTCGCTGACAGAGATAACTGTTACGCGCAACGGCGAAGAGCTGACCACACTGACCGAGGACATTGCTCCCGGCAAAGAGCTGACATTCAGCGACACACCGCGCAAAGAGGGAATATACGAATATACCATCACAGCGAAAAACAGCGCCGGAGAAGGCGAACCGCTGACCGTCAACCGCTACGCCGGCATCCAGCGTCCCGAAGTTCCGCGCTTCACCGAGGCCCGCGAGGCCGAAGGCAACAAGGTTTACCTGAAATGGGAACCGGCCGCCACCGACATCAACGGAATGCCCATAAATCCGTCGAAGCTGACCTATAACCTCTTCGACGTCACCAACGGTTTCGAAGACCCGGTTGTCGAATACGACGCCGTCACCGAAGGCACCTTCGACGCATCGATGAAAGGGCAGCAGCAGACATTCTGCCTCTATACCCTCAACGCCGTTCTCGACAGAAAAGAGAGCGCCTTCACCGTCTCACCGATGATCAACGTCGGCACCCCCTTCGAACTGCCCTACCACCACACTTTCACGATGGACGACTACGACCGCTATCCGATGATAACCGACGGCGGAAACGAAGTATTGTGGACTTTCATCGACGACCATGAATCGGACGTCAAATCGCAGGACGGCGACGGCGGCTATCTGGCCATGATGTGTAACACCCCCGGCATTGTATCGAAAATGACCACAGGCAAGATTGACCTCGGACAGGCCGAGCGGCCGCAGTGGAGCATCTGGACCTACGTCTATCCCGACGACGAAAACCGCCTCGAACTCGGCGCCACCGACATCGCCGACGGAAGTACGACCGCCCTGCGCACGCTGGCACTCAGCGAACTCGGCACGGGATGGCAGCGCATAGTGATCGACCTCGACGGTCTCAAGGGAAAAACCGTTCAGCTGACAGCCAAGGTCACCGTTATTTCCCACGGCTACACCCTCTTCGACAATATGGTCGTTGCCGACCAGCCGGCCGTCGACCTGTCGATAGCCTCGGTGAAGAGCCCCGCCGCAGCAGCGTCGGGCGACAGCTTCGACGTTGAAGTGACAATCACCAACAACGGATATGACAGCTCAGGAGATTTCCGCACAACCCTGAGCAACAAAGGTCTTGAGTACGACGCCGCCGACAGCTCGCCGCTGGCTCCTGGCGCTGCGACAACGGTGAAGCTCACCGGCCGCATGACTGCTCAGGCCGACGACGCCGAACAGTTCACGATCGATATAACTAACGAAAACGACGGTCTCGAAGATGACAACCACCGCGAAATCACCGTGGTGCGTCTGGTTACGACCCTCCCCGCGCCGCGCTCCCTGACAGCCACGGAAAACGCCGACGGCACGGTTGAGCTGAACTGGACAGCCCCCGACATGAGTCACGTTGCCGGCGCCCCGGTGTCCGACAGCTTCGAAGACTACGACGACTTCACCTCGTCGCCCGGAGACTGGACGACCATCGACGGCGACGGAGGTCTCATCGGCGGCTTCAACAATGCCGATATGCCTGTCGACTTCACGGCGCAGTCATGGTGGGTCATGCCGACGGCCGACTACCGCTTTATGGACGCCTTCGACGGCGAAAAAGTCATGGCGCAGATGTATAACGTCACACCCGACGGACAGGCCGGAGTCGTCAACGACGACTGGCTCATCACCCCCACGCTGTATGGCGGCCCGCAGACAATAAGCTTCCATGCCAAAGCCCTGCTCGAAGATGTCGCCGAGTTATTCGAGATATGGACGTCGGAGACAGGCACCGACCGCAAGGACTTCAGACTGCTCACAGGCCCCGTCGAACACTATTCTGACTGGACGCCGTTCTTCTTCACCGTGCCCGACGGCACACGCCACGTAGCCGTGCGCTGCACCTCAGACTACGCCTTCATGCTCATGATCGACAACTTCTCCTATACTCCCGCAAGCGATGCGCTCTCGCTCCCGACCCTGACAGGCTATAATGTATATGTCAACGGCGAACTCGCCTCGACCACAACATCGACATCGGCATCGACCCGCCGATTGCTGCCCACCGACACATATAAGGTGACAGCCGTCTACGCCGACGGACGCGAAAGCCACTACGCCCTGGCGACACTCTCAACCGAAGATTCGATCGACGGCCCTATGGCCGAATCAACCGACAGCCCGGTCTACTACAATCTTCAGGGACGCCGCATAGCCTCGCCCGAGCACGGCGAAGTCTATATCGTAGTCCGCGGCGGCCGCGCCTCGAAGATCCTCTACTGAGTCTTATAACTTTTATAATTCTTATAATAGAAAAAGCCCTGTAGGCCTCGATGTCCTATGGGGCTTTTCAGATTGCGAAAAGGTTGCGCAACAGCCACCAGCCGGCGAGGGCGCCGGCAACGGCGAAGGCCGCCGTGCGCGACATAAGGCGGCGGCGGAGACCCGGAAAGCGGCGCGGCATAAGCTCTACTGCGCCGTAGAGCAGGGCGAGCAGAATGAATGGAATCAGGGCTGCGTTATAGCGCAGGGCCTCGCCGGGGTTGCCTGAAAATAGGGCGTGGAAGGCGCGTTGGGTGCCACAGCCGGGACAGCTCAGCCCTGTCAGCATCTTGAACGGGCAGCGCGGATAGAGGCCGCTCGACGGCTCGACAAACATATACAAGGCGGTCAGCGCGACAGCAGTTGCCGCGCCGACCGCTATGATAATGCGTCGACGGCTCAAATATTCTGTAGGAACGCTGTTCCTAAAAACAGGAAGAAATAGAGAATCGAACCGATAACCGAAACGCAGGCACTGGCGATAATCCATCCAAGAGCTGTCTTGCTGGCTTTCTGGGCTCCGGCATAGTCGCCCATGTTGTAGCAGCTCGACACCTTCGAGGAATAGACGATGGCGATGATGCCGCCGACAATGCAGCACAGAATCGTAACGATAATGCTCAGAGCCATGTAGGTGTTAGGCATCGGGGGCATCGGATCGCTCTGGCGATAGCTTCCGGGAGCATACTGGGGCTGGTTATATTGCATCTGAGGCTGATTATAGGGCTGATTATAGGGCTGATAGCCCTGGTTGGGCTGTTGTTGATATTGCTGCTCCTGATAGGGCTGCTGACACTGCGGCTGGCTGCTGGTGCCGTTATTGATTATTGCGGCAAGCTCCGGCACTGTCGCAGCGGGAGCCCAGTCGGTCATTGTCTCGCACCAGACCGGCGTGTTGGCATTGATCGGGAGCGCTTTGATTTCACTTACCTCAAGCGGGCCGAGCTGGACACCGTTGAGCATTATCCAATATTTCATAGTCTTTGCACTGTTGTGAAGGTATAGAATCAGAAGTATTTCACCTGCTCTCCGACAATGTCGCTCAGAAGAGCGTTGGCCAGACGGCTTGCGCCGATGCGGAACAGCTCGTTGCTGTCGGCCCATTTCTCGCCGAGCACGGTCTTGACGATGGTATAGTATTTCAGAACATCTTCGGTAGTAGAGATTCCGCCGGCGGCCTTGAATCCTACGGCGCGGCCCGTCTTCTCGTAGTATTCGCGGATACACTGACACATGACATAGCAAGCGTCAAGCGATGCGCCGGGATATTCTTTTCCGGTCGATGTCTTCAGGAAGTCGGCACCGCTGTAGAGGGCCAGAACCGAGGCGTCGCGTATGTTGCGGGCCGTCTTGAGGGCGCCGGTCTCGAGTATGACCTTCATCCGGGCCGAGCGGCATGAATGTTTCATCTCGTCGAGATCGTCGCAGACGCTCTCGTAGTCGCCGTCGAAGAAGTCGCCGACATTGAGCACCACATCAATCTCGTCGGCACCGGCCTCGACAGCCAGACCGATTTCAGCCACCTTGACCTCGATAAAGCTCTGTGAGGTCGGGAAAGCTCCGGCCACTGCGGCAACTCCGACCGACGAGACGTCGAGCGTAGTGCGCACGACAGGCACGAAGTTCGGATAGACACAGATTGCAGCCACCGGAGGCAGATCTCCGTAATCTTCTTCGAATGAGTTTACGCGCTCGGTAAACTTCGCCACGCTCTGCTGCGAGTCGGTTGTCTTCAGCGTCGTGAGGTCGATAGAGTTGAAAATTTTCTTGTAGACATCGGCATTGCGGTTTTCCTCAAGATGATCGGCGAGGATGGCGGCAACGGCGTCGGCCACGGCGGCATCGTCGGTTATGACGTTGCTGGCGGCAATCGTATCGGTATATTTATCTGCCATAATTATATGATATTTACTTGTTTAACTTTGGATTAAGGCGGTGACGCAAGGCGTCGCGCCGCGATTTTTTCTCGAAATTGGCTCGGACAGCTTCAGTGAGATCTATTCCCTCCTGATTGGCGATGGCCACGACAACCCATAGCAGATCGGCCAGCTCGTCGGCCAGAAGGTCGGCGCTCTCGCCCGGCTTGAAGCTCTGGTCACCATGCTTGCGGGCCATTATGCGCGCGACCTCGCCGGTCTCTTCGGCGAGGATAGCCGTGTTCGTCAGCGGCGAGAAATAGCGAACTCCTGTTGTCGTTATCCAGCCGTCGACTGCTTTCTGGAGCCCTCGGAGCGTTATGTCGGGTTTCACTTCCATTGGTCTGAATCTATAACAATCGTAACAGGGCCGTCGTTTACAAGAGCGACCTTCATGTCGGCTCCGAACCGGCCACGGGCCGTAGGGCGCCCCGTCAGGCGTTCGAGTTCGTCGCAAAAAAGCTCGTAGAGCGGCTCGGCCTCTTCGCGCGGAGCTGCCTCTATGTAACTCGGACGGTTGCCGCGCAGCGTCTGGGCCAGCAGAGTGAACTGACTGACGGCGAGCACAGAACCGCCGACATCGACGAGACTTCGGTTCATGACGCCCGACTCATCGGCGAAAATTCGCAACGACGCTGTTTTGGCCGCCAGACGCCGGGCGGAGTCGGCACTGTCGCCACGGCGCACACCGACGAGCACCATCAGCCCCGGCCCGTCGACACGGCCCACACAATCGCCGCCGACACTGACACTCGCCGCGCTTACCCTCTGAATAACGATACGCATCTTTACGGTCTCTTTTTAACTTTCCGACAAAGTAACGAAAAAAACGCCGTTTCAGCAATATCTGTAAGAATTCTATAGTGTGTTCACGAAAGAAGTCGGGCCGATTTTCCACTCGTCAAGTGGAAAATGTCGGGAAAAAAATCCGTAGAAAGGGACAAAACAATAGAGATTGTTTTTTGTATAACATAATTCTTTCTTCAGTCGTTGACTTTCCAATGACCTCCTTTAGTTTTACCGATACGGATAATTTTTTCCTTTGACCTGAGAGAAGAAATGAGTCTGTTGACTTTTCTTATCGAGAACCCTGTCTCTGCCGCTATCTGTGGCTGCGTTATACTTGGGGTTTTCCTGACTATATCAAGAACTCTATTCTCGTCATTATTCTCGCCATTCTCGCCAACGTTGCGGGAATTCTTAGTCGCTGCCAACGGATAAGTTACAGTCGAGATAAGCATGTCACTATCAAATGTGACGGATTTTCCTGTTAATCTCTCCCATCCTAATATCTTGTCGATTCCATATCCTGCGTTTTCCGACAACTTCGGATGACGGAATAATCTGATTATGCCCGTCGTCAGCGGCAAGAATGAAACGTCCCGGATTCTGCATGACAATTCTGTCATCGAAAACCCTGATAGTAGGATGGGCGGGGGCGAAGTAATCGGAGTGTGCGCAAAAGTTTACCAATCCTTCACGCAGACAAAAGAGTTGGGAATTATCTTCCACCCCGAATATATCCGGGCCTTCTAAATATGGAGCATCTACAAAATTACGTAAACGGTGCATTATCAACTGAAAACTTTCCCAAATATTTTCCTGCTCCGGCATACGGTAAGTTACAGTACCTGACATTTTTTTGCCATTTTGGTGGACGTATTTGACAATCAGAATTGTGACCGTTCGCCATCTGTATATCTCAAGACCCCGAATAGCAAATCA
>OGQN01002801.1_pt1 | contig 12046 bp, 9 predicted proteins | sample 1553231 | NCBI WGS metagenome assembly OGQN01 (sample SAMEA2579950, study PRJEB22360) | human gut metagenome | biome: human gut; feature: human-associated habitat; material: faeces | place: Denmark | collected 2008/2010 | reverse complement strand
CAGCGACGGCCAATGGAAATACCTGACCGGCACGTCGCAGGGCGACGATTTCATCACGGCGACCTATGCGCCCCAGTGGGAAGAGAAAACCACGGCGGACTGGAGCACTCCGGCCACGGTACTGCCCTATTCGCGTCTCAAAAAGGGCACCGGCATATCGGCAGGCAATACGTACGACTACAAAGCGACGGTCGGCTCGAAGGAACTCAGCGGCCGGTTCACGGCCGACGAGGGCGCTCCCATGACCGACGGAAGCCTGGAATCGTGGAGAAGCGCCCAGCAATTCCCGGGCTCCGGCACCAACTATACCTTCTGGGGCAGCGGCTACAACCCGTTCGCCAAGGAACTCTGTACCCGTGACGAGGCCATGCCGGGACGCGTCGGGACATACTGTGCCAAATTGTCCGCGACATATAATACGCTGGCCAAGGTTCCCGCACCGGGCAACCTATTCACGGGAGACTTCGCCATCCAGGTTCTCGGCGGGATGGGCGGCAACGTCTCTTTCGGCAAAAAGTTCGCTTACAACGCCCGCCCGAGAGCCGTCAGGTTCAAATACCACGCTACGATCGGGGAAGTCAACTACAATCTCCATGGCGGGAAAATTCCCGTCGGCGAAATGGACAAGGCCCGGATATTCGTCTGCATCGTGGACTGGACGGCCCAACAGAAAGTATTTGCCGGGACAAAAGCCCCGACGGGCACCTGGGATCCGGAGACACAAACCGAAGCGGCCAACGGCCCCATCATCGGGTATGCCTCCAAATTCATCGAAGAAACGACCCAGGGCGATGAAATGGTAGAAGTTATATTGCCGATAAACTATTACCAGGACACGGCCGCCGCTCCCGATGGGAAGTACAATATCGTCGTATCCTGTTCCACCAGTGCATACGGGGATTACATGGATGCCTGCACCACCAACGTGATGTACGTCGACGATTTCGAATGGGTATATTAACGATTAAACGCAAACGCACGACAATGCGCAAGATAACCACCAGTACGCTCCTGGCACTCCTGCTTCTGGCAGGCACGGCGCCGGAGAGCCGTGCACAACAGACGGACGCCGCGGCGTCCCTCGCCCCGCAGGCCGACAGCACGAGCTGTATGCTGCACGAGGAGCATCCTCAGACCGTCAACGAAATGCGGCGCCAGCGCGGCCTTACAGACAAACACAACCTCTTCGTCCCGCGCGGGCAATGGATCTTCGGAGGAACGGCCTCCTACTCGACCCACTCGAACGATACGTACAGGTTCCTGGTCGTCGAGGGCATCGAATCGAAGGGCTACACGTTCAAGGTCAGCCCGATGATCGCCTATGCCTTCCGCGACAACATGGCGCTCGGAGGCCGTTTCATCTATTCGCGCTCGCTGCTCAAGCTGGACAAGGCCGACCTCAACTTGGGCGGCGAGGATTCCGACCTGAACTTCGAGCTGAACGACTGCTATTCGCTGCAACAGAGCTATTCGGTGGCCATGATCTGGCGCCAGTACATCCCGCTGGGCCGCAACAAGCGTTTCGCGCTCTTCAACGAGATGCAGCTCTCGGGCGGCGGCACACAGGCACGCTTTGCCAAGGACTCCCCGGTGAAGGGCACCTACCAGACGGGCTATACCTTCTCGCTGGGTATCTCGCCGGGTATCATCGCCTTCGCCACGAACAACATGGCCGTCGAGGTCAACGTCGGCGTGATGGGCATCAGTTACAGCCACACCAAACAGGTACACAACCAGGTGACGGTCGGCAAGCGCGACGCCAGCATGATGAACTTCAAAGTCAATATCTTCTCGATAGGGCTCGGCATGGCATTCTATCTCTAAACACGGCACGCACATGAAACGAATCATACTTTCCATTTTATCGGTATTCATCACGCTCGGCGCCGCAGCGGAGACGGGACAAGCCCTCCCCGCGGTGCAGCGGGCCGCTACGGCCGCAGTCGAAGAAACCCCCTCCGGCAACGAGGACACCGTGCCCCCGGAAACTTCGGACACCCCCGGAACGGGCACCGAAGCCACGGCGGAAACAACTTCGGGACTCGCCGCAGAAACGGACCCCGCAGCCGCAGCGGGTACCCTCGGTGCCCTGGCGGCCTCCCCGGCGACGATGCCCGCAGCCATGCCGGCCGAAAAGCACAAGCGCCCCCAGGTGGAGCGTTTCCTGCCCACGCGCCGCCGCATCGACCGCGAGATCAACAAACTCAAATTCGCCTACAAGGGAGAAGTGATGATGGGTCTTACGGCCTCCTACGGTACGGTTTCGAGCGACGACACCGACCTCATGCTCATCTTCGACAACATCGATGCGGATGCCACGATCGCAACGGTAAAACCCTTCGTCGGTTATTTCTACCGCGATAACAACTGTATCGGCATCCGTTTCGGATACAGCCACATGGGCGGCACGCTCGACAACACCTATTTCGATGCGGGCGAGGGCAACGACCTCTCGGGGCAGCTCCCCTACGTCGATCTTTCGAGCGACGAATACTCATTCGGCATTTTCCACCGTTCTTATGCGGGGCTCGACCCCAAAGGACGCTTCGGGCTCTTCGCCGAGTTCGAGCTGGCGCTCTCGACGGGACATTCGAGCTTCGCATACGACCCGGATCATAACGAAGGAGGCGCACCCAACCGCACCTACAACGACAAAACGCAGGTAAAGCTGGCGTTCAACCCGGGAGCTGCCGTATACATCTTCCCCAACGTCTGTGCGACGATTTCGTTCGGGCTGGGCGGCATACAGTATACGAGCATCACCCAGAAGGATGCCGACGGCAACAAGATCGGTTCGCGCAAGGCTTCGAACATGCGTTTCCGGCTCAATATCGCGGCCATCAACTTCGGTATGACGATACATTTGTGGGACAAGAAAAAGCAGTAAACTATGAAATACCTACGCATACTCTTTTCGGCGGCGGCGCTCCTGCTGGCAGCGTCGTGCATCGAGAACGACATACCGTACCCCACCATCGAGCTCAACATCCGCAGCATCGAGGGCGAGGGGTTCACGGTGGCCGGCATCAGCCTCGTGAACCGTACCGTGACGCTCACGCTGGACGAGAAGACCGATATCCGCAAGGTCACCATCGACAAGGCGGAATTCGACGTCGCCACATCCAACCCGATGATGACCGACAAAGAGAAATTCATCAGCCAGATCAGGACTTCGCAGCCGCTGAGCGGGGAGTTCGACCTGCGGGCGCCGCTCTATGTCACGCTCTCGCTCTACCAGGACTACGAGTGGACGATCGTGGCCGAGCAGCCCATAGCCCGGTCGTTCACCGTCGCCGGGCAGATCGGATCGACACTGATCGACACGCAGGCGCGTACGGCCACGGCCTATGTCGCCGAAGGCACCGACCTGAAGGCCGTCACGGTCACCAGCCTCAAGCTGGGGCCTGCCGACATCACCGCCTACTCGCCCACGGCCGAGGAACTTTCCGCCACGGGCTTCGAAACGGTTCGTCTGGTCGACGTCACCTGCCACGGCCGCACGGAGCGGTGGATGCTCCATGTCCAGCCCACCAACGTGAAGATCGGTGTCCGCGAGATCGACCTCTGGAACAACACGGCCGTCGTAACCACGATGGTTACGCCCGAAGATTACGCCACCGCCGAAATCCAGTACCGTCTGAAGGGTACCGCCGACTGGCAGACGACGCAGAAGGGCGCACAGGACGAAAGCGGCATCTTTACGAGCTCGATCGCACCCGAATGGACAAGCCTCACCAACGATGCGGGCATCCCCGTAAAACGCCTCGTCACGACCAAGGGCGTCTACGCCGGGCAAACGTATGAATTCCGGCTTCTCGTCGGCGGGCAGCAGACCGAAACCGCCGAATACACGGCACCCGCGGGCGACACGATTCCCGACGGGAACATGGAAAACCCGGGCTTGTCGTGCTTCACGAGCGAAAATACGAATGCGGAGTTCTGGGCCAGCGGTAACAACACATTTGCGGATAAGCTCTGTAGGCAGGGGACTTTCAACGGAATGGGCGGCAGCTATTGCGCGAAACTGGCCGCGGCAGCCCCTCCCCTCGTCAACATCGCAGCCGGCAACCTGATGTCCGGCATCTTCTACAAAGACGGCCTGTGGACGGGCGTAGTAGAATTCGGACAGCCCTACAACTGGACGGCGCGCCCTTCGGGCATGAAGGTGAAATACCACGCGACACTGGGCACGATCGACGCAAGCAAACATTCCGGGGCCCCGGTCGGCATAGGCGACCCGGACAAAGCCCGCATTTTCGTCGCCATCATCGACTGGAACGCCCGGCACCGGGTCGCTTCGGGCACCAAAGACCCCACGGGCATTTGGGATCCGGCGGAAACCACCCAGACCGCAGAAGGGAAACTCATCGCCTACGGGTCGCTGTTCGTCGACAAGTCGACCGAAGGCGAGCAAATGGTAGAGGCCACCCTGCCGCTCAACTTCTACGACCCGGCTGCGGGACGCCCCACCGGCAAGTACAGCATCATCATCTCCTGCTCCACGAGTGCCTACGGCGATTACATGGTGGGCTGCACGACGAATGTAATGTACGTCGACGATTTCCAGTGGGTCTATTGACCCGGCGCCGGACAAGTCCGCCGGCAACTCAGAAGATATAAAGAGAAAAGGCTGAACCCCTGGGTTCAGCCTTTTTGCTGTAGATTCAGACTTTTCAATTCCTGCCGGAGTTATCTCCGAGCAATCCGGCAGTATTTGTCATAGCGTCCTATCACGTCGTTCACGTAGGCCAGCGTCTGCCGGCTGCCGGTGAAACGTCCGCACTTGACCGCCTCGCTCTCGTAATACTCGGGCTGCGCCTTGAGTTGCAGGTAGCGGGCCACGACCTCCCACGAATTGGGATCCTCGCCGTTGAGCCGTGCCAGGCGCCTCGCATCGTTCACATGGCCGATCCCGCTGTTGTACGAGGCCAGGATGATGCTCATCCGATCCTTCTCGGGAGTCCCCTCGGGGAAACGGAGCGTGTTCATAATCTTCGACATCAGCTTGTTGGCCAACCATATGTTGGTCTCGGGATTGGAGACCTGCTCGGTCGGGACGTCGAACTGGCGTGCCACCGAGGGCATGATCTGCATCAGCCCGCGGGCCCCGCTGCGCGAGGTGATGTCGGGCGTGAACCGCGATTCATGGTAGGCGATGGCGCTCATCAGGCGCCAGTCGTGGCCCTCTTTTTCGCTGATGTTGCGAATGACATTGTCATAAGCCGAGATCACATAGTCGCCCTCACCGAGCAGCGAATTGCCGAAATCGGCCGCATCGTCGTTCAGCAGCATGTCGTCCGTCACGGGTGTGCTGAACTGGGCGTTAAAGCCGTAAAAAGTCGTCAGGATTGTTAAGAACGCAAAAGTTAAAACTGTCTTTTTTAACATAAAATGTTGTTTTGCGGGCAGTTCATACCGCGCAGAACAATACGCTAATCATAGAAACCCCATGAGATACCGATTTTAAACATGCCCGGATTGAGCGGGTAACCCGCCGCGGAGAAATACTCCCCGTTTCCGAACAGTCCCTTGTTCACATGCTGATATTTGAGGAATATCCGCATTCTCTTCCACTTTCCCATGACGAAGGCGTCCATGTAGGGGTAATTGCCTACTTCGACGTCCCGTTGGTTGTAATAGGCCGACAGCGCAGGGTTGTAACTGGGCGCATAATAACGCGTGTTATAGCGTCCGTCCAAACCGATCTGAAGGCGTAATACGTTGCGCACGACCCAGAACTCGTAATAATACGAAAGGAACGCGCTCAAAAGCGGAACGGGTGCAACTTCTTGATTCGTACTCCACTGCAACAATACCCTGTTGTCCAAATGAAGTCCGCCTAAGCGGAAATCTTTGCGAGCGTACACACTCGTGAGGCTTACGTTGTCACTGCTTTGGGCGATCTGGCTCTCCTTGTCGTAAAAGATCTTGTTGCCGACGACGCCCTGCCATGCCCCCGCTTCAAACGCATAATCGGGGACTGAAAACTTCACCTCGAACCGAGTTTCATTCTCCTTATTCAAAGGAGTGGACCACACGTAGTGGTTCGAGAACAGATTCTCCTGCCAGTAGTTGGGCGAACGCCGATCCATCGTGAACCGGCCTTCGAGAATCAGGGGGTGTCCGCGGAGATATCCCGTCAGCGCCAGGTGGGCGCCGATGGTGAGGTCTCCGCCTCTGTATCCCGACGGGTAGAACTTGAGGTTCGCGTCCCAGTCGACATATTTCTTTATCTTTCCTCCGACGGAACCGTATGCGAAATAGCTGGTCTTGTTGACCTTCGTATACTTTCCCGTCTGGTAATCCCTCATTTCGAATTGCGAGTAGGTATGCATGTCGATACCGATGCCTGCATCAATCGTGCCTACCACGCCGTTACGATCCCAAGGCTGTGCCTGCACGAAGAAGCGGTTCGAAATCACACGCTCGTAGATCGAGTCGCGCGTCTGGTCGGGGTTGATATACCAGTTCTGGTAGTAGTCCAGCGTATCGGGCACGAAATTGCCCTGTTCGTCCCGGTGCGCCCTTTCGTCGATATACCGCGCATATTTGTCCGAATAGACCTTGCTCCACGAACTGTACTGGAACGAATGGCCGATATAGACCGCCGACAGGTCGGCGAGCGAAAAGTCGTTCTCCGTCACGCGTTGCAACGGCAGGGCGTAGGACTGCGTGATGAAAAAGGCGTTGTTGCGGTAAGTGTTCTGCGCCTCGGCATCCGACAGCTTCATCGGCACGCCCGAAGGCATCTGGAACGTCGTATCTGCGATAGCCCATGTCCCGACCACGCCGCCGTTCTCCTGCTGTTCGATGTGGTTGTTGTAATAGGCCGCATGCACCGAATAGCGCTTGCCCGTATGGCTGAAGGCGACCGACAGGTTGTGGTTCTTCGTCCGTGACCAGACATATTGTCCGCGCGTTCCCCGTGCCTTGTAGTCGACGTTGAACCCGGTCGTGGGCGAAATATTCTGCGCGTGCATGATATTGAAGTTCTCCTCCCGGAAACGCTTCTGCCCCGACTCGAGGTACGTCATGCGGATGATGGGCTTCTTCGTATTGTAGAACGGAACGTTCTCCATGTCGTACGTATACGCATAGTAGGGGCTCGCAAAACTGAAATCAAAGAACTGCGGCCGCCGGAAATAGTTCATCGGCAGCGATGTCTGCCCGAGGGCGCCCTGCGCGATGTCGCCCACCTCTTCGCGGAAGAAGGGGTAGTCGATCCGCCAGTCGGTGAGCGTCGTGTCGAGCGGGCTTATCTCCACGCGGTTGTAGTCGCGCTTGACGCTCCAGCGAAAATTGTTCAGGGCGCGGATCGAATCGCTGAAAAAATACGATTCGAGCGGCTTGCGGATCCGGCGTTCCTTCTTGGTCGTATCCTGCGGCTGGCCGTCCTGGCCCTCCTCGCCGGTCTGCTCGTAAGGGTTCGTACCGTAAAGGTTCCCCGTCTCCCCGCGCTGCTGGGCACGCTGCAGCGTCCTGGCGTTGAAACCCTGCGAACGGACGATGCCGGGCGCTGTAAGGAACAGACCGAGCAAAGCTGCCAGCAATATTCTATTCGTCAACCTCGACATGGAACGTAAATCCGGGGCAAATATAATTAAAAAATTTTAAATATACAACTATTTCTCAGGGCAAGCCGCTGAGCCAGGCTTCTTTAGCGACATACCCCATCCCACGGCCGATATGGCGATGTAGAGCAGAATGACAATGGGGACAGCCGGGATACCCAAGGCGACCAACAGAACAACAGCCAGGGCAATAAAGATATAACGGATCTCGTTGCCTTTAAAAGCAAAACTCTGAAACTTGAAGGCGAACATCCGAACAGGCGAAATAAGCAGCCACGACATGGCCGGCACCATCAGCAGCACCCAGCCCCCTTGGTTGAAACCCGTCTTGGCGTCCATCCAGCCCAGCGCAACGAAAAACAGCGCATTGGCAGGAGTCGGAAGGCCGCAGAACTCGGTATGCTGCGTCTCGTCGATATTGAATTTCGCCAGCCGCAGCGCCGAGAAGGCCGCCACCGCGAAACAAAGTGCGCTGCCGCCGTAGCGCAGCCATGCCTCGGCATCCGCAGGCAGGGAATTGTTCCACAGGACGAAAAGCACGGCCGACGGGGCGAAGCCGAACGAGACCATGTCGGACAACGAGTCCAGTTGTACGCCGATGGCGGAAGGGCATTTGAGCAGCCGGGCCACGAAACCGTCGGAATAGTCGAAAACACCGGCGGCGATCGTGAGCCAGAAAGCCAGCGCCAGATCGCCGTAAACCAGTGCCGAAACCACCGCGAACGAGCCGCAAAGCAGGCTCGCAAGGGTCAGCAGGTTGGGTATGGTGAACAGTCTTATCTTCATCGGGAGTACAAAAATATTATTCCTGCAATAGGCGGCAAAGTTACAAAATATTTTTATCTTTGTCTCACTTAATTCCATATTATAACTTATGGCAAGCAATAAATATTGTGTCATCATGGCCGGCGGCATCGGATCGCGTTTCTGGCCCAAGAGCCGGCAGTCGATGCCAAAACAGTTCCTCGACATCCTGGGAACCGGAAAATCGTTTATCCGCCATACCTACGAGCGCTTCGCAAAAATCGTCCCCGCCGGGAATTTCCTCGTCGTGACGAACCACAAATACAAGGATCTGGTATTGCAGCACATCCCCGAAATCGGGGAGAAACAGGTGCTCTGCGAGCCGATCGGCCGCAATACGGCCCCCTGCATCGCCTATGCGGCCTATACGCTGCTCAGGGAGAACCCCGACGCCGAAATGATCGTCACGCCGTCGGATCACCTGATCCTCAACGAGGACGATTTCCGCACGATCATCGGCGAGTGCCTCGAATTCGCCGACCGGCACGACGCACTGCTGACCGTGGGCATCAAACCCACACGCCCCGATACGGGTTACGGCTACATCCAGGTTTCGGACGACCACACCATCAGCAAAGTCAAGTGCTTCACCGAAAAGCCCGACCTCGAGCTGGCACAGACCTTCCTCCAGACCGGCGAGTTCTACTGGAATTCGGGGATCTTCATCTGGAAGGTGCAGGCCATCGTCGAGGCCTTCCGCAAATACCTGCCCGAGCATCATGCCATGTTCAGCGGCGTGATGAAGGCGCTGGGCACCGATGCCGAGAAGACCACCGTGGAGATCGTCTTCTCGGAGTGCCGCGCCATCTCGATCGACTACGGCATCATGGAAAAGGCCGACAACGTCTATGTCCGCTGCGGCGACTTCGGGTGGAGCGACGTCGGCACATGGGGCTCGGTCTACCAGCACGCCCGCAAAGACCGCTACGCCAACGCCGTCCCCGAAGAGGGGTGCTACGTCTACGACACGCGCAGCAGCATCGTCTCGCTGCCCAAGGGCAAGGTAGCGGTCATCAGCGGCCTGAAGGAATACATCGTCGTGGACACCGACGACGTATTGATGATATGCCCCCGCGCCGAAGAACAGAACATCAAGAAATTCATCGACGAAGTAAAGTTCCATAACGGGGACAAACATATCTGACACCTATGAAACGCATGCCGTTCCATACCACAGCCTTGCTGCGACGATTCGCTGCGGGCTTTTTTTTAGTGGCGGGGATGCTCTCGTGCTCCGCGCCGCAGGCCACCTTCACCAACCCGCTGCGCGACGGCGCCGACCCGTGGATCACCAAATACGACGGGCGCTATTACACCTGCTTCAAATCAGGACGCGGCATCGCCGTGACCGAATCGGACGACATGACGCGTTTCGAACGCGAGCGTGTTGTCTGGCAGCCCGCCGACAGCGGGGCGTGGAACAGCTTCAACATCTGGGCACCCGAGCTGCACCGCCTCCGCGGCAAATGGTACATCTACTACGCCGCGGCACCCGTCCCCGGCAGCCCCTTCACGGGGCAGCGCACAGGCGTGCTGGAGTGCGACACGCCGCTGGGCGACTACCGCGACCGCGGCATGCTCTACACCGGCGACAACCCCGACGGCAAGACGGACAACATCTGGGCCATCGACATGACGATCTTCGAACACCGGGGAGAGCTCTATGCCGTATGGTCCGGCTGGGAGCGCCAGCGCGATACCGACGCCACCGACCAGCTGCTCTACATCGCCCGCATGGAATCGCCGACCCGGATCGGGCCGCGCATCCTGCTCTCACGACCCGACCAGCCGTGGGAACAGGGCGACCACATCTCCCTGCAGGAAGGCCCGTCAGCATTGCGGCACGGCGACGACCTGTTCATCGTCTACTCCACGCGCGGCTCGTGGTCGCGCCACTACAAGCTCGGGCAACTGCGCCTGCGCACCCCCGACAGCGATCCGCTGGATCCCGCATCATGGATCAAGAGCGGCCCCGTCTTCACCGGCAACGACCACATACACGGCGTCGGCCACGCCAGTTTCACCACCTCGCCTGACGGGAACGAATACTGGATCTATTACCACTCGAAAAAAGATACGGTACACAACTGGGGGCGCGACGTACGCCTGCAACGCTTCGACTTCGACGCCGCGGGCAACCCCCGCTTCGGAGAGCCCGCAGAGCCGGGGCCCTACCCCATGCCCTCGGGGACACCCAAACACGCGAACTGACATGTCCGAACTATACGATATTTTCCGGGAACACCCGCACATCTCCACAGACACGCGCAACATCGGGGCTGATTCCATCTTTTTTGCCCTGCGCGGCGCGACGTTCGACGGCAACCACTTCGCGGCGGAGGCGCTGGACAAAGGCGCGGCCTATGCCGTCGTGGAAGCTGCGGCGGCCGTCACCGACGAGCGTATGGTGCTGGTCGGCGACACGCTCGGGGCGTTGCAGGAGCTGGCACGCGAACACCGCCGCCGGCTGGCGATCCCGATACTCGCCATATCGGGCAGCAACGGCAAGACCACGACCAAGGAACTGGTGAGCCGCGTGCTGGCCGAACGCTTCGAGGTCTACGCCACGCGCGGCAACCTCAACAACCACATCGGCGTGCCGCTCACGCTGCTCGCCATGACCCGCGACACGCAGTTCGGCGTGGTCGAAATGGGAGCCAGCGCCTGCGGCGAGATCGCCCTGCTGGCCTCGATCGCCGAGCCCAACTACGGCATCCTGACCAACATCGGCCTGGCGCACCTCGAAGGTTTCGGCGGACCGGAGGGGGTTCGCCGCGGCAAGGGCGAACTGTTCGACTTCCTCGCGGCGAACGGAGGCCACGCCTTCGTCCCGGCCGACGACGAAATCCTGACGGGCATGGCCGCCGAACGCGATTCGCTGGCCGCCGAATATTACTCCGCATCGCTGGCCGACGGCATCGAAAACCATCTGGAAGGCAGCTACAACCGATTCAACATCGCGGCCGCCGTCGCCGTGGGACGCTATTTCGACGTTCCCGACGAACGCATCCGCCACGCCATCGCCGGCTATGTTCCCGACAACAACCGCTCGCAGCGCATCGGAACGTCCCGCAACACGCTCGTCGCCGACTGCTACAACGCCAACCCGTCGAGCATGCGGGCTTCGGTCGGGAATTTTCTCGCCGAGCCGCTCGAAGAGCGTCAGCGCCGGGTGCTGATTCTGGGCGACATGCTCGAACTGGGCGACTGGTCCGAACGCGAACACGCCGCAATCATCGAGATGGCCGCACAGGCCCCCGAAGCGGAACTGCTGCTCGTAGGTCCGGAATTCGCCAAGGCCTACGACGGACTCGCGGAAAAGCCGGCCAACGTCACGCTCTGCCCCACGCGCGACGACCTGATCTCGCTGCTGAAAGTCTCCCCCGTGGAGCACTCCCTCGTGCTGGTCAAAGGTTCGCACGGCATGGGGCTGGAGCAGGCGCTGGAGGCGCTCTGACCGTCCCCGGAAACCGCCCCGGAGACTGCACCCGGAGACTGCACCCGGAACCGCACCCGAAAACAACCGAAAACAACCGAAACAAACCGACCCAAAATAAACGGACCATGAAAAAACTACTCGCAACTCTCCCCCTGCTGGCACTGCTCTCCTGCACCGGCATTCCCCCGCAGCATGCTCTCTCGCATTTCGACTGGACGGAACCCGCCGACCC
>OGQN01002798.1_pt1 | contig 12056 bp, 7 predicted proteins | sample 1553231 | NCBI WGS metagenome assembly OGQN01 (sample SAMEA2579950, study PRJEB22360) | human gut metagenome | biome: human gut; feature: human-associated habitat; material: faeces | place: Denmark | collected 2008/2010 | reverse complement strand
CACAGCCTGCCAATACTGCAGCAACCATAGCTACTGACAATAATACCCCTAAAAATCTCTTCTTCATAAACTCTTCTCCTCCTAGTTATGAAACAATAAGTGCTTTATATGAAAAGCATACCGTATTCCCATAATTTTGGAAACAGAGGATTCTTTTTTTTAGGTTAATATTTTTCGAACTTTTTGTGAATATTTTGACCCATTCAAAAAAAGTGTACTTTTTTATAATAAAAGTACACTTTTTTATAGATAAATATTTTGCCTTTCAAAGGAAAAGATGCATTTTTATGAAACATTTCTGGCTGGTATCACAACCCTTGCTGTGGTGCCCACATTCGGCTGGCTTTTAAAAAATAAGCCATAATTTTCGCCATAATAAATATGGATCCGCTCATTGACGTTGCCCACACCAAATGCCGCTATATTGGCTGGGTACTTCCGTTCACAGAAGCCTTTCTGAGATTATACAGCTGTTCTTCATCCATGCCTACACCATCATCCGTCACACAGAAGACAATATTGCCCCCTTCCAGGCGGCCGGTTACAGAAATCGTTCCCTTTCCCCGCTTGCCGCGGATCCCGTGAACCAGGGCATTCTCAACTAACGGCTGCAGAAGCAGCTTCGGGATCGTAAAATTATATAACGCCTTGTCTATATCAATGTTGTAAGCCAGCGTATCCTGGTAACGGAACTGCTGGATCTTCAGATAACTCTCAATATGCCGCTGTTCCTCCTGAATCGTGATAAAGTTCTGCCCATTGCTCAGAGAAGTCCGGAAGAAATCAGACAGATAGGTCAGAAGTCGAATCACCTGATCATTCTGCTTCGCCTCCGCCAGCCAGACAGCCGTATCCAGCGTATTATACAGGAAATGCGGATTGATCTGCGCCTGCAGAAGCTTCGTCTCGCTCAGCCGCAGTGTCTCATGATTACGCTGCATATCTTCCACCAGCTGCCCGATCTCCTTGGTCATATCGTTGAAATTATCCATAAGAAGTGCAATTTCATCCCCCGACTCCACATCCTTCGTCTGTGCCGTAAAATCACCGCCGGCGACCCTGCTGGTCAATGTACAGAGATTACGTATCGGGCCGGTAATGTTTCTGGCCGACCTGACAGAAAGCCCTACCGTCAGAATAACAACAAGAAGCGACGCCAGAATTGTAAAACAGAAAATTGTCCGATTATTCTCATCCAGCTGTGCTTTGATCTGATCGAAATTCAGAGTTTCTGCATAAATATAGTCACGGATACATGACTGCACCAGAGATGTCAGTGCATAAACATCATTGTCCAGTGTGGCCATATTCTGATCATAGGAATTCTCCTGGCCAATATTATTCTCCAGATCTTGAATACATTTCGACAGTGTATTCAATGTATTCTTCAGGCGAACCATCTGGCTTCTGTTCAGTTCAACCGTTGCAGATCGTGCCAGATCATTGCAGACACTTTTCAGTTCATCGATATAAGCATAGGGATCCACCGTCAAAATACCATTGACCGTCACGGTTCCCACATCCAGCTCATCAATCTTCTTGTTGTTGATGACCGCCAGGTAAGTAGTGTAGTCGATCCGTTCCTTAAAATCCCGAACATATTCATTGGCCTCTGCCACATTGTTCGTGATGTCCGCATAAGCACCGGTCGTATAGGAAATTGTCCAGAGCAGATAGCAGACAAGACAAATCATCGGTACAATGGCCGCCACGGCGATCATCATAATCTTTCGATTCAGGGAAAGCTTCTTATATCCAAACATAGCTTACCCCTTTCTGGCCGCACGATATTCTTTTGGCGTACATCCCTGCGTCTTCTTGAATATGTAACTGAAATAATGCGGATCCTTGTATCCCACTTCATAACTGATCTCTGATGTTTTCATGGATGAGCAGACCAGATACTGCTTCGCCTTCTCCATCCGGACTTCCGTCAGATACTCAATGAATGTCTTGCCCATTTCCTTACTGAAAACGGAACTGAAATAGCTTGGACTCATACACACTTCCGCCGCAACTGTGTTCAGGGAAATATCTTCCGACATATAATCCTGCTCTATCCTCTTCCTGGCAGTCCGGATAATATCGGAATACCGACGGCCGCTGAGAGTATTCCGCAGTTCAATGACATGATCCAAAAGCGTTCCTATGTAGTCCTTGATATCATCAACAGATTCCGCAGTTGAAACAGCCCGCTTCAAAATTTCTTCGTTCTCCCGAAGACTCTCCATCTGACCCGCAGCCTCTCCATCTGCACCGGTATCTTTCCTGAGCTTCTTGCAGAAAGCCAAAACAGTGGCATAAATGTCCATGATAATATATTGCCTGATCATCAGCGATCGGAAATGATCCTCTGAAATTTCCGTAAACAATGCACCAACAAAGCTCTCCACTTCTTCGCGTGAACCGCTGCTTAAGAAACGGGTAATTATCTGATCAAATTGATTGATCTCACCAAATATATTGGCATCAAATTCATTGTCCAGCTGTTCATAATTCAGCTGCTCCACCGAAATGATCTGATTCGGTTCCTGCACAAAACGGCCGGCAAAGGCTTTATCCGCCTCCCTGAAAGAATATCTCAGCTCGCGGATTCTTGCTGCCTCACTGCCGATACCGCCAAACCAGGTCAGTGCCTCAAAAGGTGCAATTACTTCTTTGAGTCCCTCAATAAAACGCTCTGTCTGCGCTTCCATATCCTCCTCTACGGACGTCAGAAGAAAAGCCCAGCCTTCAACACCTCTCTGAAAACGGAACGCATCTTTCAAACCATCAACATAATTGCCGATAGCTGCGTACGCCCTGGCCAAATCCTCAGACTGCCCGGCTTTTACATGATCCTCCTGAATAAATTTGAACAGAATAATTCTGTAAAAAGGTCCGCCGAGATTCATATGAAAACGCTTTCCCTTCTCCAGGGCATCTGCCAGGGACATCTTGCCGGATATCAGCTCACCCAGGAATTTCATTTTGATGAATTCTTCATTCTCCTGCATTTCCTGGTAATAAACCTTCTTCAATGCCAGATCTTCACGCTCATCTCTAACCTTCTCGGCAATCTCCGACAGATGTTCAAGCAGCACCGCTGAAGATACCGGCTTCAGCAGATACTCTGCCACGCCGATCTTAATGGCCTGCTTGGCATACTCAAAATCGTCATACCCGCTCAATATCACAATCTTGATATCCGGCAATTCCGCTTTAACCATACGGCTTAACTCCAGTCCATCCATAAACGGCATACGGATATCTGTGATCAGAATATCCGGCTTCTCCTTCAAAATCACCGGAAGTGCCAGCTCGCCGTCGCTGGCATCCCCCACAAATTCATACCCTTCTTTTTCCCAGTCGATACTGTTCTTGATACTCTGGCGTATAATAATCTCATCTTCGACCAAGTATACTTTTACCATCTTTATAATCCTTCTTCTCTATATTCCTGCCCGCTATAAGTTCCATCTAACCGTGGCGATAATTTCTGCATTTTTGTTTATTTCTAGCTTACCATATAAGCGGCCGCCTTGCAATTATCGAAGAAATTTTCCTCTTTGCACACTGCTTCCAGTCTTCATCCGCCAATTGTATACAAAGCCTCTTCGCGTTTTCATATTACCATGGTAAAATTTTACAGTTTTTATCTTTTTTAACAAAAAAGCATTGAATTTCCATTTTCCCTATGTTAATATTTATTTCATTGTATTACTTAATTAATACTCAGGAGAGTCTCTTCACAATGCATCATGCAAAATACAAAAGAAGAGCGCCGAAGGTGTACGCAGCTGCGGAATTTTCGATCGGATACGCCCAACTGCAAGTCTCTCAGGCAAAAGGATGGAGGAAAAAAATGTTTACACAAATCAACAATCTCATCAACTGGTTGGACGCGGTCGTATGGGGACTGCCTCTGATCATCTTAATCCTGTTCACAGGATGTCTCTTAACAATCCGCTTAGGTGTTCTTCAGATCAGACATCTTGGCAAAGCACTCAAGTTCATGATTAAAAATGAAGACGGCGGCGAAGGTGAAGTATCCAGTTTCGGAGCTTTATGTACAGCCCTTTCCGCAACCATCGGTACAGGCAATATCGTCGGTGTTGCAACTGCCATTGCTGCCGGCGGCCCCGGTGCTCTTTTCTGGATGGTCATCGCTGCTTTTCTCGGTATGGCGACTAAATACGCCGAAGGTCTGTTAGCGATCAAATACCGTACAATTGATGACGAAGGCCATGTTCTCGGCGGTCCTTTCTACTATATTGAAAATGGTATGGGACACGGATGGCGCTGGCTTGCCAAAATTTTTGCTTTTTTCGGTGCCGGTGTTGGTCTGTTCGGTATCGGTACATTTACACAGGTCAACGGTATCGCTTCCGCAGTGAAAAATTTCTTTGATCCGAATATGGTCCATACCGTCTCCCTCTTCGGCAATACCTACTCATGGGCAACTGTTATTGCCTGTCTTGTGCTGACCCTCTGTGTCGGTCTGGTTGTTCTCGGCGGTATCAAGCGAATTTCCAAAGTTGCTCAGGTTGTTGTGCCTTTTATGGCAGTTCTTTATGTTACTCTGGCATTGATCATCCTGATCACCAACATCACAGCTGTTCCGGCTGCCATCGTAACCATTGTGAAATCTGCTTTTACAGGCAGTGCTTTGGCCGGGGGCGCTATGGGTACTATGATCATGGCCATGCAGAAAGGTATCCAGCGTGGTATCTTCTCCAATGAATCCGGTCTCGGAAGCGCACCTATCGCTGCTGCCGCCGCTCAGACAAAAGAACCTGTCCGTCAGGGTCTTGTCTCTATGACAGGTACATTTATCGATACCATCGTTATCTGCTCCATGACAGGTCTTTCTATCGTTATTACCGGAACATGGAATACCGGTCTTGAAGGTGTTGCCATCACAACAGCCGCTTTCCAGCAGGGACTTCCGTTCCCTCCGGTTGTGGCATCCTTCTCACTGATGCTCTGCCTTGTATTCTTCGCATTTACAACCATCCTCGGCTGGGATTACTATGGTGAACGCTGTCTGGAATATCTTCTGAACAGGAACCAGACAGCTGTCAAAACCTACCGTTGGCTGTATATTATCTGCGTTTTCATCGGTCCTTATATGACCGTTGCTGCCGTATGGAACATTGCCGATATCTTTAATGCACTGATGGCATTCCCGAACTTAATCGCGCTGCTGGCATTGAATGGCGTGGTAAGAAACGAAACAAAGAATTACTTTAAACGGCATCCGGAGTTATAAAGGGCAAAACTTTCCCAAATCTCAATAAACTGTAAAGAATGAACGAATTCATAGCAGACACGTTCATTCTTTACAGTTTTCTTTAGTTTTGATTCCTAATATAGTTGTTTTGAATATTTCTGAGTCGTCTCGCTCAATTCCTGAGAATATTTTTTCTGAAAGTTCTTTTGTAACTCTTTCTGTTGTTTCTGCAATGATACTGTCTGTCTGAAAGATGATTTCGTCTTCAACCATAGCGTTAATTCCGTCATTAAATCAGCCTTCTATATAAAAAATCTATAGGATAGATATAAAAACAATATTTTTCATATAGTTTATTTTATGTTATACTACATCAAGAAAAATTTGTAAACAAGGAATGATTTTTTATGAAACGCATTGATTTTGAAAATGGCAATATCGTCAGCAACATTCTGAAAGCCGCTCTTCCGATGCTTGTAGCCCAGATCATGAGTCTTCTCTACAATATCGTCGACCGTGTCTATATTGCCCGTATCCCTGACGTTGGCACCACGGCCCTCGGCGCTGTTGGGCTCTGTTTCCCGATCATCGTCATTATCACAGCCTTCAGCAACCTGTTCGGCACCGGCGGTGCTCCGATCTTCTCCATTGAACGCGGCAAAGGCAATCATGAAAAAGCCGGACTTCTGATGAATACATCCTTTACCCTGCTGGCATTATGCGCGGTTATCCTGATGATTGCAGGACTTCTCTTTGCCAGACCGATTCTGGTACTTTTCGGTGCTTCTGATGCCGGGTTGGTCTATGCATACCCCTACCTGATGATCTATCTGCTCGGTACATTTTCATCCATGGTTGCCACCGGCATGAATCCTTTCATTAATGCCCAGGGCTACGCAACAACCGGCATGACCTCCGTTATCATCGGCGCTGTCGCCAACCTTCTGCTGGATCCGCTGTTTATCTTTGTATTCGGACTCGGCATCAAAGGTGCTGCCATTGCCACGATTATTTCGCAGACATTGTCTGCTGCCTTTGTTTTGTACTTTTTACACTACAAAGCAGAATATCGGATCCGTTTTCTTTCCAAAACCGAACTGACATCCTGCGGTGAAGATGCCAAAAATATCGTCAGCCTCGGAACTGCCGGATTTATTATGCAGTTGACCAACAGTCTTGTCACTATCTGCGCCAACAATGTCCTGTCCGTTACAGGCGGTGATGTCTACATATCCGTTATGACCATCATCTCCAGTGTCCGTCAGATGGTCGAAACACCGATTTACGCCATCACGGAAGGTTCTTCGCCGATCATCAGCTACAATTACGGTGCCAGACGCCCACAAAAAGTACGCCAAGCCGGTATCACCATGGCTGTTTTAGCGCTGATCTATACGCTGATCATCTGGAGCGTGATCCTGGCTGCACCTCGCTTCCTGATCGGAATTTTCAGCTCGGATCAGGCCCTGATGACCGATACCGTCCCCGCCCTGAAACTTTATTTTGCTGCATTTATCTTCATGCTGCTGCAATATGTGGGCCAGACAATTTTCAAAGCCCTCAACAAGAAGAAATATGCCATCTTTTTCTCCATACTGCGTAAAGTCATCATTGTGGTCCCCATGACTTATATCCTGCCTTATGCCCTGAACATGGGGCCAAACGGCGTTTTTATGGCCGAACCTATCTCCAACGTTATCGGCGGCAGTCTTTGCTTCATCGTAATGCTCGCCACAGTTCTCCCCGAACTGAAACGGATGTAACAGACAAAAGGTATCCGCATTTATCAACACGGATACCTTTTATACACAATATATTTATTCAGTTCTGCTATTTGCTGTTAAATACATCCCGATTCAGTGCACCGTCCTGATTCGCCACAATAACTGTACACATCGCATCACCCGTAATATTAACCATTGTTCTGGCCATATCAAGGATTCGGTCAATACCCATAATCATGGCAATGGCCTCTACAGGAAGCCCAACAGAAGCAAATACCATAGACAATGTAATCAAACCAACAGAAGGCACACCTGCTGTACCAATGGAAGCTAATGTTGCCGTTGCGATAACAGTCAGATAATCCGTCGGTGTCAAAGTAATGCCAAATGCCTGTGCCGCAAAACATACTGCCACACCCTGCATAATGGCTGTACCATCCATGTTGATGGTTGCACCCAGCGGAATGGTAAAGGAAGAAATCTTCTTGGATACACCAATCTTCTCATCCAGTGTCTCAATCGCCATCGGAATCGTTGCATTAGATGTGGCTGTTGAGAATGCAAAACTCATAACAGGGAAGTATTTGCGGATAAACTTGTACGGATTCAGCCTTGTAAAAATCGCCATCAGGGCAGAATAACTGCCAAGACAATGAATTGCCAGCGCTCCAAGTACACAGAGCATATATTTTGCCATCGGAATAAAACCTGAAAATCCGATATTGGAAAATGTTCTGGAGATCAGACAGTACACACCAATCGGTGCTGCCATCATGACCATGTTGGTCATCTCCATCATGATATCATTGAACTGCGCAAAGAAGTTGGAAACAACTTCGACTTTTTCACCGAGTTTTGCAAGTATAATACCTACAAAAAGGGCAAATACAATAACCTGAAGCATTGTACCGTTTGCCAGGGCTCCAATCGGGTTGGTTGGAATAATATTCAACAAAGTCTCAGTCAGTGTCGTACTCTCAGCCACCGTGACTTCCTGTGTCTGAATCGCAGCTGTATCCAGGCCGAGACCCGGTTTTACAATCGTACCAACTGCAAGAGCAATTGAAATCGCCAGTGCGGTTGTGAAAAGATAGAACACAATGGTCTTCACACCGACTTTACCCAAAGTTTTCGTATCACCAATAGCTGCACTGCCGCAGATCAGCGAACAGAATACAAGAGGTACAACCAGCATCTGCATGAGTCGTAAGAACCCCTGCCCCACAACATAGAAAATACCATCAACCAGCACTGTATCTCTGACATATCCCGAAGGAACAAAATAATATAAAATAATACCTGTAAACGCACCAAGGAACAATCCGATAAAAATCAGCGTTGTCATTCCCAGCTTCTTCTTGCCTTTGTCCTTTGCCATCCTTCTACCCCCTTAATTCCTGAATATATTCTTTCATGGCATCCTGCCACCGAGGCATCCGATAAATTCCCGTCACTTCCATCATCAGATTTCTGAGGAATGTATTTCTCGGACTGTTCTTACCTGACTCTGATGGTACAGCTTCAATTCTGCCTGTCGGATCCTGTCCCATGAGTCTGAGAATTTCTTCTGCCGCCTCCACTCTGCTGCAGCAGCCTTCACAGGAGGCATGATAAATGCCGTACTCATTGGCATCAATCATCTTCATAATGAAGTCAGCCAGCATCTTGGCGCTTGTTGGACTGCTGTACTGTTCAGCTGCCACGCGGATCACACCGCCCTCTTTTGCCTGGCGAATCACAGAATTAACAAAACAGCTTCCCTCCCTGGCATAAACCCATGAACTTCTGACAATCAGATGCTTCGGATTCAGCTCGCGGACAAAATTCTCCCCGGCAAGTTTGGACTTGCCAAAAACCGTATCCGGTGTGGCTACATCAAACTCCGTCAACGGTGCACTTCCCTGTCCATCAAAAACATCATCCGTTGACATATGAATCAGCTTCGCTCCAACTTTACGGGAAGCTGAAGCAACATTTCTCGCACCAATGGCATTGACTCTGAAAGCCTTCACCATATCCTCTTCCGCCCAGTCATGGGTATTGTAACCGGCACAGTTAATAACCACCGCCGGATGACTCATATCCATGAAAGCTGTGACACTGTCCATATCTGTGATATCCACATCCAGATCCGATGTCAGAACATTGTATTCCATACGGTCAAGAGCATCACTGATCGTACTGCCAAGTCTTCCATTGGCACCGATAATCCAAACCTTTGTTTTACTCATAAACATCCTCCATTCATTCGTCATTTCACACACTAAGTGTTAAATACCTTATTTAATCTTTGGCCTAATTTCAATATTTTGGCCTAAAAAAACAGGGCAACAAGCCCTGTTTCGCAACTTACCTTCCCATAGTATAGCATATCCTTTGCCCTATATACAATATTTTATTTCAAAAACATCTGGTAAATCAGGGCAGCTGGTCAGGCAGTTTTTATTTTTTACTTTTTATTTGATTTCACTGTGCATCTGCTGCAGTGATTTAACTTCATTATTCTCTTCCATATGCGCTTTGACATAGCCGATGCCTTCAGCGGTTGCTTTGGCTGCTGCGATGGTTGTCATATATGGAATCTTTGCCTTGATGGCTGCTTTTCGAAGGTAACTGTCATCATGCACACTTTCTTTACCTGCCGGTGAGTTAACCACAAGGTCAATCTTGCCGTTGGTGATCATATCCAGAATATTCGGACGCCCTTCATAAAGCTTCTTCACCTTTTCAGCCAGAATACCGGATTCATTCAATAAATCGCAGGTCTTTCCGGTTGCAATGATCTTGAATCCATCTTCATGGAAGCGCTTAGCTACGTCCACGACTTCTGCTTTATCTTTCTTATTCACGGAAATCAGGACCGTGCCTTCAAGCGGAAGCTTCAAGGATGCAGCTTCCTGAGCCTTGAAGAAGGCTTCTCCGTAGGACTCGGATAAACCAAGGACTTCTCCTGTGGAACGCATTTCCGGTCCGAGAACAGGGTCTACTTCCGGGAACATATTGAATGGGAAAACCGCTTCCTTGACACCATAATATGGAATCTTCTGCTCTTTCAATTCCGGAACAGGTGATGGGCGGCCTGTTAATTCTGATGTAATAATATCTGTTGCCAATGGCACCATACGGATGTTGCATACTTTGGATACAAGCGGCACGGTACGGGATGCTCTCGGATTGGCTTCCAGAACATACACTTTGCCGTTCTCAATGGCATACTGCATGTTCATCAGGCCTCTGACATGCATCTCCTCAGCGATCTTTCTTGTGTATTCCTTAATCGTTGCCACATTCTCATCGGAAATATGAACAGACGGCAGGATACAAGCAGAGTCACCGGAATGGACACCCGCCAGCTCAATATGCTCCATAACAGCCGGTACAAAGGCATGTGTACCATCGCTGATGGCATCGGCCTCACATTCTGTAGCATGATTCAGGAAACGGTCAATCAGGATTGGTCTGTCCGGCGTCACGCCAACTGCAGCTGCCATATAACCTGCCATACTCTCATCATCATAGACAACTTCCATACCGCGGCCGCCAAGTACGTAAGATGGACGCACCATAACCGGATAACCGATCTTATTAGCAATCTCCAGTGCTTCATCAACGGTTGTTGCCATGCCGGATTCAGGCATTGGGATTTCAAGCTTTTCCATCATGGCACGGAACAGATCACGATCTTCTGCCAGATCGATAACCGCCGGTGCTGTACCGAGAATCTTCACGCCGTTTTTCTCAAGCTCTGCTGCCAGATTCAGTGGTGTCTGGCCGCCGAACTGAGCAATCACACCCAATGGCTTTTCTTTCTTGTAAATGCTGAGAACATCTTCCAGTGTCAGGGGTTCAAAGTAAAGCTTGTCGGATGTATCATAATCGGTAGAAACGGTTTCCGGATTACAATTTACGATAATTGTCTCAAATCCAAGCTTCTTTAAGGCAAGGGCTGCATGTACACAGCAGTAGTCAAACTCGATACCCTGACCGATTCTGTTTGGTCCGCCGCCAAGGATCATAATCTTCGGTTTATCCTCGGATACAGGATTCCTGTCCTCTGCATTGTAAGTAGAGTAATAATAAGCACTATCCTTTGTACCGCTGACATGAACGCCTTCCCAGGCCTCTTCAACCCCCAGGCTGATTCTGTGATTGCGGATCTCATCCTCCGAGATCTCCAGCAGCTGGCTCAGATACTTATCAGAGAAACCGTCTTTCTTTGCCTGGATCAAAAGTGCATCTGACGGCAGATGTCCTTTGGATTTGAGGATTTCTTCTTCCTCCTCAACCAGTTCACGCATCTGCTCGATAAAATATGTCTTCACCTTTGTCAGGTCGAAAATCTCTTCTGTTGTTGCACCCTTGCGAATAGCTTCATACATGATAAAGTGACGGTCACTTGTCGGATTGATCAGCAAATGAAGCAGTTCTTCCTTTGTCATGGTGTCATAATTCTTCGCATGACCGAGACCATAACGTCCTGTCTCAAGGCTTCGGATTGCTTTCTGGAAGGCCTCTTTGTAGTTCTTGCCGATACTCATGACTTCACCCACAGCACGCATCTGGGTGCCAAGCTTATCTTCTACGCCTTTGAACTTCTCAAAAGCCCAGCGTGCAAACTTGATAACGACATAATCACCGTCCGGAACATATTTGTCCAGTGTACCGTATTTGCCGCAAGGAATATCCTTCAGTGTCAGACCTGTTGCCAACATCGCGGATACAAGGGCAATCGGGAAACCTGTGGCCTTGGAAGCCAGAGCAGATGAACGGGATGTACGCGGATTGATCTCGATAACAATGATTCTGTCTGTCACAGGGTCATGGGCAAACTGTACGTTGGTACCGCCGATAACCTGAACAGACTCAACAATCTTATATGCCTGCTCCTGAAGACGTTTCTGGCATTCTTCGGAGATGGTCAGCATCGGTGCTGCGCAGAAAGAGTCGCCGGTATGCACACCCAACGGATCAATATTCTCAATAAAGCATACTGTAATCATGTTGTTGTCTTTATCACGGACAACCTCCAGCTCCAGTTCTTCCCATCCAAGAATGGACTCTTCTACAAGAACCTGACCCACAAGACTGGCCTGAAGACCTCTGGCACAAACGGTCTTCAG
>OGQN01002795.1_pt1 | contig 12079 bp, 23 predicted proteins | sample 1553231 | NCBI WGS metagenome assembly OGQN01 (sample SAMEA2579950, study PRJEB22360) | human gut metagenome | biome: human gut; feature: human-associated habitat; material: faeces | place: Denmark | collected 2008/2010 | reverse complement strand
AAGCGTCTTGTCTGGTCCATGATAACCACCAGTTCATCCAGCACCTTGTCGATAGCATCCACCTTCCTCAGATACTTTTCTTTGCCTGTTGACTCATACTGATTCAAGGTATAGGCTCGCTTCTTCACAAGATTCAGATACTTCATTCTCTTCTTCTCCGTCATCGTCAGATATTTGATATCACATTGCCTGAACAGATCAACATATGTAAAGCTTTCCAGATATCCTTCTTCCAGCCGGACTGTGATCAGATTCCTATAGATACCAACAATCGGACACACAATTCTTCTGGCAGCACTCTCATCTCTCTTCTGTCCTTTCCATCCATCCCACTTAAGAACCTGAACCAGATCACCAATCTGCAGCCGACTTCTCAGTTCCCTTATCATCTGATCAGTGATGGCACTGTTTACCTTTTCAGTCAGCATGTCCCCTTGCCTCCCTCCTCATTCACCTTTGCCAGGACCATTTCCAACGCTTCTGTATATGCACGGTAATATGAATCCTTTGAGATATGCAATGTTCTGCGGATCTCCATCGGTGTCATCTCTCCAACATACAGCATCCAGAGAATTGTGCAGCCTAATTCATTTTCAGCTGCCATATTGATCAGTGTCACTGCTCTTCTCATATCCGATACCGAATGCCACATAGCATTCAGCATACCGAGTTCTGCTTTTTCATAGGCAAGGCATATACCAGACACGCTGTCCCCGTGACTGCTCCCTCCTCCGGAAGCTGCCTTATACACGACAGCTTTAAGTGAATCCTTATAGTCAAGGCAAGCTGTCGCATATAATTCTTTCTTCACCCCAAAAACGGATGCAGACATTTGATACTTTCTCAGCTCTTTAATCAGGCCAACTCTATCCATCTTCATCGCCTCCTATACTACATTCATAAATCTGCTCATAAACGCTTGCTGCCATTGTGGCCGGTCCGTTTTCTGATCAGGCCATTCCATGTTCCAACATTCCCTGCAGTCTACTTTCATACCCACTAATTTCTTTCGCTTACATTCTGTTATATTACTCCCAGTCGTATCCAAAAAAGGATAGCTATCTGGACACCCAGCCACACCGCCTAAATGACCACAACCTACATTTTTCGGACACATCTGAGCTACCTTCTCTTTTCTTGTCATATAGTCACATCTCCTTTTAACTAAACGGCAGTTCTTCATCCAATCCATCAGGGATATTCATGAATCCATCAGAGCCAACTGCCGGCACATCTCTGCTGATTGGTACACTGTTGTTCTGTTCGGAAGTTCTTTTACTCTCTGCAAACTCATGAGATTCAACAACGATATCTGTCGTATAGATCTTCACGCCGTCTTTGTTCGTATAGCTTCCTGTCTGAATACGTCCCCTGACAATCAGTTTGAGTCCTCTATGGAAATACTTCTCTGCAAACTCAGCCAGCTTACCAAACTCAACACAATTGATGAAGTCCGCCTGATTCTCTTTTGAGTAAATTCTATCTACCGCCAATGTATATCTTGCTACAACCTTCTCTTCATTACCATTCTGGCTATGTCTTACTTCAGGATCTCTTGTTAATCTACCTGATAAAATCACATTGTTCATAATTATCCTCCATTTCTTTTGATAACATCATGGTGTCAGATTGGTGACAAGTTGGTGTCAGTTTTTATTATTTATCTGTCACCCCTCAAACCCGCATAAATACTGGATTTTTTGATATCGGTGTCAGAGGTGTCAGTTTTTTTGAGTTTTGTTTATTATTTTGATTTTTTCTAAAAATCTTTAGGACTTGAAAAAAGCTGTCACCTCTGTCACCACCTTGCTGAAACCCGCATAAACACTGACTTTTTTGGGTGACAGTTTTTTCTTCAAATCTGTCACTACCTGTCACCAACCTGTCACCTAAACGGCACTTCAACACCTGCTGCCTGTACATCAATGAAATCCTCTCCTTTCTCATCCAACCCCTCTATATACCGGCCAATCTTCTTGTCACGGCCTTCCTTATAGCCTTTATCTACCAGATTCTTGTAAAACTTTGCCCGTCCAATAGCTTGCCTATCATTCTCTTCGCAATACTTGTCATACAGATCATATATCGCTGCCCTGCTGCATCTGGCACCTGCTGCCGGCTTCATACAATCTTCCAGCCATGCCTTAACGCTGTCAGCATCCTTATAGAGCTCATTTACCAACCGCTTGCTGTTCTCTGACTCAGGTATACGCCCTTTCTCATACATCTCATGCAGCCACCTCACGGCCATGAATATAGAGAACTGCACCTCTGACTGCAGCTTCTCATCCAATCGCAGGTCTATCTTTGCCGGCTTCACATTCATTTCCAGGATGAGCAGACGTCTGTAGAATGCATTACTCTTCTCATCCAGGTTCAACGGTATCTTGTTTGCCGAGAATAGCAGCTTCGCATAGCTCCTGAAAGACCGGTTCGCATCCATACCCTTGCGTTCAAAGATGATCTCATCATCCCCGGTACACTTCTTCAGCACGTCCACCGCATTCAGTGGCGCTGTTGAGATATCTGCACATGAATTCATCAGCTTGCCAAACAGATTTGATGGATAAAATCTCTCATTCAAATCTGCCAGGGATACATTGACATAATTCGGCTTGCCCACTATGTACTCTGCCAGTGCAATCAGACGGCTCTTGCCTGTACCGCCCTCGCCTTTGATCATCATGAATTTCTGCATGGATGTATCGCAGGTCATGCAATAGCCCAGATATGTATAAAACATCTGCCTGTCACCTTTGTCCGGGACAGCTTCCTGTAGGAACTTCAATGTATGATCTCCCTTTGTTGGCTGAAAACTGAATTCATGCGGTATCTGGTTCATACTCCTGTATTCCGGGCTGTGTGGATGCATCTTCATCTCCTGGGCATCCAGCATCCCATTTTTGAAGTTTATCCACCATTTGGGATAATTGTTCACCGTCTCAAAGGAAGACTGCAGTGCCTGCTGCCTGATCAGCAGATCATACACCCGCTTGATAGTCGCCGCTTTGATCTCATTACGGTACAGGCATGCCTGGATCTTATTCATCAGCACAATGCCATTGGTGTCCTCCTTGAATACGCCATTCTCATACACGAAAGCAATCCCATCTATGACAAACATATCCTCTGTATCCATCAGATACTCTACTATGGCCACATCGCAGACACCTGTACACTTCCCATTTTCATCATAATTGTGGAACTGCTGCAAATCCATACAGGTGTCCTGCCCCTCGAATCGGTTGATGAATTGTTTAAGCGCCTGATCCAGCTCTTCCTGCCGATTATAATTACCCAGGTATTCCTTATTCCGGAAAAGGGTGTATCCTGACTGCTTGTAGACTATTCCGTTGGACTTAAAAAACACTTCCAGCTCATCATTCGTCTTCTTCCTGAAACATGCTGGCACAAAGACATAATCTATGAGGCTTGTCCCCGTATTGATGATGCTCTTAATATATTCTTTAAACCCATCCAGGTTGAATGCATTCTTCTCTGCTTGTGTCAGCCATAGGGCAGAATATCCGATAGCAGCCACGTTCTGCATGATTTCCATGTTGTCGTTGATAAAGACGTACCGGTGCTTTTCATCCGGATCCTGCTGCATCATTTTCTCAAAAATATTTTTAAGCATGTGTCCTCCAACGTTCTATTCCGTAAACCTTATACTTCTTTTCAAAATCTTCCCGGCCGATCTTGTGATATTCCGTGTGATGCGTTCGACACAGGCACATGATCCTGCTGCCGGAATCATCATACTTTCTTCTGTCATTACCCATGCCGATAGCATCCACATGATGAATCTCTCCCTCACGCCCGCACAGGCAACACTTCCGGTGCTTAATGCACGCGATCAATGCCCTGTCTATCTCTTCCGCCCTGTTGTTCAGATTGTCTGATAACGGTATGCCGTTCTCTATGGCGTATTCCAACAAAAAGGCAATATAATCCCTTGCCGTATCCATTGTGCAGTCAGACAGCGAAAAGGCCTCTATTTTGTAGGCCTTCATACACTCTGCTTTTAATACTTCATGGACATACGCTTTTTCTTCCTTGTTGATATACCCACAAAACTCTGCAATGTCATTTTCTGTTGCATATGCTTTCCTCCGCTGCTCCGGAGAGATGAACCGGCCGTCTAAGATCACCAGCCGACCGTTCCTTACCCGATGTTCCATGATATACTGGGCAATGTTGATGTCTTTAGCCTGTATCAGAAGCTGTGTCCCATCGATGTCTTCCCTGACTCCCTTTATATTGCAGATCACTTCCACTTTCATCCCTCCTGCATTCACATACTTCATTCGGATCCAGATGTGCACCACAGTATTTACATGTCTTGTAATACATTTTCTTTTTCATCCACGATCACCTTTATCCCTTTGATCCACATCGTTCTAGGCGCATCCTGCTGCTTTTTTATGTATCCCATCTCTTCAAGCCTGGCCAGACGGGCATGAATCGTTGATGTTGATTTATATCCCATTCCTGTCATGATCTCTCTGACTGACGGGGAATACATATGCTGTATAAAGAAATCTCTTATAAACAAATACATCTGTTTATCCGGTTCTGTCATTTTTCTCATCGAATCACCCCTGTAATCCCAAGATTTTTCTCTGCATAGATCCGTAACTCACCGGCTACCTTCGTGATCTCATCGAGGCTCTTAAGAATCTCCGCCAGCTTTGGCCTCTCATCATCATCAATCACACCATCTGCAGTAATCTCCAACAGGTCATCCTTGGTCTTATCCATACCACGCATCATATAAAGCATCTGCAGCGCAATCTGTTCAATTGGTTTCTTTTCGTACTCAGGAATCCTGGTCTTTCCAATCATACATTCATGGGTACAGTAATAATTCAACAACGATGGCTCATTATATACATCCGCCATCATCACCACACTCTCAACCGGAATACATTTACACAGGTCATTCTCATACTTCGCCAGCATGTTTGGGCTGATACCGATCAGTTCTGCTGCCCCTTCCCTGCTGCGAAGCCTATCATTTGTTTCAGCTGCTGCCAGTCTAGCCTTACACCAGATGTTATTTCCAACCACTTCTGATACTCCTCTCATAATCTATCCTTTCTGCGCCATATGTTTTTCAAGCATCATGACCGCTTCCTGTATATCTGCATCTAATTCTTCTGTATGAATTTTCGCAAAACACCTGATGACTTTACGCCAGTCCTCCGGCGTATTCTTCATATGTGCCTTTGCATTCTCATAGATTTTTCTAACTCTCTCATCCATTGCCTTCACCTCACCAGTTATACATATTGACAAATGCCGCAAGCTCTTCCATGTCTTTCAGATTTAACCCGCTTGTTAATGCACAGCAATCCTCATCATAATGATTAATCTGATAATATACCCGGAATTCAATGGGAGTACCTCTTCTGTCATCGATAAGCTTTCCATCCTGATCATACACATTGCTGTCTTCATCATCCCTGATGCATTCAACAGAAAATCCTCTGTTATCCTCCCAAGGAATATAAGTCTTGATATACGCTTCATCTCTTGATGCCTGCATTTTGACTAATTCCGCTTTAATATCATTCACAATCTTCTTCATATCCTTCACCATTTCCTTTCTCATTGTCCCAGTCGATCCTCTGACCACAAGCCGGACAATAACAATAGTCATCATACTCAAGTTCATAACGCTTTGATTACTTCATCTGACATTTGTCTTTCTCCTTCCTGTATTTGACCCTGTCCTCTGCTCTGGCCAGATCCACGTTCTCCGGATAAGCACGTTTCAGCATTCCTTCCGTTGTCCAGGAGGTCTTCCCGTTTGCGAAAACAACGATAACTCCCGTCTCGGTAACTTTACACAGGTGAGCCTTTACAAAATGATCATCTGCTTTATGTATAACAACCGGTGTATCCACAGGGACCATTGGCCAGTCAATATCGAATGGAACATATTCCTTTTCAGCCCATTCTCTTAATTTCAGCCAGCACTCGTTACCCCTGAAATCGCAGGTCGTGCAGGTGATATCTGTGCATCCTACCGGCGTACCATCCTGGCATGCTAATCTGTCCCCACTCGTCGCAATCAGTGCAATCTCATCCTTGAATCTTTCTCTATTCTTCATGGCTAAACCCTTCTCAAACCTCTCAGATAATCAATCAGTGCCGTTCTGTTCGTTCTACAGTTGTCCAGATATTTATATCCCGGCTTCAGAAGATATTCATATGTCCAGCATCTTTCCTCCCCTCTCCAGGATTCACACAGCCATTCACGAATAACGATGCTATCTCCATTCAGCAGATCAAATCGATAGTACGTTTCCTGTGCGTTTGGCACTCTGAACCACACTGACCATGATCGATAATTTTCAAGGAATGCTTTCCTCTGCTCATTATTCTTCATATCCGGAAGTTCCATTTGTTCCGGATCCGGTTGTTCTTCTGCTGCTTCCAGATCACATGCCATTCCAGCCAGGGCAGCAACGATAATCTTTTGTTCTTCAATGAATGCCGGCAATGATGCTGCGTCTTTGTATACATCCAGATATTGATTGAGCTTACCTTTCTCTTTCTCTAGTAAAAGTTGTGCAGTTACCTGCTGCCCTTCATTCTCTTCCTGGTCCTGCTGCTCATCATCCGCTTCACCTTCCTCAAGAATCTGTTCTGCAGCATACGCTTCGCCAATTTCTCCCTGCCGTTCCAGTTCTTCAAACAGTTCCTCCCAAGTGTATCTGACTTCAATCTCTTCACCCGTTAATACACTCGTGATCGATATATCAGAATAAAACTCAGCAGCCCACTCAGTGCTTGCATATGTGAACTTTATCATCTTGGCAAAGAGTGTATCTCTGACATTGCTATTGAAATCATCCAAACCTTCATATTCCAGATCGTACTTCTCTATAACAGCTTCGGTAAGAAAAACCAGCATATCTTTCCGCGCCTGTACAACTATCTCAGCTTCTTCCATAGCTACCACATTCCACATGGACTGCACTGCTGCCATCAGATAGAACCATTCGAAATTACCAATATGTCCATTCGGCTTATTAAGCCATAACTGAACGTAATCATCAAACAGATTGATATGATATTCTTCTTCATCACTCCAAAAGTACCAACACCGGTTGTATGCTCCAAGATAATCTTTCAGCTGTTCCTCTGCTGTGATCACGTTTAATACTCTTGCTGCATAGTCTGCACGGAAATACGCTTTTTCATCTCTGATAAGCTGTTTTGCAAAAGCATCCAGAATCATCTCTTCCTCTGGACTCGGCTTTCTGATCTCTGGCCCCTGCTGCTCTGGCACAACATCTGGATAATCATAAACATTCATCTGGCCAGGAATCTGTCCACCTACCACTTTCGGCTCGACGTCGAGCGCATCTTCCTTCAGGCTCCGGATCTCCTTGACTGTCATCCCCGGTGTGACATCTTCCCGCTTGTCTTCCGGGATATATAACATCTCCTGCAGCTGTGACTTGCTGAAATCTTTATAGCGTTCTTCAATATCCGGTGAGTTGCCACCAATAGAAAACTGCTCATTAATCCGGATGCAGTGATTGACAGTTGACTTTGACATTCCAAACTCGTTCATGGCAAAATCATGGATGTCCTTGTATCCGTCTTCCAGATACATCTCATTGTCCCTGACTTTCCTGAGAAAGAAGCCTATACTTATGTACTCCCTGGCCATTGCTGTTACCCTGTCACGAATAATGTTCTTGATATCTGCATATGGTACTGGCTCATACCAATTGGTTACTTTTTCCATCATCACACCTCGATTACTACAGATTTCTTCCTGTCTTCATCTTTTTCATAATTCGGATACCAGATGCCGTCATGTTCAACAGACCGGAGGATATATCTCGGATCATCTTCATCCCGTACCTGTTCTTCCGGAAAGTCTGTCTTGATCGAATCCAGAATCATGTTGATCATGGCATATCGTTCTGCGCTGCTGCCGATCACCAGCACAGCCTTAGCAGCTGTACAATCAAGTACACTGATCTCTTTGTTATCTAATTCCTGTAATGTCTTTCCATTTGCTAAAAGCATCTTATTCTCCTCCTATAATGGCTGTTGTTTTCTTGCAAATATGATTTTTACTTCAAGGGCATCCATAACGGAATACAATTCTCCAAGTGTGAATGTATCCGGTGATTTTAATTTGTTGGTCAACGTTCTGCTTGTAAATCCGGCCTTGACGGCTATCTGTTCCGGATTTTTGTCAAACCGGGACATCTCACCTTCAATCAGCCCTCTGATATAATTCTGGCGTTCCTTTTTCTTTGGAACAGAGATTATTGATTTCGGCATGTCTCATCATCCCCTCTGAATTCAATTGATTTAAAAAACTTCTCAGTGTCAACCTCATAATTCTCCAGAGGCTTATCTACCTCAATTTCCATTGTCAGGTATTTTTCACAGGCATCTATCCCAAGGTTCCGGAGAATTCGGGTTACTGTCGTTTTCCCTGTTGGCCTCTGTGGACCAGATACAATAATTGTATAACCATATTTCTTAGCGAATCTCACTACCTGCATCTGTTCTTTCGTGAGAATCTGTTTCAAATACTGCCATCCTGTCATATTTTTCACCTTCCTTAACAGATATGTCTAACCATTGGATACAAAGGATATACGGTTAAAACGCATATGAGAACTAAAAGGATAGAATAATAGATTCTGTTTCCAGATCGATCTTTCATGAGTAAGACGCCTGACATAGTAGCTACACATGCAATGCCAAACGCAATTGCGGCACCAATCTCTGCTGTATTTGGAAAAGCTTCATAAAGATTTACACCAGTTATTACCAATGGCATGGCTATCGCATATATCTGGAAGCACTCTTCTTCAGGTGATAATCGATATACGATCCATTTCCCTACAAGAGCGCATATCCAAAGAACTGCTGTTATAATTAATTCATACATTTTTATCTCGTCCCCCTATTCATCCAAAAGCCTGTCCATACATAAAAAAGTAATCATGTATAAACTGCTGCTTTCATAATGACTAAGCTCCTTCAGGAATATCCCTTTTATTATTGTTACAAATACGAATGTTGTTATAATTGCTCCTAATTTGTTCCGTGAACCATGCAAATGTCATTCCCCCTTGTCAATTACCTTTTGTTTTTATCGACCAATCATTATTTTCTCCGAGAAACCGTTGTTGCTGTCTTATGTATCATCCTTTATAATTTATGTACAGGCTCTGCCAAGCCGAGTACACAGAAAGGAGAACCCAGTATGCAAGTAGATCTTACAATTACAATCAGTGCTATTTTAGGTGCCAGCGCTGTTATTTCGCCTATGCTTACAGCTATCATCAACAATAAACATCAACGTAAGATGAAAAAAATGGAATATGAACACGAAAATGAAAAAGCTTCCCTTTTTTATAAACGTGGCATCTTTGAAGATTATTTAAAGTACACCGGTCAATGTATTGCCTATGCAACAGAAGATGGATTACAGGAGTATGGAAAAATGTACTCTCTAGCTTTAATCTACTTCCCGGATAGCCTTCAAGAAGAATTGATAACAATCAATTCTTCTATTCGTGCCATGAAATGGGATATTGCCAATTCTCAATTAAATGCACTGGCCCCTAAGATACGTGCCATACTACAAAACATGTGAGAACAATACATACAAATACAGCCCAGACGGGATAAATTTTATCCTCGGGTTGTATTTTTTTCATAACTACAATCCCTACTATCGCGATAATATAAACGATTGCCAATACTGCTATCACCGACATTGCGGCATCCTCCTTTATTCTTTAATAAATCAAGTTTTAGTTAGGAACTCTTTTTACATTGAGGCTATCCCTACTCCCCTTGTTACTGCCGTTGAAAAAAATTCCCCAATATGTTAAAATATTTTTATCTCAATAAAGAAAGGGGCTATTATATGTCGGGATTTCAATGTCCTTATTGCTCAATGGTTATGTCCATTTCTCCGTTTACATATGTTTCTCAATCTCCATCGTTTTCGTTCTCTAACGGTGAAGCTTATAAAAAAGAAAATGGAGAAACTGTTGATCCTTCTACACTAAGAATCGCTTTTTATAAATGTCCTAACTGTGGGCAAATTTCCATTAATGCATTAGGTATAGGCACGAAAGTAAAAGATGTTAATATGCAAATTCGGCCCATTTCCCTTGCCAAACATTATCCTGAGTACATACCTGAAAATATTCGTAAAGATTATGAAGAAGCATGCGCCATTGTTGATTTAAGTCCAAAAGCATCTGCTACTCTTGCACGCCGTTGTCTTCAGGGCATGATTAGAGATTTCTTTGATGTACATAAAAGAAATCTTTATGAAGAGATTGATGCTATTAAAGACAAAATTCCAACTGACCAATGGAAAGTGCTTGATAGTTTACGTCGTATTGGAAATATTGGTGCCCACATGGAAAAAGATATTAATCTTATTGTCGATATTGATCCAAATGAAGCCCAAAAACTGCTTAAACTTATCGAGCTCCTAATCAAACAATGGTATATTGAACGTCATGATCGTGAACAACTCTATTCGGATATCATCGGCATTGATCAAGATAAGCAAAAGGAACGTAAGAAAACGGAGTAGGAAACTACTCTTTTTCTTTTTCCCAGGCATCATTCTCTGCCAGCAAGTTTCCTTCAAAATCCCAATACTGCTTTATAAGTCGTACCGGATCAGTATCTGTTCCATTACCACGTATGGATTCAGTCTCTATTACCTGGATGACTTTTGCTTTGTCCGTACCTCTCGGCCTAACCATTTCTACCACCTCATTTCCATAATTTTCCCGTAAGTATCATTTATCCCAGCTTTTCTACACTGAGATTCAATTGAACTACTCATCTGCAACTGTTAAGATTTAATTAACGGATGCAGAGAATTACAATCTTCCTGTTCTTCTTTCTTCTCTGCTCGCTTCATGTCCATAATGGCTTCCCCTTTTCCCATCAGGTAACCCTTATCAAATTCAGACATTGATGGAAGCGCTGTTGTTAATGTTTCAAGAATCTTCTTCTCTCTTTCAGACATCATTCAATCTCTCCTTTCTGCGTTTGCGTTTGTTGATATGCCTCAATTATATGTTGATATTCCTCTTTTGTCAACATCTTTTTGTTGACTTTCCACTTTTTGTTGAATATCAACTTTTTTCTATTGACATTATGTAATTCATGGCGTACAATGGCATTATGAACTTAAGGAGGTGAGAAACATGAACGAACGTCTGAAGAAATTAAGGAAGGCACTTGATCTGACACAGCAAGAATTTGCTGATAGATTAGGAATATCACGCGGTAACATAGGATCATATGAAGTCGGGAAAAGTGCATTAAGCGATGCAGTCATCTCTCTGATCTGCCGCGAATTCAACGTCAACGAAGACTGGCTCCGAACCGGCGAAGGTGAAATGTTCATCCAGATGACCAGAGATGAAGAGATAGCAGCATTCGTTGCCAAAGCATTACGAACAGAGGAAGACTCTTTCAAAAAGAGATTCATTGCTATGTTAAGTGCGCTGGATGAGTCAGACTGGGAATCCCTTGAAAAAATTGCTCTCTTATTGGTAGACAAAAAGGAGCAGGACAAACCTACTCCTTAATCAATGGAATCACATGAGATTCCGAACGAAAGAAAGAATAAGATTCAGTTGTCGTTCGTTCATTTGTTTTAGAATTTCCACAATTTTTTCAAAAGTGCTGATGTTTTTCATATGTATACGCCCCTCTTTCCTTCGCTCGAATGTATGTTCTGATATCATGATAACATATTCTGTATCATTGTCAAGAACATTCGTTCGCATATTGGATGTTAATGGTTACACTATTATTATCCTACTTTTTGGAGAGAAATGGGTTGTATCCGGGCAATCGTCCGAGATCTCGGACACTTTTTGAAGCAACTGTACTGTTCTGCGGTTATTTGTATGGAGAATCAAACAGATCGGTAATCCTGTAAAAGAATGCGCACAGCTATCATCTCCTTTGCTGATAGCTTGCCCATTTGATATTGGACTATTCAGTGACAGGTTGGTGACAGGTAGTGACAGATTTGAAGAAAAAACTG
>OGQN01002790.1_pt1 | contig 12091 bp, 9 predicted proteins | sample 1553231 | NCBI WGS metagenome assembly OGQN01 (sample SAMEA2579950, study PRJEB22360) | human gut metagenome | biome: human gut; feature: human-associated habitat; material: faeces | place: Denmark | collected 2008/2010 | reverse complement strand
TTTTGCTCCATACAGAATTCCCTCAGAAGAATATGTTGCTCCTGATACAGTATCAATGCCATCTGTGCTTTGTTTTGCAATAATTGCCGGCTGTATTACATTCCATGCATTTCTGAAATATCTTGGTGTTTCTCCTTCATTGGTCTGAGATACTTCCGTAATTATTCCATCTTTAATTGTTACACTGATATTTATCTTTCCACCATATCCAATTCCAGTACCCGTATACGTTCCGTCATTATATAAAACCTTCGGAGTGTCCGGTATAACCGGTGCTGGAGCGGTTGTCGGTACCGGAGTTGGACTTACCGTCACTTCTGGTGCCGGTGTCACATTTACCGAAGCCTGTTCCAGGGCTTTCTGTACCGCCTTGAGAATACCATTTGAAGAAAACGTTGCTCCGATTACGGTATCCACACCATACACTGCCTGCTTCTCAAGAATCTTCGGCTGAATACTATTCCATGCCTTATTAAAATATTCTTTTGTATCAGTGTTCGTATTTGTGATTGCGGTTATCTTTCCGTCTTTAATCGTAACAGTAACTTTTATCGGACCGTCAAATCCTTCTGCTTCTGCAGTATACATTCCATCTTTATAAGTTACCTCTCCGGACGGTTTTGTGATTTCAACCGGTGTCGTTGTTTTATTTGAAGTATTGGTATTCTTCTTTGTCGTCTTTTTCGTTGTCTTTGCAGCTTTTCCTTTTCCGGCCTTTGACAGTGCATTCTGAACTGCCTGGATGATTCCATTTGAGGAATAGGTTGCGCCGCTTACTGCATCGACATTTGGAGTCTGACCGGAAATCATCTTGCTGATCACGCCTTTGGCTGATGCAAAATAAGAGCCTGTTTCACCAGCAGCACTCAGTATTTCTATAGAAGCAATCTTTCCTCCGGAAATCGTTACCTGAACAGTGATCGTTCCACCAAATCCAGTTCCACTTCCCTGATAAATCCCATCTTTATATCCGCCCTTTGGAACAGAAGTTGTAGGTGTCGTGGTCGTTCCCTGCCCCTGCCCAGAAGCTGCTGCTGACTTTTCCGGAAGTGCTTTTGTTTTTCCTGTCGTAATTCCCGCTTTTTTTATTTTGGATTTACTTTTCTTTGTTTTCAGAATGCTGCTGTCTGCCTCATCCGTATCCTTCATTCCTCCGTCATTAAAATATGCAGTTGTCAGCAGACTCGTAAGTTCATCTGATTTTATCAGTTCATTCTCAGCTGCCTGAACAGTTTTTGTACTTTTCACTTCTCTGTCCTGCTGAAATCCAGCTGCTGCAATAGCAATAATTACAGCGACTGCCGGAAGAAGTTTCATAAGATTCTTTTTGTACATATAACCTACCCCTTAACATACAAAAGAAGGGGCAGTTATAAACGGCCCCCGTTCTTTTGTATGTGTATTTTATAAAGGAATTATTTTACTGTTACTTTGAATGTCCTTGTAATTCCATTGCATTTAACAGTAATCTTTGCTGTTCCTTTCTTCTTAGCTGTTACAACACCTTTGCTGTTAACTGTTGCAACTTTCTTGTTGCTGGTCTTGTATGTAACTTTAGATACCGGTGCTGCTTTTACTTTAATGGTTGTCTTCTTACCTTTTTTCAGTTTTGCAGAAGATTTTACAAGCTTGAAGGAAGGTTTCTTAACTTTAACAGTTAATTTCTTGGTGTATTTACCAACTTTTACAGTAATAACAGCTTTTCCAGCTTTCTTACCTGTGATAACACCCTTACTGTTGACTGTTGCAACTTTCTTATTGCTGGATTTGAAAGTAACTTTTCCTGTTACCTTAGTTTTGGTAACTTTGATTGTAGCTTTCTTTCCGACATAAACCTGTGAGACTTTTGCAGTGATACCAGGCTTAACTACTGGCGTCGGAGTTGCTGTTGGCTTAGTTTCATTTTTACCTGGTGTTACTGTTGGTTTAACATCTGGTGTCACTACCGGCTCTACAGGTTTTTCTTTCTTCACAAGTCCATTGATTGCTGCTGTCAGATGCTCATTAACCTGCTCATCTACTGCAGCCTGGCTGAATGCAACTGTTGTCTTATCCTTAATTGCTGCCTCAATTTCTTCCAGCATTTCCTGTGTTTCAGTAGCTTCATCTTCTACTTTCTTCCAGGATTCCTCTGTATAATCACCCTTATTGAGAGCTTTTACTTTTTCAAGTGCTGCTTTCAGTGCTGTTGTATCAATTGTGGACGGATCTGTTGGAGTCACAATATTGGTAGCTGTTGCATCAAACTCAAATGTATAGTCCTGATATCCCAGTGCATAAACAGTCAATTTCCAGTGACCTGTTCCATCTGTTCCTGCCGGAAGCTGGCATCTTACAGAATGTGTCAGACCAAGCTGAATTCCCATCATTTTATGCATCCAGTTATCAGCAGCAAATTTCGTACCATATGTTGCAAGTACTGTATTACCATTTCCATAGTAATCCCATTTAACTGCCTGCATTGCAGCACCAAGACCGCCATAATTACCATTCAGATCCACACGAAGGAATTCTCCATAAGATCCACTTGCTGTTTTAACCTCTGGCTTAATTCCAGTTGCAACTTTGAGATCAGTTCCCTGAATACCGGATTCTGTTCCTGTTTTTCTTGCACTGAAAGAGAAGCTTCCATCTTCATTCTTAGTTACTGTTTTCAGTCCATTTGTGTTTACTGTTACATTTGCAGTCTCTCTGTATGCTTTCAGATTGTTTTCAGAGAAACCACCAACAAGTGTTTCACCATTTTTAACAACCGGATATTTTGCAGCAAAATCCGCATAATCTTCAGCTTTTACCTGTACAGGGACATATTTAATACCTGTTACTGCATAATGATCAAGGCTTTCTTTCGCTCCGCCATTTACCTGAATAGATGCCGGAGTACCGGTCTTTCTGTCTGCCGGTGTCCAGATTGCAACTGTTCCATCTGTAAGAACCGGTTCTGTACTGCTCTTCCAATAAGATAACTGATATTCATTGCCTTCTGTTGTATAAATTGTTGCCATGCACTGATAGCTTCCTCTGTGAAGGCCATGATTTGTTGTAGCTCTTGTTACTGCATCAAATGCGCCTGTATCAGATTCATTATGAGAGTCTTTTTCATCAGATCCGCTTACGTTTCCCGCTGCGGTCACACTCTCCTGACTCCAGTATTCACCCCAGGTGAGTCCTGCGTACACATAGCTGTTTTTGTCCAGAACCTTTACATCTGCAATATCTAATGTATAAATGCCATTACTTGCATAATATGTTACGCTGTCAATTGTCTTTCCCATCATAGACTCAAAATGTTCAGAGTTGAGATGGCATCCATGACTTTCTGTTGTATATCCTGTACTCCATGCCAACTCATATCCTTTCCAGATATTTTCCAGATGGCAGAGACCATAGGTTGTTCCGTCTGTTGTATTAATAACTGCACCATACACTGTGTCAGTATCTGTATTGATAATGCTGTTGAATTCAGTCTTATCAAACTTCAGCTGGTAGTCACCATAGTTGGATTTTGTTTTGAATTCAGCCTGCACCTGTTTTGTCTCCGGTGCTGCTGATTGACCTTTAATGGCACTGAATGTAAAACTTCCATCTTCACCGACTGTCAGTTCTTTGTAGTAGGATGGTTCCTCAGAAAGAACATAATAGGAATATGAGTCGCTTTCAAAAAGAGCATCTTTTCCTTTGTATTCTGTAGTAGTTTCTTTTCCCTTTATAGTTGTTGTGATACTCACTGAAGCGTTATCTTTAATCTGTTTTTTGTCCTTCAATACTGAAATATCAGATACTTTCACAGGAAAAGTCACACCAGTGATATCGCTTCCATCTGAATTTACGTGATAAGAGCCTTTTGCAAGACTGGATCTTGTCTTCTGTTTTGTTGCAGATGTAAATGCATCAACCTTTACATCATTTTTCTTTAATTCTGCTTTATAAAAATCATCATAAGGAATGTTCATGAGAACATATGCTTCGCCTTCTGTCTGTCCATCTCCAGCCTCATCAGCAAATTCATCTTCACTGACCTCTGCGCTGAAGAGTTCTTCATCAGATGTTTCTTCATCCTCTGTCACGTCCTCTGCTGCTTCTTCAACGTCTACATCTGTATCCTCTGTATCTTCCACAACATCTGTATCCGCAGCTTCTGCACTTGCTTCTTCAATATCAGCACTTTCCTCTGCTACAGTAACTTCTGTATCAGAAAAATCTGCTGCAAAAGCTGTTGCCGGCATACTTGTCATTACGACCGCTGCACTCAAAACAACTGGTGCAACTTTTTTCATCAATCTCTGATTTGCCATTTCCTTCCTCCTCTTTATTTATACACCATTGCGTTAGCGTTTTCTAACCATTTATTTTTATACCATAACTCTTTTTTCATGTCCACAAAAATGTTAGCATTTTCTAACCAGAAATTGACTTTTTTTCTCATTAATGTTCTTATTGAAAATCATTTTCAGCAACAAAATAGCACGAAATACACTTGTTATTTTATTTTAACTTTTTCGTAATAAAAAAGCACTATGCAGTTTTTCAACCACACAATGCTTTTTTACTGATTTTTAGAATCTTGTCGGTTCTGATCTACATCTCTTCTTTTAATTTTTCGAAGGCCTCTTTGCTCTCCTGCCATGCTGCAGGTGTTCCTCCGATGATCGAGCATCCCTCATGTAAGGTAATCGGGCTGCCGTCAATCTGTGTGATCCTGCCTCCGGCTTCCTCCAGGATCACCGATGCAGCCGCATAATCATACGGCTGTAGTTTCAGTTCCAGATAAACGGTGTTACTTCCGGATGCTCCTCGGCAGAGTCCCAGTGCTGCAGACCCACCGCAGCGAATAGAAAGACTGTTCTGGAACATTTCTTTTACCACGCGGAACAGCCAGTCGATTCCTGCTTCATTGTATCTCGCACAGCCAAATTCCACGATTCCCTCTTCCACCGGTTTATCAGCCATCTGAAGTCTCTTTCCATTCAGATAACTTCCGTGTCCTCGCACAGCCACATACATATCGTCCACATATGGATGATATACAAATCCGGCGATCATCTGCTCTCCATGGGCCAGACCAACCGACACACAGCTGTGATGATAATCAAACATAAAGTTCGTAGTTCCATCGATCGGATCTATGTAGAAAGTAAATTCACCCTCTGCATCAGCACCGGCGTTTCCTTCCGTGTCTTCTTCCCCGAAGAAAGCAGCTCCCGGAAGAATCTCACCCAGACCTTTGATCAGAAATCTCTGGATTGCCGTATCATAATCTGTACAGAAATTTGCAAGTCCCTCTTTTTTGTGGATATTTTCCTCACCCGGTCTCGCCTTCAGCATTTTCTGTCCGGCTTCTCTTACCAGTTTCTCGATTGCAGCATATCTTGGTTCCGAACATTCCGGCGCAATCGCCTCATCCGGAAGGCTTCCCTCTACAGCTGTAACAGCCTCCGCAGTGTTTTCCACATCTGCTTCTTTCTGCACGGCACTTTTCCACGGGATAACATCCCAGCCGCCTATTCTCTTCACGCCGAAAACAATTCTTTTTCTGGTTCTCTCAAATCCCCAGTAGATTGCTCCGCCGATTATTCCACCAAGCGTATTAAAGAAAAGATCTGTCAGCTGAAACGTTCCAATTTTCAAAAAAAGCTGGCAGGTTTCAATTCCAAGTGAAAAGCAGAAACTGATCTCAAAACTGTTCAACAATACTTCCTGAATTCTTTTATCCTTTGTGTGATCTTTTTCTTCTCTCGCCCAGAAAAGAAAAATAATAAACGGCATAAACAGTATCAGATTCTCAAAATTCTCCGTATACAGCTGTCCGTTATAATGCAGTCCCCAGATTCCGATCACGTTTTCCAGCGGATTTCCCCAGACGCTCCGACAGAATAACGTACGAAAAAGCAGCATACAGGTATAAAATACAAGGAAAAAGTGTCTGCGAAACCAGCTGCTTTCTTTAAACTGCCAGATCCACGCTCTGGCTACCGGTCCAACACCCTGCTTCCTTCCCAGCATATAGACACACATGATCAGAACCGTGATAAGCAGCGATGCACCTGCTGCCTGATAGACTGCTCCAAGAACATCCACCAGCACATTTACAAAATACTTCATATCTTCCCTCTCTCTCCGATCAGTTCATAATAAAAAATATATTGCTGCATAATGCCTCTCATGCCATGATATCTCCTGTTCGGAAAACCTCTGCGATAATGTTCGTCAAGAACCTGCCGGATATGCGTATCGATCGGGAATGCATCCATGTGATGCAATGCAAACAGACAAATGCAGTCTGCTACTTTTTCGCCTACTCCACTGAGCTTCATCAGTTCTTTTCGTGCTCTGCGGTAATACTTCATCTGATACAGTTTTTCCAGTGAAACTTCTCCCTCCAGAATGCTTCGCGTTGTCTCCACGATATATCTGGCACGGTATCCCATTCCAAGCCTCCGCAGTTCTTCTTCTGTCGCCCCGGACAACTGCTGCGGTGTCGGAAAGGAATAATATTCGGTATCTCCTGCTTTCAGTTTCTCCCCATATCTGACACAAAGCCTCTCGATACAGCTCCGGATTCTGGAAATATTATTCTGCTGCGAGATCAAAAAAGTAATGATCATTTCCCAAAGATCCTGTCGCAGAATACGGATCCCATTTCCGCACTGTACTGCCGCACTCAGATACGTGTCCCTCGGATTCACCTTTTCAATATAGCGTCCATAGTCCGAATCAATATCAAAATACGGTACCCAATAACAGATAAATTCTACATCACTGCAATAAAAATTTACAATGCTTCCTGCCTGAGATATTTTCAGATATTTATCCCCGGCAACCAGTTCATATGTGTTATTTTCTGCCGTCTCGCGCATACGGAAGCACTGTCCCGACCGGCAGATTTCTCTCAGGCTGAAATTATCCAGCTCTACTGTAATCATGTTTTTCTCCGATCCCTTAATTACTGACTTTCGTAATTTTTACATCTGGTGTCTCACTACCCTGTACTCATCCCCGTTACGATAATACGGACATTCTTTATATTCTGTACTGATAAAGCGGTAGTATTCATCCTCATCCAGATTCACATCGCAGTAATAGCTTTCACTTTCTTCATCATATACATAATTTGCACAGTAATCACAGCTTGTTGCACTCAAAACAATTCCTCCAACAGATTTATTTTACACCAGATTGTTTTCTGACCGATTCTGTTTATTCCCAAATCTTCCATGGAGCCTGTCCACTCTGCCACAATGTCTCCAGAAGATTCTTTTCACGCAGAGTATCCATACACTGCCAGAATCCTTTGTGGCGATATGCATTCAGCTGTCCCATGCGGGCTGCCTCCACGAGCGGTTCTTTTTCAAATACAGTCTGGTCTCCTTCGATCAGCTCAATAATGGACGGCTCCAGCACCATAAATCCGGCATTGATCCAGCCTCCGTCTTCTTTTTTCTTCTCTTTAAAATTCGTGATCGTTCCATCATTCTGAATATCCAGGATACCAAATCGTCCTCCCGGCTGTGCTGCTGTGATCGTCGCCATTTTACCATGGGAGCGGTGATATTCCAGAAGTTCTCTGATATTTACATCTGCAACTCCGTCACCGTAAGTGAGCATAAACGTATCTCCATCCAGATACTCTTTTACGCGTTTGATACGACCGCCGGTCATAGTATTCAGACCGGTATCAACCAGCGTTACCTTCCATGGTTCCAACACGTTATTGTGCACGATCATTTTATTTTCCTGTGTAAAATCAAATGTGATATTGCTGTTATGAAGATAGTAATCTGCAAACCACTCCTTGATCACATGCTGCTTATATCCACAGCAGATTACAAATTCATTAAAACCATACGCAGAATACATCTTCATGATGTGCCATAAGATCGGCTTCTCCCCGATCTCGATCATTGGCTTTGGCTTAAGATGACTCTCCTCACTGATCCTCGTACCAAAACCACCAGCTAAAATAACAACCTTCATAAATACTCTCCAATTCCTGAAACTACATTCCTGCCAATACCCCTATTCTAATACAAACCCCTGCAAAAATAAACCCTAACCTTTCCCCATTAAGCTTCTATCACCAATCCCGTTGTGCCTTTAGCTTTCTTAATCTCAATAGTCTCCCGGTTCTTTCCCTGCCCATATAAAAACTTCAGAATAAAAAAACGTCCTTCCTGCATCTGCTATTCAGACGCCTGAAGAAATTTGTAGAAGTACTTAAGAAGAAAATAATATTTTACCCCGAAAAATGATGCTGTCTGAGCTTTGCGAGTTCATCATTTTTCGGGGTGCTTTTTATATTATTTTATTCTGCTAGTACTTCTGAATTTCTGAATTGTCTGAAATACAGATGCAGGAATGACGTTTTTAATGTTATGAATTTTTTTACTCCTTATGCTCCTCAGCCCACAGTTTATCCGCAACCGGAGCCCACTCCTCGGCATAATGAACACACTTACTGCAAAGATGTTCTGCTGTCTCCTGAGACTGCAGATCTGTTGAATGTGCACCACTTTCTTTTACGATACGCTGCAGGATCTCTGGATTCTCAAGCATCGGGCATGGACGAAGCATGTTATCGTTAAACGGCTGGTTGTTATGGTAAGCCATGAATAACGGCTGCTTCAGAATCTCAAGGATTGTATTCTCATGAATGTTTCCATTGGAATAATGGATAAATACACAAGGTTCTGCATCACCATTTGCATTGATGTGGAAGTAGTTTCTTCCTCCGGCGATACATCCACCAACAAATTCTCCATCATTCTGGAAGTCCATAGTGAAGATTCCAGGGCCATGTTCCATGTTACGGATCTCTCTTACACGGTTCTTCACATAAACACGCTGTTCCGGATTCAGCAGCAGATCAACAGATGCTGCATTTCCAACCGGCATGTAATGGAAGTACAGAGCATAACGGCAACCCTTATCAACAAGCATCTTAATAAACTCATCACTGGTAACGCTCTTATAGTTGGCACTTGTATAGCAGATTGATGTACCAAATACAAGTCCATGCTCTTTCAGCAGATCCATGGCATGCATAACCTTATTGTACACACCTTCTCCACGACGCATATCGTTAACATCCGGCTCACCCTCAACGCTTAAGGCAAGAAACAGGTTTCCAACTTCCTGCATCTGTTTGCAAAGTGCTTCATCAACCAGTGTTCCATTTGTATATGCAAAGAATACACAGTCATTGTGTTTTCTGCAGAGTTCGATGATGTCTTTCTTTCTTACCATCGGCTCTCCACCTGTCATCATATAGAAATAAACTCCCAGTTCTTTACCCTGTGTAACGATTGAATCCATATCGTCAAAGGACAGGTTCAGCTTGTTTCCGTATTCTGCTGCCCAGCATCCTGTACAATGCAGGTTACATGCACTGGTAGGATCCATCAGAATGATCCACGGGATGTTGCATTTATGTATTTCTCTCATCTCGTGAATAGTCTTTGTTCCATTATAAAAAGCTTCAAATCCAAGGTTCATCAATGTTGTCTTCAGAACATTCGGATGAAGATCCTGTACCATGGATGTAATATAACGGTTCAATGTATATTCCGGATTACAGGCAACTTTTCTCAGGTAATCCCAGTTCACGCCCTTTCCGAAATCTTTTAAATACTTCTCAGCAGTATCGATCAGTCTTTCATAGGCTGCCTCAGGATTCTTGTGCACCTGATCAACCGCATAGTCAGCTACTCCTGCAAAAACTTTCTTTGCTGCTGCATGTTTAAGTTTGTTCATTGGTATTTCCTCCATCTCTGGCAATCATTATTTTTATTGTCTCCATTATATTCAGATTCTGTTTCTGTTTTCAATGGACAAAAAAGGGTCAGTGGTAAATTTCCCCACTGACCTCTTCTGTAGAATGAATTTTCTTTTATTTTACATAATAGACATAAGAATCTTTTCGCGGTGCTGCTTTCGGAGCCGGTCCGTCTGCAAATCCTAGTACACAGTGGCCGATTCCCTCATAATCCCCCTCAATTCCGAGTGATTTCAGGATTTCTTTGCCTTCTTCACTCTCAAACTCTTCTTTTGCTCTGTGGATCCAGCAGCTTCCGATTCCCTGTGCTTCCGCCTCCAGCATCAGATTCCCCATAACAAGACTTCCGTCATAAAGATATGTAGGTCTGCTCTTGTCCGCAAGTACGATCAGCACGACCGGCGCACCATAAAAAGGATCCGTATTTGTACCCATGATCTTTGCGTTCATCGCGGAAAGTTTATCGCGGAGCTCCTTATTCGTCACCGCAACGATGATCGGGGACTGTTTTCCCATTCCGGTTGCTGCATAAGTTCCTGCTTCGATGATTTTTTCCAGTTTATCCTGCGGAACCATATCACTCTTGTATTTGCGGATACTTCTTCTGCTTTTGATTGTTTCCAGTACGTCACTCATGATAAATACCTCCTGATTTTTATAAATTTATTAATGTTTCAAAGGGAATTGTCCCCCCGAAAAGATCCAGTGCACTTCCAACCGTCACATCCAGCCGGTCTTTGCCATATTTTCTGAGAAGTTCAAGGTCTTCCATACTTCCCACACCGCCTGCATAAGTTACAGGCCGGTCTGTATATCCGGAAAGAAGTCCGGCAAGCTCTGTCTCAATTCCGTTTGCTTTTCCCTCGACATCCACTGCATGAACAAGAAACTCCGCGCAGTGGCTTCCCAGTTCTTTCATCGTTTCAGGTGTTACCGGCACGTCTGTAAATTTCTGCCATCGATCTGTTACGATAAAATACTGACCGTCTTTTTGGCGGCAGCTCAAGTCAAGTACAAGATGCTCTGTTCCGACTGCATCCTCCATTTTCTGTAAGTTTTCCCAGGAAAGTCTTCCATCCTTGAATACATAAGAAGTCACGATCACATGGCTTGCTCCCGCTTCAAGATAATCTGCTGCATTGTCCGGACACACACCGCCGCCAATCTGCAGTCCTTTCGGATAGGCTTTAAGGGCTTTTATTGCCTGTACTCTTGTAGCTTCATAATATTCAGAGCCGACACTGTTCAATAAAATCACATGGCCGCCTTTCAAACCGGCTTTCTTATATAATTTGGCATAAAAAGCTGCATCCTGCTCTGCAACAAAATTTTCTTTTGCCTGATCTCCGGCATCTTTGAGACTTCCGCCGACAATCTGTTTGACCTTGCCGTTATGTATATCAATGCATGGACGAAATTTCATAATTCCTATACTCCCTGTCCGACAGAAGCAGGCCCCGGATTCGCTTTAGAACCCGGGCATCCCGTTTATCTGCGTATTTCATTTCTCTGATGCTATGATAATATGAAATCCAGTTTCATGCAAGTATTTTTACTTTATCAATTTACTATAATAAATCATTTTATTCCGTCAAGTCGATGGTTGATCACTCTCTTCCATCTACCACATCACCCACTGCATCGCCGACATCTTCCACTGCATCTCCGACGCCATCTCCAACAGCACGGACTCCGTCACCCAGATCCTGGGCAACTGTGCCTTCCTCTGCAGTTGTTCCGTCCACAGTTCCATTATCTGCATTTCCGGCACCTTCCGTACCTTCAGAGACGGTATCTCCATTGTCGATTCCCGCATCATCTGTCATATTCTCATTGTCCGTCGCATTGTTGTCTGCGTTATCTTTGGCATTGTTATTATTTTTATCATCTTTGTCTGCGTTCTGCTTCTCATCATCTGCAGTACTCTCCGTGTTGTCGGTATTCTCGTTTGTGGTATCGACCTCATCTGGTGCCGTACCATTATTTCCGCAGGCTGTAAACACACTGAGTGTCATAATAAGTAATACTCCTGTCAGAATCTGCTTTATTTTTTTCATTTCCGTCTTCTCCTTTACCGTGTTTTTTGCTTGTACTGATAATATGTACAAAATGGCAGAATCCTACTCTGGAAAAAACTGGTGTTTCATGGTAAACTTTAAAAAGATTTTTATATAAAAAAGGAGTATGACAAATGAAAAAGAAAAGAAACTTTTTGCTTCTGATTCTGGCTGTTTTGTTGATCGGACTCGGCGCAGGTTCGACCACCGTCTCTGCTTTTTCTCTTCCCAAGCTGCAAAACGCAGAGTCCGGACAGGTTGT
>OGQN01002779.1_pt1 | contig 12138 bp, 10 predicted proteins | sample 1553231 | NCBI WGS metagenome assembly OGQN01 (sample SAMEA2579950, study PRJEB22360) | human gut metagenome | biome: human gut; feature: human-associated habitat; material: faeces | place: Denmark | collected 2008/2010 | reverse complement strand
ATGCCAAGAAGATCCTTGCGAAATCCCGTAAGGAGAAATTACCCATTGTAGATGATGACTTTAATTTAAAAGGACTCATTACCATCAAGGATATCGAGAAACAGATCAAGTATCCGCTTGCAGCCAAGGATGCACAGGGAAGACTTCTCTGTGGTGCTGCGGTTGGTATCACAGCAAATGTGCTTGCACGTGTTGATGCGCTTGTGAAGGCTAATGTAGATGTGATCGTAATTGATTCTGCACATGGTCATTCAGAAAACATTTTAAAAGCAGTCCGCGAGATCAAGGCAACATATCCGGAGCTTCAGGTAATCGCAGGTAATGTTGCAACAGGCGAAGCTACCAAGGCTCTGATCGAGGCTGGAGTAGATGCAGTCAAAGTTGGTATCGGACCGGGATCTATCTGTACAACACGTGTTGTTGCAGGTATTGGTGTTCCGCAGGTTACTGCAGTTATGGATTGTTATGAAGTGGCTAACAGCTACGGAATCCCGATCATTGCAGACGGCGGTATCAAATATTCCGGAGATATCACCAAGGCCATCGCAGCAGGTGCCAATGTCTGCATGATGGGAAGCATGTTCGCAGGATGCGACGAGAGCCCGGGAACATTCGAACTTTATCAGGGAAGAAAATATAAAGTATATCGTGGAATGGGATCTATCGCAGCTATGGAGAATGGCAGCAAGGATCGTTATTTCCAGGAGAATGCAAAGAAGCTTGTGCCGGAGGGTGTTGAGGGTCGTGTTGCGTATAAAGGACATGTTGAGGATACCGTATTCCAGCTGATCGGTGGTTTAAGATCCGGTATGGGTTACTGTGGAGCAGAGAACATTGAGAAGCTGAAGACAACAGGCAGATTCATCAAGATTTCAGCTGCATCTCTTAAAGAGTCACATCCACATGACATCCACATCACAAAAGAGGCTCCAAACTACAGTGTAGATGAATAATAAAGGAAAAAAAGGTAAGACCGGTAAAAAGTCACCCAGGCCGTCCCATAGCGGGCGGCCTGTTTCCGTAAAGAAAACTTCCTCCGGGTCTTCCAGAAGAAAAAAGAAGTCTTTGAGAAAAAAGAACCCGATCAAGATCCTGCAGAGGATTGTGCTGATATGTATCATTGTGATCGTTGCTTTTGCTGCGTGTGCGTTAGGATACGCATTTTTTGAGATGCGCATGGAACAGAGTGAAACTCAGTCCGGACAGGAAGAAATATCCGGGAATGCCAGCGGAAATGGCGGACCGGAACAATGGCAGGCAGAAGGAGCACCTTTTATTGATGTGGAGCTTCTGACACCGAATTCCTATTCCAGACCACAGATTTCTATCGAACAGGTAAATTATATAGCCATTCATTATACGGCCAATCCGGGATCTACTGCCGTATCCAACCGGAATTATTTTGAAAATCTTGCGACAACGCAGGACAACAAAGTCAGCAGTCATTTTGTGATAGGGTTGGAGGGAGAAGTGGTACAATGTATTCCCACTTCGGAAATGTCCTATGCCACAAATTCCAGAAATGTAGATACCATATCCATTGAATGCTGCCATCCGGATGAAACAGGGCAGTTTAATACAGCAACTTATGATTCAGCGGTAAAGCTGACAGCGTGGCTTTGTACACGCTTTGGACTGACTTCGGATCAGGTGATCCGTCATTATGATGTCACAGGTAAAGACTGTCCGAAGTATTACGTGGAAAATCCCGATGCATGGATCCAGATGAAATCAGACATTGCAGCACAGATCCAGACAGATTATGCATTACAGGGGAAATAAAGTGTTATTGTTTATTTTGTGAGCAACAAGAAGTCGGGAAAAATAATTTCTGAAAATAGGGGCTTGAAAATTAAGAAGAAGTATTGTAGTATAACAGCAGAAGCTGCATGACTGGCGGAAAGTAGGATTACCTACAGGGAGTGCAGTGAAGTGAGAAGCCGACCGCCTGGGCAGCCTGATAAGGGGTGTCCAGGCGGTTTTTTGTTACCGTTCATATCCTGGGATAAGCCCCGGGCCTTACATTAGACAAGGAGGACTGTGAAAAATGACGACATTTTCACTTGAAAAAGAACTGAAAGAAAATTCCTATCCGGGAAGAGGAATTGTGATCGGACGTTCCGCTGACGGGAAACATGCAGTTACTGCATATTTTATTATGGGAAGAAGCGAGAACAGCAGAAACCGTATTTTTGTTGAGGATGGGGAAGGAATCCGTACACAGGCTTTTGATCCATCCAAGCTTACAGACCCGAGCCTGATCATTTATGCACCGGTACGTGTCCTTGGAAATAAGACCATCGTAACAAACGGTGATCAGACAGATACGATCTATGAGGGAATGGACAGACAGCTCACCTTTGAACAGTCTCTCCGCAGCAGAGAGTTTGAGCCGGATGCGCCGAACTATACACCTCGTATTTCAGGCGTTCTTCATGTTGAAAACGGTAAATTCAATTATGCGATGTCTATTTTAAAGAGCAATAACGGAAATCCGGATTCCTGTCTTCGTTATACATTCGCCTATGAGAATGCGGCAGCAGGGCAGGGACGTTTTATCCATACTTATAAATGCGATGGAAATCCACTTCCAAGTTTCGAGGGAGAGCCGAAGCTGGTAGAGATCCCAAACGATATTGATGAGTTTGCGGATCTCCTCTGGAAGAGCCTGAACCAGGATAATAAAGTTTCTCTCTTTGTTCGCTTTATTGACATTGAGACAGGAAATTATGAATCCAGGATCGTAAACAAGAATAAATAAGAAAATAGGGATATCACAGAGAACGGAGGAGCTTTTTCATGAAAGAATTACAGTTAAAATACGGATGTAACCCAAATCAGAAACCATCAAAGATCTATATGGCAGATGGAAGTGAGCTTCCGATCCAGGTACTCTCCGGAAGACCAGGATACATCAACTTCCTGGATGCCTTTAATGGCTGGCAGCTGGTACGTGACCTTAAGAAAGCAACCGGACTTCCGGCAGCAACTTCATTTAAGCATGTATCTCCGGCAGGTGCTTCCATCGGACTTCCGCTGAATGAGACACTGGCAAAGATCTACTGGGTAGATGATATGGACTGGAAGAATTTTTCCCCGCTTGCATGTGCGTATGCAAGAGCAAGAGGTGCAGATCGTATGTCATCATTTGGTGATTTCATTTCTCTTTCTGATGTCTGCGACAAAGATACCGCGATGCTGATCAAGAGAGAGGTTTCTGATGGTGTGATCGCACCTGGATATACAGAGGAGGCTCTTGAAATTCTGAAGCAGAAGAAAAAAGGCAATTACAATGTGATCCAGATCGATGAAAACTATGTTCCGGAACCTTTGGAGCACAAACAGGTATTTGGAGTCACTTTTGAGCAGGGCCGCCAGGAGCTGGCAATTGATGATGCGCTGATCTCCAATATTGTAACAGAGAATAAAGAGCTTACGGAAGAAGCCAAGAGAGATATGAAGGTTTCTCTGATCATCCTGAAATATACACAGTCCAATTCCGTATGCTTTGTTAAGGACGGACAGGCTATCGGCGTTGGTGCAGGACAGCAGTCCCGTGTACATTGTACACGCCTTGCAGGCCAGAAGGCAGATAACTGGTACCTCCGTCAGTGCCCGAAGGTACTGGAGCTTCCGTTTAAAGACACGATCACACGTGCGGAGAGAGATAATGCCATTGATGTTTACATTGGTGAGGAATATATGGATGTCCTTGCAGATGGTGCATGGGAAAAGACATTCACAGAGAAGCCTGAAGTGTTCACAAAAGAAGAGAAGAGAGCATGGCTGGATGGTCTTACCGGCGTGACACTGGGATCCGATGCATTCTTCCCGTTCAGTGATAATATCGAGCGCGCATATAAGAGCGGTGTAAAATATATTGCAGAGCCGGGTGGATCTGTACGTGATGACGCAGTTATCGATACATGTAATAAGTATGGAATGGTGATGGCATTTACAGGAATCCGCCTTTTCCACCACTAAAAGATGCATGCCTTGGCCATGATATGCAGTTGAAATAAAAGATAAAAAATATAAAGTCCCGAATCTGGATTTCTGGAAAAAAGAGATCAGACCCGGGACTTTTTGATCGAAAAAGGATAGTTTTAAAAATAAAAAAAGAACTCTGAAAAACTCAGAGTTCTGAAGAGCGATAGACGGGGCTCGAACCCGCGGTCTCGACCTTGGCAAGGTCGCGCGTTACCAACTACGCCACTATCGCATATGCATTATCGCTTCACGTATTTCCCTCAGCGACAAGACATATATTAGCATAGATTTTATATTCTGTCAAATGTTTTTTGGAATTTTTTTGAAATTATATACAACATATAAAGTTTATTCCAGACATCTGAAATAGAACTTGTATATGACAATATTTCGGTGGTTTATGAGTTATTGTCTAAGTGGTAATAGCGCAAAACATGATCCGGATAGTATTGGTCACCATAGTCCCATGGACCGGCAGGATCATGAAGGGGATCATCTTCATCACGTTGTGTGTTGCCGCTTGCCATCTGAGCAAAGGCCTGAGCACTTTGGGCCGTCCACACAGTCTGACCGTTTTCTTCCAGATAAGCAAAATAGGAATCGGCTCCGAAATTGTATGCCTGCAGAGCCAGACGGATCTTGGAAAGATCAGTCGGACCGGTACAGCCGGCTTTATCCAGAGCATATTTCAGCTCCTGGATGCCACAGGAAATAGAGTAAGAAGGATCTGTGATACCATTGGGCTGCTGCGGATATCTGGTGTTGTAGGCTCCTTCTGAAGACTGCATGGGATCAGTACCCTGCCCGGAGCTTTCCTGCATCATCACAGCCAGAATCAGGTCTACATAGTCGGACATATCATATTGTGCGGCTTCGCTGGAAACCTCATCGCGATAAGCTTCACAGGCTGCATTGATCTGATGGGCTTCCTCCTGCCTGCCGGAAAATTTGGAAAAACGCAGAAGGATACAGCCCACGATCAGCAGAAAAAGACATGTCAGAAAGATCTTCTGCCTTCGCACCTGCTGTACACGGAGTCTGTGGCGCTGTTTTTTAGTAAGGGTTGGTTTCTTGTGTTTTATATTCATATAAGTATTGTATCCGTTACGGATAGATTTGACCAGTTAAAAAATATGATCTTTTTGTTAAAAATTTCTGAAGACTGTCCTGTGAAATTGCAAAATATGATCTGATATGCTATGATAGTCGGGACAAACCGTAGAATGCCGGAAGAAAGGAGGCAAGATTTCATGCGAAAAAAGCTTCTGGCAGTTATTTTATGTGCTTCTATGCTTTTCCCTGCATCAGTATCAGCAGAGGTACTGGGATATGAAGCAACACTGGATACATATACAAAGGAGAAAAAAACACCTCAGCAGTTTCAGATCGATGATGGGGCGGGAAATACAGTAAATGTTTTGGCGAAGAGTGATACGCTTTATGTTACAGCGAAAAATACGGAAATCCGGTCCAATCCGGGAGACAGTGGTACAGAGCTGCGTTCTGTGATCCTGGGAACGAAGCTTGAAAGAGTTGCAGTCTGTGACAATGGCTGGAGCAAGGTGACCTTCCAAAAGAAAGGTGAGGACAAGATCATCGGTTATGTTTCGGACAGCGTGCTCAGTGATACGGAGATCGTAAATAAATTTACAGATACAGTTACAGCGGCACAGGACAGTGATATCCTGGATTATCCCGGCAAGAAGGACGGAGAGGTTGTAGGAGAGGTCCTTCAGGATGATGAGCTGAAAAGAACAGGTACGGTAGATGCTATCTGGAGCAGGATCGTTTACACAGATGACAGTGGTTCAGATCACGTCGGCTATATTCCGACCAGCTGTCTGGAAGGTTATCAGGCTACGGAAGTGGCCAAGGCAGAGCAGGAAAAGAATACAAAAGCAGGATCCCTTACTAAGAGTTCCGGGGAGGGCGTTTTTGCGGATGCGGTGGATGGTGTAACTTCCACAGGTGGTTCCGGAAGTACCGCAGCTGGCGTACAGATCGGAACGCCGGTATCAGTATCTTCGGACGCGACACTGAAACCACTGGGAACATTCCGGATCACGCATTATTGTCCGTGCAGCATCTGCTGCGGACCATGGGCGAATGGAATTACTTCCACAGGAGTAACGGCCACTACCAACCGTACGATCGCAGTGGATCCGAGTCAGATCCCATACGGTTCCAAAGTAGTGATCAATGGACAGGTTTATGTTGCAGAGGACTGTGGAGGAGCGATCCGGACCAATTGCATTGATGTATATGTGGCAACACACTCCGAAGCAGAGCAGAAGGGCGTGTTTTATACAGAAGTTTATTTGCTTCAGTGATCAGAAAAAGACTGCTGTAGATTCCACAAGGGATTTGCAGCAGTTTTTTGTATAAAAAAACTCTGACCAGCAGAGGCTATTCTGCGATCAGAGTAAAAAAATAATGCCCAGAGCCGGAATCGAACCAGCGACACGAGGATTTTCAGTCCTCTGCTCTACCAACTGAGCTATCTGGGCATGTCTCTTTTGAGTACTTTGTTACTTTAACACATTTATGTAGAGAATGCAAGGAAAAAATAAAAAAAGCAGATGTTTTTCTGAAAAATCTGATTTTCAAAAAAACATCTGCAATATTATGGCTACAGATTTATCTGGCAGCAAGATAGATTTTTTCCATATCTTTCATGTTAAGCTGTTTGAACACACCGATGGTACGGGTGTCTTCAAAGCTGCATTTAAACGCCAGATCATGGATCTCCTTTTCTGTAAGATCAAGACCAAGCTCATGAAGGCTGGTAGGCATCTGGATGGAACGGAAATAATCTTCCATGGCTTCTATGCCGGCAAGAGCAGTTTTGTTGAAGTCGGTACTGCAGGGAATGTCAAAGATATTGACTGCAAACTGGGCAAAGCGTTCCGGATTTGCATCATAAACGTAACGTGCCCAGCTTCCCCACAAAGCGGCAAGACCGGCTCCGTGAGCCACATCGTAGGTGCCGCCCAGTTCATGCTCCAGCTGGTGACAGGCCCAGTCACCACCGCCGGTTCCGCAGCCGGTAAGTCCATTGTGGGAAAGACTGCCGGCCCACATGATCTCTGCCCGTGCAGTATAATTATCCGTCTCCTTCATCAGGATCCGGGAGTTATAGATCACGGTCTGCATCAGAGATTCGCTGATACTGTCGGTGATCTCCATGGTTTCGATATTTACAAAGTACCGTTCCATAGTATGCATCAGGATATCCACACAGCCGCTTTCGGTCTGATATTGCGGCAGGGTATAGGTGAGGCGGGGATTTAAAATAGCAAAACGTGGGCGGCACAGATCGTTGCGGGCACTACTCCGTTTCAGCCAGCCCTCTTCATTGGTGATCACACAGGATCCGCTCATTTCACTTCCGGAAGCTGCGATCGTCAGGATAACGCCTACAGGAAGACAGGCTTTTGGGGTTTCGGTGCGGAGAAAAAAGTTCCATACATCTGTATCCGGATTGGCAAGTCCATAGCCGATGGCCTTGCAGGAATCAATAACGCTGCCACCGCCAACAGCCAAAAGAAAATCAACCTGTTCTTTGCGGCAAAGCTCAATACCCTCACGTACCTTGGAGAGACGGGGATTGGGAACCACACCGCCAAGAGTGACATAGGAAATTCCAGCTTCATCCAGAGAAGATCGGATCTCATCGATCAGACCGGAGCTTACTGCACTGTGGCTGCCATAATGGATCAGTACTTTGCTGCAGTTCTGCTCTTTTAGAACAGTGCCGATCTTAAGGTGTGTATCTTTTCCGAAAATAACCCGGGTAGGGGTAAAATATTCAAAATTTCTCATAGAGATTAGGCTCCTTTTTATGATTCATGATCTATTGATAAATATAAGGAATCCGTTTCCTTACAGGTCAAGCAGATATTTATGATCCCGCAGGGGTATCATCTTGATTCATTTAATTGGTTTAAAGTCGTTATAATAATAGCATAGAAGAGAAACAGACGCAAATAAAAGCTATTGAAAAAAAGGTGTAATTTTGGGGGAATGTGATATAATGACTTCTGTGAAGGAAAAGTGACCTGATCACAGAAACAGACCAATGCGAAGCGTATATTATAGAACAGATCCAAACGAAGAAGAAAGCAGGTGTCTGAAATGGAGAATATCATTATCATAGGAGCAGGTCCGGCCGGGATCTCGGCAGCACTTTATGCGGCAAGAGGAAATATGGATCCGCTGATCATAAATACAGGGATCGGTTCACTGGAAAAAGCGGAGAAGATCGAGAACTATTACGGACTGGAGCAGCCGCTGTCCGGCAGAGAGCTTTTCGAAAGAGGTCTTGCCCAGGCAAGAGCACTTGGAGTACGGATCCTGGATGCCCAGGTTGTGGGAATGGGTGGTTTTGATACTTTTGAGGTGAAAACTACCGTAGGAGATTTTGAGGCACGCAGCGTGATCCTGGCAACCGGAAGCAGGAGAGCTTCTGCCAGGATTCCGGGAGTAAAGGAATTTGAGGGAAAAGGTGTCAGCTACTGCGCAGTATGTGACGCATTTTTTTACAGAGGAAAAGAAGTGGCAGTGCTTGGAAACAGTGATTTTGCTCTTCATGAAGCAGAAGAACTTTCTCATACCGCTTCCCGTGTGACGATCTTTACAGATGGAAAGAAACCGGAATTTTCAAGAGAAAATCCGCTTCCGGTTAACACCATGAAGATCCAGGCGATCGAAGGAGATGAGCGTGTTTCCGGCATCCGCCTGAAAAGTGATGTGTCCATGCAGGAAGCAGGTACCGGAGCAGATTCTTTTGTGCCGGCAGAGGGAGTCTTTGTAGCACTTGGTACAGCCGGAAGCTCGGAGATGGCCCGCCAGATCGGAGCGGAACTGAATGAAAAAGGAAATATCCGGGTCAATGAAGAGATGGAGACTACAGTTCCGGGACTGTATGCAGCAGGTGATTGCACCGGTGGACTTCTCCAGGTGGCAAAAGCTGTTCATGACGGTGCCCAGGCAGGACTTTCCGCCTGTCAGTATGTGCGGAAGCTTCTGAAGGCGTAAGCATAAGCTGATACTAAAAATAAATACAGAATCAAGGAGGAATTTTATCATGGCAAAAGTTTTTACAACAGACAATTTTGAAACTGAGGTATTAAAGGCAGAAAAGCCGGTACTGGTAGATTTTTGGGCAACCTGGTGCGGACCATGCAGACGTCAGGCTCCGGTCGTGGAAGAGCTTGCAGAAGCCGGATATGAGGTTGGCAAGGTTGACGTAGACAAAGAGCCATCACTGGCACAGCAGTACAAGATCATGAGTATCCCTACACTGCTGGTATTCAAAGAAGGAAAAGAGACCGCACGTTTTGTGGGACTGACATCAAAGACAGAGCTTGAGGCAGCGCTTCAGTAACCAAAACAGAAAACAGAAAAAACAGATACAGCTCTGGGAACCGAAACGGTTTCCGGAGCATTGTTGGTTTACTGAAAATTTTAGACAAGGGTTAATAAAAATATGGATGAGAAAATAATAAAAAAGAATGCAGTGCCTGTGATCGCGGCAATGATCACAGCGCTGGCCTTTTCTTTTACGGGCCTTCCAATGGATGGAAATACTTCTGTAGAGAAAATGAGCGATGTTTATAATGGATTGGGATGCACGAGCTTGCTTGCATGGATCCTGCTTCTTATTTTATACGTGAAAGGATGGGAGGGCTACCGGAAATACAGAAACTGGCAGGCACATGTTTTGGCAGTGATCTTTTCGGCGGGAATGCTTCTTGGAACTTCTTATTTTACAAATGGAAACTGGGATTTTCTGTTTGGCGCAAAGAAACAGATCCTGATCTCAGCCGGATGTTTTATAGGATTTTATATTATCTGTGATATGGGAATCACTTATTTTTGGAGGATTCCTGAGATGGAGTTTTTCCGAAAGGCCTGTGGGCGTATCCCGGCCAGAGAGGAAGAAGTAATGTGGTTCCGCCTGGCAAAGATATCTATGATCATTGGATGGACACCGTTTATCCTGGCATTTCTCCCAGGTTCGATCCCGGCAGATGGATTTCGGCAGCTGGATGTATTTTTGGGAGCTATGCCGCTGGACAATCATCATCCATGGGTCCTGACGATGATCATGGGTGGACTGCTGACACTTGGAAAAACTATCTGGTGTTATAATTTTGGAGTATTTTTGATCGTCATTGTGTTTACTTCTGTGGAAATCTGGTGTTACAGTGCGGTAGTCCGCTATCTGTACAGATGGAAGGCTCCAAAATGGATACTTTTTGGTACTGTTCTGCTGTTTGCATTTGTTCCCATATTTGGAAGCTATGCCCAGGCAGTGATCAAAGACGGATTGTATACGGCAGTCATTACTTTGTATTTTGCAGTGTATATAGATATTTGTCATTCCTTTTCCAAGAGAAAGGCAGTATATTTATTTCTTCTGGGAATCAGTGTTTGTCTTACCCGAAATAATGGCATTCATCTGGTCCTGCCTTCTTTGATCCTTTTGTTTTTCTTCCTGGTAAAGGGCGCGAGGAAATATGCATTTATTGTGGCTGTCTGTGTTTTTGCCTGTTATCTGGGCGTAGAAAAGGGGGTAGCACCTGCCCTTGGCGTGGCACCTGGATCCCGATGTGAAATGCTTTCGGTACCGTTTCAGCAGACTGCCCGATATCTGAGAGAATATCCGGATGATGTAACCGCAAGTGAGAAGAAAGCGATAAACAGGATCCTGGATTATGATGTTCTTGCCGAGAAGTATAATCCGGAACTGTCGGATCCTGTGAAAATTACATTCAGGTTCAGAGATGATGATAATGATCCTAAATTGGATGGATACATGAAAGATTATTTTAAAGCCTGGTTTGCCATGTTCCGTCGTCATCCGGGAGTATATATCCAGGCGACATTGAATAATATCTACAGTTATAATGATCCGTTCCATATGGGAAGAGGACAGCAGGGCGTGTACCGGTTTTACATAGATAAACTGTATCAGAAGAAAGCCGGGATCGATGTCAGTTATGTTGGACCCCAAAAAATCCAGTATATATTCCGGCTTTATGATGAATTATGGATGCGCGCACCTGGCCTGGGACTTATTTTAAGTGCAGGAACGTATACCTGGCTTACTCTGTTGCTGATGGGATATCTTCTGGTGAAGAAGCAATGGAAAAAAATCCTGATCTTTGCCATACCGGTGCTGAATATACTGATATGTCTTGTGTCTCCTGTAAATGGGATGATCCGTTATATGTGGCCGGTAATGACTATTATGCCGATGCTGTTCTGGTGGATCCTGCAGCCGGCACATAAAACATCTTCAAATTAAAAAGTATTCATCATTTCATAAAGACGTCTTTTATCCAGAATGCGGATCGATCCCCGTGAGATCTGGATAGAGCCGTCTTTATTCATTTTTTTAAGGCTGCGGCTGACAGCTTCTCTGGCACTTCCGATGGAGCGGGCGATGGCTTCCTGTGTGAGAGCGAGCTCATCGGAACCGGTATCTGCAGCTTCATCCAGAAGAAAGGCTGCGATTCTCTGAGTCAGGGTCATAAAAAATGTCCGTTCGATTCCTGCGATCACATCTGAGAAATGTTCAGTTGTCCGTTTGTAGATGAAATTTTCCAGATAGATATTGTTTTTCATCAGCCGGGAAAAAGGAACTGCCGGAAGCAGAAGCAGATCACAGTCTGTTTCTGCATCGATCTGTACATCAAATGTAATGGCAGAAAGCATACAGGAGGCGGAAAGAGTGCAGATGTCACTGTCCCTTAAACGGTACAGGGTTGCCTCTTTTCCCTGAGCGGACAGTAGATAAACACGGAGAACTCCCTTCAGAAGAAAAAGAGTTCCTAGGCACTGGCGCTCTTCAGACTGTATGGCAGCACCTGCCGGGTAATGAAGCTCGCGAATGTTATCAAGAAGAAAATTCCGATCTTCTTCCGTCATATGTTCCCAGAAGGGAAACGCCTGAAAATAATTCAGACAGCTGTTTCGATCCATAAAAAGATTACTCCTTTATAAAAATATATAGTACTCATTTTAACGCTGTTTGGATGGAAATACAACAAAAACGGCATTTTTGCGGCAGGAGGGAAATCCCTGTTTGTTACTGTTCACTCCGTTCTCAGCAACACGCTTCGCGATGCACAGAATTTATGC
>OGQN01002772.1_pt1 | contig 12167 bp, 10 predicted proteins | sample 1553231 | NCBI WGS metagenome assembly OGQN01 (sample SAMEA2579950, study PRJEB22360) | human gut metagenome | biome: human gut; feature: human-associated habitat; material: faeces | place: Denmark | collected 2008/2010 | reverse complement strand
CGGGCCGACACGCTGGCGGCCGACTGCGCCGCCCTGCCGGACGATGCCTCGCTGACGCTGCTGGAGGGTCAGGCCGCCGCACTTCCCGGTGAGCTGTCCGCCCTGACGGAAAAGCGCAGCGCCGCGGAGAAGGCCGCGCAAACCGCGCAGCAGGCCCGGAACGCTCTGGAGCAGCACCCCCTCTACCCCGCCGCAGAGCCGGAGCTGCGGCAGCGGGCCGAAGCCATCCAGCCCGATAGGACTCCCTCTCTGCTCCTGGTCCTCTTCCCCGCGTCGCTGATCGTGGTCGCCGCTGCGCTGGCATTTCTGTTCCGGGCGCAGCAGCCGCTGCCCTTTTGGCTGTTCATCGGCATGGCGGGGCTGGGCATGATCGCCACGCTCTTCGCTGCAAGGTCCCGCCGTCAGGCCATCGTGGAACGGCATAAATACGCCGAAACACAGCGCACCGCACTGGAGACCCAAATCGCAGAATATCTCCCCCTGCGGCAGCAGGCAGATGAGGCCGCCGAGGCTGCCCGCCGGGCGGAAGTCTCCGCCGCGGACAGTGAAGATGCCTGCCGCCGCCGGCTGCGGGATCTGCTGACCCAGGTACGCGGCTTCGCCCCCGCCGCTGCCGATCTGTCCGGCGTACAGCTGGCCCTGTTAGACGCCCGGCGCCGCAAGACCGCGCTGGCCGACGCCCGGCAGACGGCCCGGGAAGCCGCCCTGTACCGGGATGCCCTGCGGGCGCAGCTGCCGGAACAGCCGGCCGCCGAAAGCTCTATCCAGCGCCCTGCGCTCTCACGCGAGGAGGCCGCCGCGGAATTGGCGCGCACACAGGCACTGCTGGCGCAGGAGCGCACCCGGTTTGACACCCTCACCGGCCGCATCCGCGCGCTGGATCGTTCCAGCGATCTGGAGGCCCAGTTGGCGCAGAAGCAGGAGCAGCTGACCGCCCTGCAGGATGAATATGATGCCATCGCGCTGGCCATGGATGCCCTATCACAGGCCAACACCGTGCTGCAGAACCGCTTTTCCCCGGCGCTGGGCGCACGGGCGGCGGAGATCTTCTCCGCCATCACCGGCGGGCGCTATGACCGTGTGCTGCTGAGCCGGGACTTCTCCCTGTCCGCCGAGCCCGTCGGCGACCCGGTGGGACGCAGCGTCCGCCTGCTGAGTCAGGGTGCCGCCGACCAGCTGTATCTGGCGGTGCGGCTGGCCATCTGCGACATGGTGCTGCCCGCCGACAAGCGTGTGCCCCTCATTCTGGATGACGCGCTGGTGACCTTCGACGACGAGCGGCTCCACGCGGCGCTGGACTACCTGCTGGAGGAAAGCCAAAGGCGCCAGATATTGCTGTTCACCTGCCAGAAGCGGGAGATGGCCTATCTGCAAGGCAAGGAAAACGTGACCGTCACGAAGCTGTGAGGCTGCAGTATGGAAATACATGAAGCTATTGTATATCGCAAAAACCTAATTAATAAAGCCATTGAGGGCCGAAAACTGGCGGAAAACGAGCGAGAGTGGCTGGCATCTAATCCTATTTATAATGACAGCTTAGGCTATCCCTATTTATGCTTAGATGTTTTAAGAGTTTCCCCGCGGACAGAATATCTTTTACATATTAAGCTGCTATCTGATCTAAAGGGAAAACACGGAATTCCAATTGTTGGAATTCCATGGGGGAAAGGATTTGTTCAAGCTTCTGGTGTTATTAGAGATCTTAACGGGACAAAATTCACCAATAAAAGGGTTAGATTATTGGGCGTCGAGGTTGATAACCTTCACCCGCAGACTACCATCCGGATCCGTTCAGATCTTGGATTGTTGAGTGTTGCTTATGAATATGAATATAAAATGGAAGGGTCTCGCGTTTTGGTTAGGAAGTCATCGAGCAGCGGGGATTTACGATATGCTATGCGATGTATAATAGAGAATGGAATTTATATTTATGAATGTAAGCAACCAAATAGCGATAATATGAACGCGTTAGTTTTTTCCTTGGAATTAAAACCGCAGGAACCTGTCTAATTTCGCCCACACCACATGTGTTACAGCTTAGGCGGGGATAAATAGAGGATAAGTATATTCAAATGCAATGAGCATTTACGACCTTATACGACAGCGACCTGCCGGCCGTCATCTTCAATGCTTCCGGCTCAACCTACACGTTCACCTACGGCGTATTTGGCCTTGTGAATGACGACGAGATCGTCTGCGCGGATGAGACTGCACGGACAAGCGACCGCCCCCCCTTGCAAATCCCCTCAAATCGTGCTATACCATATACAACAGATCGAAAGGAGTCTGCCATGCCTGACTTTGACTGTCTCCGCTGCGGCACAGCCATGCATTTCGTGGGCCAGCACAAGCTGCAGCTGGGCAGGACCAGCTGGATATTCGGCGACCTGCCCAACCTGATGGCCGGCGCGCTGGACGTGTCCATCATGGCGTGCCCCGCCTGCGGCAAGCTGGAATTCTTCACCGGCGGCGTTCCCCAGCCCAGCGACAACGACCCCGGCCTGCACCAGCGTCAGTGCCCGAAATGCGGCTTTGCCCACGATTTCGACTACCCCAAATGTCCCCTGTGCGGCTATGTCTACACCGCCGGGGACGAGCTGTAAGAATTTTTAAAAGGAGAACCTGTTATGAGCGATTGCACCCACGATTGCAGCACCTGCGGCGAAAGCTGCGGCGAGCGCAAGGAAGCCAACGTATTTGAAAAGAAGCCCCTCCGCCCCGGCTGCCGCGTCGGTAAGGTCTACGGCGTGGTGTCCGGCAAGGGCGGCGTAGGCAAGTCCATGGTCACCAGCCAGCTGGCGGTGGCGCTGCGGCGGGAGGGCTACCGCACCGCCATTCTGGACGCGGACATCACCGGCCCGTCCATCCCCAAAGCCTTCGGCATCCACGGCCGGGCCGTGGCGCAGGGCGACGCCATCGTGCCCGTGACCACCGCCACCGGCATACAGCTGATGTCCGTGAACCTGCTGCTGGAGCACGAGACGGACCCGGTCATCTGGCGCGGGCCGGTCATCGGCGGCGTGGTGCAGCAGTTCTGGGGCGACACCCTGTGGAACGACGTGGACTATATGTTCGTGGATATGCCTCCCGGCACCGGCGACGTGGCGCTGAACGTGTTTCAGTCGCTGCCGGTGGATGGCGTCATCATTGTGGCCAGCCCCCAGGACCTGGTATCCATGGTGGTGCAGAAGGCCGTGAAGATGGCGCAAATGATGAACATCCCCATCGTGGGCCTGGTGGAGAACATGAGTTACGTCCAGTGTCCCGACTGCGGCAAGAAACTCTATATTTTCGGCGAAGGCAAAACCGAGGAGGCCGCCAAGGCGTACCACATCCCCCTGCTGGCGAAAATGCCCATCGACCCGGCACTGGCTAAGCTGACCGACGACGGCTGCATCGAGCAGTTCGAGGGTCACTGGCTGGACGGCGTGGTGGAGACCATTCTGCGGAAATAAGCAAAAAAAGAAGCGGCGCGGTGCGCCGCTTCTTTTTTGCTTATTTCATCAGCTCCTGTATCAGCGTCACCAAGCCGCTGATACCCACGCCGATATACACCACCTGCCGGGCCACGTCGCCGGACATCTTCCGGCTCAACCGTGTACCGATCCACAGCCCCAGCAGGATGCACGCCATACCCAGCCCCGCCATAGGCAGCAGTGCCGCGCTGAAATAGCCCCGCACCGTCCGCATGGTGAAGTTGATGAGGTTGGTGGTAAAGAACAGGAACTGCATATTGCCTACATACGTCTCCTTGCTCCGGGCGATGGCAACGAAATACAGCGCCATCATAGGCCCGCCGATGGTGAACGCCCCGGCGCAGCACCCGGAGAAGGCACTGCACACCAGCCCCGCCGCCAGGCCGGGCTGGTCCAGCTTCACCCGCTTGGCAAAAAGCAGGAAGTACGCCGCCAGCGCGATCAGGAACGCCCCGAACAGCGCCGTCAGCACGTGCAGGTCGAAATTCCCCAGCAGATTGATGATGACCAGACTGCACACGGTGTACAGCCCGATGGGCAGCGCGATCTGCTTTACATCGATGTGCTTGCGGTACATCCACGTCATGGTGCCGGACTGGGCCATGCAGATCAGCGCCACGATGGTGGGCGCGATAGTCATGTCGTAAAACGCACTGGCTGCCACCATCATAATGACCGCCGCGCCAAAGCCCGTCAGTGGCTGGATCACACCGCCCGCCAGCGCCGCCAGTCCCATCATTGCATATGCCATTGCACGCACCGCCTTTTCTGTCATATTCCCGGCTATTATAACAACTTCACGCAGGAAAGGCAATCCGCAAAATGAACATCCCCCGGCCTGACGGCCGGGAGATGTTTGTTCAGCTCTTCTTTTTGCCCAGGTAGGCTTCCTTGATGGACTCGTCCGCCAGCAGCTCCGCGCCGGTGCCGGACTTGGTGATGTTGCCCGTCTCCAGCACATAGGCGTAGTCCGCGATCTTCAGCGCCATGTTGGCGTTCTGCTCGATCAGCAGCACGGTGACGCCCTGCTCGTTGACGGTGCGGATGATATCAAAGATGCCCTGCACCACCAGCGGCGCCAGACCCAGCGACGGCTCATCCAGCATCAGCAGCTTGGGGCGGCTCATCAGCGCGCGGCCCACGGCCAACATCTGCTGCTCGCCGCCGGACAGCGTACCGGCCAGCTGCCAGTTGCGCTCCTCCAGCCGGGGGAACAGCTCATACACCCACTTGATGTCCTTCTCGATGCCGTCCTTGTCTTTCCGCAGGTACGCGCCGGCCTTCAGGTTCTCCAACACGGTCAGGTTGGCGAACACCCGCCGGCCCTCCGGGGACTGGGCGATGCCCGCCTCCAGGATCTTGTTGATGGGCTTGCCCAGCAGTTCCTGTCCGTCATAGGTGATGGAGCCGCTGTCCGCCTTTACCAGGCCGGAGATGGTCCGCAGCGTGGTGGACTTACCGGCGCCGTTGGCGCCGATCAGGGTGACGATCTTGCCGTCGGGTACCTCAAGGCTGATGCCGCGCAGCGCCTTGATGCCGCCGTAAGACACACACAAATTCTCAATCTTCAGCATCTTCTGCCACCCCCAAGTATGCGTCGATGACGCGCTCGTTGTTCTGTATCTCCTCCGGTGTGCCCTTGGCGATCAGCTTGCCGAAATCCAACACGTAAATCCGGTCGGCAATGCCCATGACCAGGTCCATGTGGTGCTCGATCAACAGGATCGTCTTGTGGAAATGATCCCGGATCTCCTTGATGAACTCCGCCAGCTCCAGTGTCTCCTGCGGGTTCATGCCGGCGGCCGGCTCATCCAGCAGCAGCAGGGTCGGGTCGGTGGCCAGCGCGCGGGCAATCTCCAGCCGGCGCTGCTTGCCGTAGGGCAAGCTGGTAGCCAGCTCGTTCTGCACATCCTCCAGACCCACCACCTTCAGAAGCTCCAGCACCTCAGCGCGCTGCTGCGCCTCCTCCTTGCGGTTGCCGCGGAACGTGGCGGAGAACATATTGCTGCTGCGCCGCATGTGCTTGGCAATGAGCACATTGTCGAACACCGTCTGGGTCTTCCACAGGCGGATGTTCTGGAAGGTGCGGGCCATACCCAGCGCCGTGATCTTATCCGGCGTGGGGGCCAGCACATGGTCGGTAAAGGCATAGGCGTCCAGCGCCTTCTGCCCCTCCTTCCACGCCTTCAGCGCCGCCTCGTCCAGTTCCTCCTCCGGGGCGAACTGGACGGTGTACATATCGGCGTGCTCGCCCTTGTACATCTTCTTCATCTTGCCGGTGGGATGGTTTCGCACAATGCACGCCTCATTGAAGCGCACCCGCCCGTTGGTGGGGGCGTACACGCCGGTGATGACGTTGAACGCCGTGGTCTTGCCGGCACCGTTGGGGCCGATGAGGGCCACGATCTCGCCCTCGTTTACCTCAAGGCTCAGATTATCCACGGCCACCACGCCGCCAAACTGCATGGTGACGTTCTCCACGGACAATACGTTCTTGCTCATTTGGACGTCACCTCCTGTTTTGCGGCTTTTTTAGCCCGGAGCTTTGCTTTCCACCCGGCGATCACCTGCGGCAGCTCCCTGTCGCCCATGATGCCCTTGCGGAAGAACAGCACCACCACCATGATGACGATGGAGAACACCACCAGGCGGAAGCCGTTGCGGAACACTTCGGGTGCCTTGATGCCCAGGAACTCACCGGAGTCCAGACCGCGCAGCCACCACTCGGAGGCCGCCACGAACAGCATGGAGCCGATCACGGAGCCGGAGATGGAGCCGATACCGCCCAGCACCACCATCAGCAATATCTCGTAGGTCATGGCCACCTTGTAGTTGTTGGCCTGGGCGATGGACAGCACCATGGCCATGGTGGCGCCGGACACACCGGCGAAGAACGAGCTGACCACGAAGGAGATCATCTTGTGCTTAGCCAGATTGATGCCCATGGCCTCCGCCGCCACCTCGTCGTCACGGATGGCCTTGAACGCACGGCCATAGGTGGAGTTCACCAGCATGACGATCAGAATAATGGACACCGTGGCGATCAGCACCGGCACAAAGGTGGACATGCTGAACGTCCCAATCTTGAAGTTGCTGATACGGGTAAAGCTCTTCAGCAGGTTGGAGCCGTTGGTCACGGGACCCAGCTTGCCCCACTGGAAGATGGCGCGGATGATCTCCGCAAAGCCCAGCGTGGCGATAGCCAGATAGTCGCTCTTCAGCCGCAGTACCGGCAGACCGATGAGATAGGCGAACAGCGACGCCATCAGACCGGCCAGCAGTACGCAGATGATCACGCCCAGCACTGTGCCGAAGCCGCCCAGTGCGTTGCCCAACACCTCCGGGAACGAGATACGGATGGCCGCATCGTAGTACTGATACACCGTGTCGCGGGACGCGGCGGGAATGGAGAAGATCGCGTATGTATACGCGCCGATCAGCATAAACCCGGCGTGACCCAGAGAGAACAGGCCGGTGAAGCCGTTTAGCAGGTTCATGGACACCGCCGCCAGCGCATACACAGAGCCTTTTTGCAGCACCGTCAGCAGCATATACATCTTATTGCTGGGCTTGATAACCTGATCCAGCACCAGCACCAGCGCCAGGAACAGCGCCACAGCCACAAGGGAGATGAACGTCTTGCGGACGTCTTTTTTCTTTTCCAGCATCATATCCGCACCCCCTTACACCTTGTCGGTGGTCTTCTCACCGAACAGGCCGGTGGGCTTGAACACCAGAATGACGATCAGCAGCACGAAGGTGAATGCATCGGAGAAGGTGGCGAAACCCACCTGCTCGGTGATGGCGCCATTGGCCATGAGGATCGTATCCAGACCCTTGATGACGGACTCGCAGATGCCGATGATGAACGCACCCACCACCGCGCCGGGCACGGAGCCGATGCCGCCGAACACGGCGGCCACAAACGCCTTCAGGCCGGGCATAGCGCCGGCCGTGGGCACCACGCCGGGGAAGTTGGTGAAAAAGAGGATCGAGCCGATGGCCGCCAGAAACGTACCGATAATAAAGGTGGCAGAGATCACGTTGTTGATCTTGATGCCCATCAGCTGCGCCGTCTCAAAGTCCACGGACACGGCGCGCATGGCCATGCCGATCTTGGTATGGTTGATGAGCAGCACCAGCGCGATGACCAGCGCGATGGTCAAAAACGGGGTGATGACCGTCACGCGGGACGTCTCCATGCCGAACAGCCGTACCGGGTCGGAGATCCACGGGATCGCGGGATAATTCTTGTTCAGGCCGCCGGTCACATACAACGCCAGATTCTGGATCAGATAGCTGACGCCGATGGCGGAGATCATGACGGACATGCGGGGCGCGGTACGCAGGGGCTTGTACGCCACCCGCTCGATCAAAAAGCCCAGCAGCACCGTCAGCATGATCATCAGCGGGATAGCCAGATACAGCGGCATCCATGTGGCGAAATAGACCATCATCAGGCCAGCCACCATGAACACATCGCCGTGGGCAAAGTTGATGAGCCGCAGTATGCCATACACCATGGTGTAGCCAATGGCGATCAGCGCATATTGCCCGCCCACCGATATGCCGGATATGATATACGGCAGCGCGGTTTTCAAAACTTCCATGCGGGGTTCCTCCCTATTTTGTTCTTTCTTCCTTGGCAGACAGCCGTTTCCCTCCGGCCGCCGCGAAGCCGTCCCGCCCGGTGCGGGGCAGCCTCGCCGCCGCCGGTATAGCACAGTAGCTGGCGGGAGCTTTTGCTCCCGCCAGCCCTGTGTACCTCACTTGGCTGTGGTTTATAAATCCCTTAGCCGACCTTGGCCACGGTGACGAAGTCCCAGTTGCCGCTCTCGGTATTGCACTTCTTGACAACGGCGCTGTCGCGGTTGGCGTCGCCGATATCGTTGAAGGAGATGGTGCCGGTGATGCCCTCATAGGTCACGCCGGGCAGGGCAGCCAGAACAGCCGCGGGATCGGTGGAATCGGCGGCCTTGATCGCCTCCAGAGCCACGCAGTAGACATCGTAACCCATGACGGTCACGGCGGACAGCTTGTCATCGCCGCCGTTGTTGGTCTTGGCGGTGGCATCGCTGTTGATCCACTCCTTGATGGCGGAGTCGAACTCGGCGTTCACGCCCTCCTGATAGAAGGTGGTCACGCAGATGTTCAGGCTGGTGCCCTTAGCGGCCTCCAGCACCACGTTGGAGTCCCAGGTGTCGCCGGCCAGAATGGGCATGCCCAGGCTCTGGGTCTCGGCCTTGGCGATGATCTGCGCAGCGGCCTCCAGAGACACGGGGGAGAAGAACACGTCGCAGCCCTGCTGCTGGGCGTTGGTGATGTAGGTAGAGAAGTCAGAGGTTCCCTCGGGGAACTGCTCATACACGCAATTCTCCTCGCCGAAGGCCTTGATGAAGTAGTTGGCCAGACCACCGGAGTAGTCGTCGCCCTGCTTGGCCAGGCAGTATGCCTTGGTCGCCTTCAGCTCATTCTTGGCATAGTTGGCCAGAACGGTGCCCTGGAACGGATCCAGGAAGCAGATGCGGAAGTACGCATCGCAGTCGGAAGTCACCTGGGGGTTGGTGCAGGTCACGCCGATGGCGGGCACCTGCGCTGCGGAGAAGGTATCGCCGGCGGCGATGGACACGCCGGAGCCGTAGGAGCCCAGCACCACGGACACACCCTGAGAAATCAGGGTCTGAGCCGCGGTGGGCGCCTTATCGTTGGAAGACGCGTTATCGGCGTACACCAGCTCGACCTTGTACTCCTCGCCGCCGATGGTGACGGTGGGGATCATCTTGTTGGCGTACTGCATACCCAGGATCTCCTGCTTGCCGCCTGCGCCGTTATCACCGGACTGAGGCTCAAACACGCCGATCTTGACGACCTTGTCGCCGGAAGCGGAATCATCGCCCTTCTGACTGTCGCCCTGCTCACCGCAGGCCACCAGAGACAGAGCCATGACCAGCGCCAGCATCATTGCTAAAAACTTTTTCATGGTAATTCCTCCTAAATTCACCTTGCAGCGGTCAAGTCTGTCGACCGCTCACAGAATATGTGTATTTTAGCGAAAATATTTGGCAAAAACAATTGTAACAACCTCTAAAAATCACAGCTTTTGCATCAGCGACATGGCGTTAAGAATCCGTAATGATCGCCAGTATGTCCTTGTTCAGAGGACAAACGCCCTGTGTTGGTAAACTTTCCCCCTTGATTGTCTCCCTATGGCGGACGGTCTGTCCCGTCATTGTGCACAAAACCGGTGGCGCTTTTGCGCAAAAAACCGGCGGGCGCAGATGCGCCTGCCGGTTCCGCATATCGTTATATCACTCTCACTGACGGCTTTCGCCGCTTTGCGTGAAATATGTCTTGAACGTATCGCCGTCCATGGTCTCGTGCTCCAGCAGGTACTCCGCCACCGCCGTCAGCTCCGTCTTGTACCGAGCCAGTATCTCACGGCATTTTTCGTAAGCCTCGTCGATGATGGCGCGGATCTCCGCGTCCATCTCCGCCGCCGTCTTTTCGGAGTAGGGGCGGGTGTGGGCCATGGACTTGCCGATGAACACCTCGTCGGTGCCGGCGTCAAAGGCCACGTTGCCCAGCCTGGACGACATACCGTAGGTGCCAACCATCTTGCGGGCGATGGCCGTGGCCCGCTGGATGTCGCTGGAAGCACCGGTGGAGATATCACCCAGCATCATCTCCTCGGCGGCGCGGCCGCCCAGCAGACCGGCCACCCGGTCCAGCATATAGCGGCGGGACAGGTAGGAACGGTCCTCCTCCGGCAGATAGATGGTCATGCCGCCGGCCTGACCGCGGGGAACGATGGTGATCTGATGTACGGGGTCCAGGTCCGGCAGGGCCTGCATGACAACGGCGTGGCCGGCCTCGTGATAGGCAGTGAGCCGACGCTCAGCCTCGGGCACCACGCGGCTGTGCTTCTCCGGGCCGGCGATGACCTTGATGACAGACTGGTGGATGGCCTCCTCGGTGATGAAGCGCTGGCCGCGGCGGCCGGTCAGCAGCGCCGCCTCGTTCAGCAGGTTCTCCAGATCCGCACCGGTAAAGCCGGAGGTAGCGCGGGCCACGGAGCCCAGGTCCACATCCTCCGCCAGGGGCTTGCCCTTGGCGTGTATCTTCAGTATCTCCTCGCGGCCCTTGATATCCGGTAGGCCCACGAACACCTGGCGGTCGAACCGGCCGGGGCGCAGCAGCGCCGGGTCCAGAATGTCCACGCGGTTGGTAGCTGCCAGGACCACCACGCCCTCGTTGGCGGCGAAGCCGTCCATCTCCACCAGCAGCTGGTTCAGGGTCTGCTCGCGTTCGTCATGGCCGCCGCCCAGGCCGCTGCCGCGCTGGCGGCCCACGGCGTCGATCTCGTCGATGAAAACAATGGCCGGAGCCTGCTTCTTGGCCTGCTCGAACAGGTCACGGACGCGGCTGGCACCCACGCCCACATACATCTCCACAAAGTCGGAGCCGGAAATGGAGAGGAAGGCAGTATCCGCCTCGCCGGCCACGGCCTTGGCCAGCAGCGTCTTGCCGGTGCCCGGAGGGCCCACCAGCAGCACGCCCTTGGGAATGTGCGCACCCAGCTCGGTATAGCGCTGGGGATCGCGCAGGAACTGGACGATCTCCTCCAGCTCCTCCTTCTCCTCATCGGCACCGGCCACGTCCTTGAACGTGACCTTCTTGCCGTCAGAGGGGATATCCTGGATACGGGCCTCGCCGAAGCGGGCCATTTTATCGTTGACGGCGCCGCCGCCCATACCGCCCATACGGGCGATCAGGTTCATCAGCAGGATGAAGGCCATGGCCGCCAGCACATAGGGCAGCAGGGTACGCAGCCAGCCGTTCTCGTTACCGGCGGCGTAGTCATAGCTGGTGATGACGCCCTTTTCCGCCTGGGACACCACCAGATCGTTCATGTCGTTATAAAACGTGTCGAAGCTGTGGAGGGCGCAGCTGACGCTGGAGCCGTCCTGCAGCTTAGCCACCAGGCGCGTGTCGGTGGCGGTGAAGGACTTGACCTTCTCCGCCGTGAAATAGGCGCGCATATCGCTGTAGCTCACGTCGCCGGACCGGCCGAGGTTCCCCACCACCTGGGTAATGAGCACCACCGCCAGCACGATGAACAGCAGCATGACGCCGCTGAAACGTTTTCTTTCCATGTCTCCCCGTCTCCCTTCTCAGCCGATCCAGCGGACGCCCTGCCAGCTTTGGTCACTGCCCACGGAGATGGCCACCAGCATCCGCGCCTGGACGGCCTCTATCGGAATATAGGGCTCGCCCAGCAGGCGGCTGTCGTTGGAGCCGGTGCGGTTGTCGCCCATGACGAACATACAGCCCTCCGGCACGGTGAAGGTCTTGTCGGCCATGCTGTCCGGCAGGGTGGTGATGCCCTGGGTGGGCAAATAGCTCTCGTCCAGCTTCTCGCCGTTGACGTAGGTATAGCCGTTCTTGAAGGAGATCGTCTCGCTGGGCAGGCCGACGACGCGCTTCACCAGGACCTTGTTCAGCTCCTCGTCCCAGAAGGTGACGATGTCGCCGCGCTCCGGCACCGGATCGGACACCACATAGGGCAGCCGCCAGCCCACCAGCAGGCACTTGGTGGGGATGGTGGTCTCCATGGAGCCGCTGGGCACATAGGCCAGCTGCAGCAGCACCTTGAACAGCACGAATACCGCCGCCAGCGTCACCAGCAGGTAG
>OGQN01002767.1_pt1 | contig 12185 bp, 8 predicted proteins | sample 1553231 | NCBI WGS metagenome assembly OGQN01 (sample SAMEA2579950, study PRJEB22360) | human gut metagenome | biome: human gut; feature: human-associated habitat; material: faeces | place: Denmark | collected 2008/2010 | reverse complement strand
TCGTAAAGCATCGGCGGCCGACCTGCGCAGACAGCGGATCGCCGCCGAACTGGCCCGCAGCGGGGCGCGTCCCATGGGGAGCTGTACTTCGCAGGAGGAGGCCGAGCGGCTGCTCGAACGATTGCAGGAGGCGGGCGACCGCTGTTTCTCGCCTGCGGGGAAGCCGATTCTGGCCGAAATCACGCTCGACGAGTTGCGTGCGAAACTTCGGTAGAATATGCGCCGTTTGCGGGAAAAACGCTACCTTTGTGAATGAATAGGCGACGTCGGAGGATGTGTCCGATGTCCGTAAAACAACAAAAGACAATGAACAGCAGTTATTTCTCGACGCCTCCGGTGGTGAAGAACCTGATAATCATCAACTGCCTCGCGTTTCTGGGAGTCTGGCTCATCCCCTCGCTCAATCAGTTTATGGGACAGTACGGCGTGCTCTACTGGTTCGGGAGCCCCTATTACCACTCCTACCAGTTCGTCACCTACATGTTTCTTCATGCCAGCCTGGAACATCTGTTTTTCAATATGTTCGCACTGTGGATGTTCGGCCGTACGCTGGAATACGCGCTCGGCTCGAAGCGCTTTCTGATTTACTACATGGTCTGCGGCGTGGGGGCCGCGCTGGTGCAGATGGGAGTGGCGGGGCTGACGGGAGAGTTCGGCATTCAGTTGCTGGGAGCATCGGGCGCCGTAATGGGATTGCTGTTGGCTTTCGGTGTGCTGTGGCCCAATTCGATCATCATGCTGCTTATCCCGCCCATCCCGCTCAAAGCCAAGTGGTTCGTTATTATCTATGCGGCGATCGAACTGTTGTTGGGATGGACCGGACGTGATCCCAGAGTTGCGCATTTCGCCCATATCGGCGGTATGCTGTGGGGACTGGGACTGCTCTATTACTGGCGCCGCAAAGGAATCATCCGTTTCTGATTCGGAGCCATGGAGCGCTGGGTATACGATTCCGACAGCGGCCGTCCCGGCCGGCGGCGCGGCCTCTTCGTCTGGCTGCTCGACGTGGCATTCGCGGTGGTGACGGCGCTGGTGGCGCTGCTGTTGCTCTTCATGTATCTGGCGCCCTATGTTTCGCCCGATGCGTCGTGGGTCTTTTCCGTGCTGGGGCTCGTCGCGCCGGTAATCTATGTATCGGGGCTCGTGCTCTTCCTCTACTGGGTGATCCGCTGGCGGTGGGGCTATGCTTCGCCGATGCTCGTGCTGCTGCTCCTGGGGGTGCCGAAAATATCGCTTTATTATAAGATCGATACGCTGCGCCACTACGGTGAACCGGTCTACGACCGCTCGGCGTTGAAGGTCATGGCCTACAACGTGCGGATGTTCTACGGCGACGACGGCAGGAGCACGGTCGATTCGCTGGCGGCGTTCGTGAACCGATACGATCCCGATATTCTCTGTATCGAGGAGTTCAGCGACCTGGCACGCGGTGCGACGATGCGTTTCGATTCGCTGATCGCCCCGGGATACCGTCGGGCGGTCTATTCGCGCGACGGCGAGGGGACGGCCGGCGTCGCGCTTGCCGTCTATTCGAAACTGCGTATCCTCGCTTCGGGCGCCGTCGACTGTGTCAACGATGTCGATACGACCCGTGCGACGGCCGTCTGGGCCGATCTGCGCCTCGACCGCGATACGGTGCGTGTCTTCTGCAACCACCTGCGTTCGACCCATATCAAATCTTCCGACAGCGACTACCTGATGAACTACCGTTTTCTGACCGATACGGCCAGCCACGAGAAACTGCACAGCATCCTGAGCCGTCTGCGTTACAACAGCATCTCGCGTTCGCATCAGGTCGACTCGCTGTCGCAGCTGATCGCGGCCACACCCCACGCACGTATCGTGTGCGGCGATTTCAACGATACGCCCCTGTCCTACACCTACCGCCTCATGTCGCGCGGATTGCAGGATGCTTTCCGCGAGAAGGGACGGGGATTCTCGCATACCTATCGGGGATTCTACAATACGTTCCGCATCGACTACGTGCTGGTTTCCGACGATTTCGAGGTGCTTTCGTACGAGGTGCCGTCCGTCGAGTTTTCGGATCACCACCCCGTTTTCGTCCGGCTCAAATACAATTCGCAACGACAATGATACTGGATTCGCTCGAAAACCGTGCGCGTTACTACGCACTCAATCCCCGCCTCGAAAAGGCGTTCGACTACCTGCTCTCCACCGATCTCGGCGCGTTGCCGGCGGGCCGGCACGCGATCGACGGCGACGATGTCTTCATCAACGTGATGGACGTCGATCTGAAACGACCGGCCGACGCCAAGCTGGAAATTCATGACCGTTACCTCGACATTCAGGTGCTCGTAAGGGGCGAACGCGAGGCCTTCGGGTGGAGCCAGCGCGACCGTGTGACCCGTCCGCTCGGCGCGTTCGACGTGCAGAAGGACATCCGGTTTTACGACGACGTGCCGCAGACCTACTACGAGGTGACGCCCGGCCAGTTCACGCTGCTTTTTCCCGAAGATGCGCACGCCCCGATGGTGGGCGAGGGGACGATCCGCAAGGTGATCGTCAAGGTGCGCGTCTGAGGTTCCCGGGGCCGTTCGGCTCCGGACGATTCCCTGTTTTATAGCCGGCTGGAATCTGTGGCACGGGTGCCGCAAAGTGAGCGAGGGATGCCGACGCATGGTGCGTTGAAGTGTGAACCATGATCCGCGAACGGAGCGACTGCAACTTCCTTACAGGGACGAGAAACATATTCTCGTCCCTGCTTTCCATGGTGGAAATTATCGCTGATTGCTAAGGAAAATTACTGTTTCAACTTATATTTTCCAGTTGTCCCAAACCTCTTAAGACCGCGATTCTTTATTTTGAATGTATCAACATAAGACTCAGGGATGGAGAATCCTATTTCCGTTAAGCCTTGCACGAAGCTGGAATCCAAAATTTGACGTACAAATAAAGTATCTCCGCTACGTGTCCATTTCCCCACCTCGATTACATTCGCTACATCTGTCCACCGATGGCGTTCAAAAGTCGAATCAGAACGAATAACAAAATCTACCCCTCCATATCCAATACCTCTATAAATAAACCGATAAGAATATGTTCCATATTTCAATGTCGCAGCGCAAGCGCACAACAGGATTGCGCTACTGACGAGAGAAATGATCAACGTTTTTTTCATAACTACTGCGGTTTATAGGTTACTTTGTTTATTCCGAACGCAACATTGTAGACATTAGGCGGCTTGTTGATGAGAATGTTCATTGCCATATGGAGTAAGTCCGGAATAAAGGGACGTATTCGTTATCTGCACAGATACACCGCCGCCGTGCGCGAGGTGTTGTAGATGCTGATCGCGGGCGAGGTCGTGCCGTCGCCGTTGTCTGTGGGCGAAGAGAAGTGTTCGCTGCCGATGCGGGCGCGTTCGGTGCCGCCGAAACGGCGTTCGTCGGTCGAGAGGATCAACTCGTAGCGTCCGGCTTCGCGCACTCGGCAGCGGTAGTCGGGGATCGATGCTGCGGGATGCCAGTTGAAGACGAAGACGAGCCGCCCGTGCGAAAAGGCGATCGTCTGGTTGCGGTCGTCCATTTGCAGGCAGTAGGGATAGCCGTCGCGCAATATGCCGTAGCGTTTGACCAGCGCGAGCATTGCCCGGTCGAATGCCCCCAGCCACGAGTAACGCAGCAGACCGTCCTCGGCGAGCGACCACTGCCGGCGGGCGTGGGCGTAGCTCCAACCGTTGCCTTCGCGCGGGAAGTCGATCCATTCGGGATGTCCGAATTCGTTGCCCATGAAGTTGAGATAGGCGTCGCCGCCGGTCGAGACGGTCATTAGCCGGATCATCTTGTGAAGCGCCATGCCGCGGTCGATCGTGAGGTTTTCCGACGCACGATCCATGTGGGTGTACATCTCCTTGTCCATCAGGCGGAAGGCGATCGTCTTGTCGCCCACGAGGGCCTGGTCGTGCGATTCGGCGTAGGCGACGGTCTTGACGCCCGGCAGGCGGTCGGTCATCACCGACCACATCTCGCGGATATCCCACTGTTCGTCGGGTACCTCTTCGATCTGCTTGATCCAGTAGTCGGGAATCGCCATGCCGAGCCGGTAGTCGAACCCGACGCCTCCCTCCTCCTGCGGGAAGCAGATGCCCGGCATTCCGCTCACGTCTTCGGCGATCGTGACGCAGGAGGGACGCAGGTCGTGGGCGAGCCGGTTGGCCAGCGAGAGATAGGTGATCGCCCCTTCGTTGACTCCTTCGTCGAAATAGCGGTCGCGGCTGTCGAAGGCGACGTAGCCGTGGTGGTGATAGAGCATCGACGTGACGCCGTCGAAGCGGAACCCGTCGAAACGGTACTCTTCGAGCCAGTATTTGATGTTCGACAGCAGGAAATGTTCGACCTGCGGTTTTCCGTAGTCGAAGAGTTTCGAGTCCCAGTGCGGCTGGTCGCCGGCGGGGCCTGCGGGCGAGTAGAGGTGGTCGGTGCCGTCCAGTTCGTTGATTCCTTCGTTGAGGTTGCGGACATAGTGCGAGTGGACGAGATCCATGATGACGGCCAGGCCCAGCTCGTGTGCGCGGCGAATCAATCCTTTCAGTTCTTCGGGCGTTCCGAAACGCGACGACGGTGCGAAAAGGCTCGATACGTGGTAGCCGAACGAACCGTAGTAGGGGTGCTCGGCTACGGCCATCAACTGCACGGTGTTGTAGCCGTCGCGCGCGATGACGGGCAGAATCCGGTCGGCGAATTCGCGGTAGGTGCCCACGCCGGGCCGTTCCTGCGCCATGCCCACGTGGGCTTCGTAGATGAGCAGTTCGTCATGGCGGGCGATGTCGAACGTGTCGTCCGACCAGTCGAAGGGACGCGGAATCCAGAACTGCGCCGTGAAGTCCTTCGTCCGCTCGTCCTGCACTACGCGCGTGGCGTAGGCCGGAATCCGGTCGAGCCAGCCGTTGCGGCCGTGGACGTGGATCTTGTAGAGCGATCCGTGCCGGAGCCGGTGGCCGTACATGGCCTCGGGCAGGAAGATGCTCCATACCCCCTGAGCGTCTTTGTCCAGACGCAGTTCGGTGCGTTGCCAGCCGTTGAAGTCGCCGAACAGGTAAACGTCGCAGGCGCCGGGCAGCCATTCGCGGAACCACCACCCTTCGAGCGTTGAGTCGTACTGCCAGCCGAAATACCGGTGGCCGTTGGCGTAGTCGACGAGCGATCCCGCCGTGCGGCGTATCTCGTCGAGCCGCTTCTCGTAGGCTTCGTGACGGGCGAGGAGTTGCCCTTCGACGGGACGGAGCCATTCGTCGCGTTCGACCATTTTCAGACGGTGTGAGTTTTCCATAAGGCGACGTTTTCGTGGTACGGTTATTCCCCAAATATACAAAAATTTTGCGATTCCGGCCTTCCGGAACGGAAAGTTCCGGTTCGGCGTGCGGAAAACGCCGGCAGACGGTCGTCGTCCGGCGGTACCGTTGCGAACAACCCCTGCCTTCAAAGGCCGGGGCTGCGGACGGATTATCGTCGGAAGGGTTCGAGCGCTGCAGTCCGATTGCGGGGACGTTCCTGCCCGGCGAGTGCTTCGGGGAGTCGCCGCCGATGGACATAGCGTTTGCGTTTCCACTCCGGTGCGTTGTGCAACAGAGATCCGATCAGGGCCTTCAACGCTTCGGATGCCTGCGGCGGCATGTCGGGGACGTCGCTCACGTCCTTGCGCAGCGCGCTGAGGTAGCTCTTGTAGGAAATTCCCCAGATGCGGTGTGCAAGGTCGTACCAGATACGGTAGTGACAGCGGCGCAGGTTGCCCTTCTCGTAGAAAAGCGCATCGAATTGCTGGATCGCCTTGTCGCGAAAGCGATGATGGTGATTGGAATAACACATAATGTGAAAAATTAATGATTTTACGGCATATGCCGCAGGTAAGTTAGGCATCGGTTTGGAACTCGATTCCGGATTGGAGGGCGATAGTGCCGGATAAATGGTCGATTCGGCTGGAAACGGTCGAAAGGTGCGGCGTCCGAAACCTGCGTGTCCGTCCGGATCGAATCCGGACGAGCCGGTCTCCCGCTCCGGATCCGTCGGATTCCGACGGGATTCCGTTCGTACGGGCGACCTTCCGGAAGATCGCCGACGAACGGAATCGGGTAGGCCGCCGTCCTGCCCTGCGGGGTCGCATCCCGTTCGTAACAAGGGCGGCATGGTGAATCCGGTCGTGCTTTTTTCGCCTGCGGAGGTCTCTTTTTCTGAATTTTTTGCTATATTTGTCGGCAATGAAAATTCCGCACGAGATTCAAATAACCAAAAAATAATCCGCTCTATGTTTAAAGGACAACCCAAAGGGCTGTACGCGCTGGCGCTCGCCAATACCGGCGAGCGGTTCGGCTACTACACCATGCTGGCCGTCTTCGCGCTCTTCCTGCGTGCCAACTTCGGTTTGGAGGCCGGGGGGGCGGGGGGGCTTTTCATGGAAGCCCTGTGTGGCGGGAGCCATTTACAGTACGTTCCTCGGCCTCGTCTATTTCATGCCGCTCGTCGGCGGTGTTCTGGCCGACAAGTTCGGCTACGGAAAGATGGTGACCATCGGTATTACCGTGATGTTTGCCGGCTATCTGTTGCTCTCGCTTCCGCTTGGCAGCGACACGCTGGCGATGATCGGCATGTTGGCAGCCTTGATTTTCATCAGTGTCGGCACAGGGCTTTTCAAGGGCAACCTGCAAGTGATGGTCGGCAATCTCTACGACGATCCGAAGTATGCCTCGAAGCGCGACGAGGCTTTTTCGATCTTCTACATGGCCATCAACGTGGGGGCCCTCTTCGCTCCGACGGCCGCCGTCGAGATCAAGGAGTGGGCTGAGACGAGCCTCGGGTTCTCATCGAACGACGCCTACCACTTCTCGTTCGCCGTGGCGTGCGTGGCGCTTATCATCTCAATGGGGATTTATTACACCTTCCGCTCCTCCTTCCGCCATATCGAGGGCGGCAAGAGCAAGAGCGGCGAGAAGGCCGTGGCAGAGAAAAAACTTTCGGCTGGCGAGATGCGCCAGCGTATCATCGCCCTCTGCCTCGTTTTCGCCGTGGTGATTTTCTTCTGGATGGCTTTCCACCAGAATGGGCTGACACTGACCTACTTCGCCAATGAGTTCAACGAAAAGAGCTCGGAGGGTTTCCAGAGCATGTTTTTCAGCGTGTGGAACCTCGTGCTGATCATCATCGGGGTCTACGCTCTCTTCTCGCTCTTTCAGTCCGAGACGACCCGAGGCCGCGTCGTTGCCGGCAGCATCGTGGCGGGCGTGGTGGCTGTCCTCTATTATAAATATCTGAATCTGAACGGACTTGTTGCCGTTTCGGCCCCGATCTTCCAGCAGTTCAATCCTTTCTATGTCGTAGCGCTCACGCCGGTTTCGATAGCTATCTTCTCGGCACTGGCCCGCAGGGGCAAGGAACCTTCGGCGCCGCGTAAGATCGCCTACGGGATGCTGGTGGCTTCGGCGGGGTTCGCCATCATGGCCGTCGGTTCGCTCGGATTGCTCACGCCCGATGCGCAGGAAGCGGCTGTGGAGGCTGGCGAGCAAGTGCCGCTCGTCTCGTCGAACTGGCTCATCTCGACCTATCTTGTGTTGACTTTCGCCGAACTGTTGCTTTCACCGATGGGTATTTCGTTCGTCTCGAAAGTGGCGCCTCCCCAATATAAGGGGATGATGATGGGTGGCTGGTTCGGTGCTACGGCCATCGGCAATCTGCTCGTAGCCGTCGGCGGGTTCCTTTGGGGCGGAATTCCTCTGTGGGCCGTCTGGACGGTATTCATCGTCCTCTGTCTCCTCTCTGCGGTCTTTATGTTCTCGATGATGAAGAAACTCGAGAGCGTCACGACAGACGCATAGGACTCCGTGCGGTACACGCGATATATCCGTGAAAACGGCAGACCTTCGGGTCTGCTGTTTTTGTTGCAGGCGGTCGTCGCCCTTTCTTGTGCGCGTGCGGGCGGCGGTCTGGCTGTGCAGGGGAGGCGGTGCTGGGTGGAACGGGTTGAGGATGTGCGGACTGACGTTCGTAACCGGCCGAAAATCTGAACAATCCCGGAAATCCGGTCTTTTTTGCTTTTTCGAGGAAGGCGGTGACGGTTCTGCGATTTTTTCTCTATATTTGTACATGGCGGGAATGAATCCCGACGGTTCCGGGCCGCGGCGGAGGTCGGCGGCCGGACGGCAACGGTTGAAAACAAATCCTCTTGTGCGATGAAATGGTGGCTCAAATGTATGCGTAACTACGTCAATTTCCGCGGGCGCGCCCGCCGGCGGGAGTTCTGGATGTTTACGCTGTTCAACACGCTCGTCTATCTGTTGCTTCTGGCGGTTGGTCTCGTCCTGCTCGGAGCGGTGATCTATAAGAGCGTTGCCGAAGGCGGGGATGCGGCGGAGCATGCGACGGCCTATACGTTGGCTGTCGCCGGGTTGCTCCTGCTCGTGTACGGCTGGATGCTCGCCACCTTCCTGCCCGGGTTGGCCGTGCGGGTGCGTCGGCTGCACGACATCGGGCTGAGCGGCAAATGGCTGCTGGGCTACTATGCGCTTTATTGGGTCTGCTTTTATTGGATGTCGACATCGTATATGCAATTTGCCGAGGACGGTGCTTTGGAAGGTCTGTCTGGACAGCAGTCGGCTGCGGCGATCTGGATCGTAGTGCGGCCGATGCTGCTGGCATTGGCGCTGTTGTCGGCGGCAGGTATCGCGGCGATGTGCATCGGTTCCGAGAAAGGGGAGAATCGGTATGGCGCCGATCCCACGGCGGAGATTCCGGCGGCGGACGCAGGGGATGCGGAGTGTGTTACGGATCGTTTAACTTAAAATCGATAGCTTATGAAATGGTGGTTGACTTGTATTAGGAAGTATGTGACTTTCGAGGGCCGTGCGCGCCGCAAGGAGTACTGGATGTTCACGTTGTTCAATGTGGTTTTCGTGGTCGTGACGATGCTGCTCGATATTCTGCTTTTCGGGGCGACTCCCGACAATCCGACGTCGCCGCGCTATCTGACGACGCTTTACGGGCTCTTCGTTTTTCTGCCGACATTGACAGTGGTGGTACGCCGTCTGCACGATATCGGTCGCAGCGGCTGGTGGCTGGCCGGCTACTACGGCGTGGCGTTCGTCTGTACGATCCTGATGATGATCGGCAGCGTGCTGATGCTGGGCGGAAAGGGCAGCGGAATGGCGTTGACGGGGGTCGGATTCGCAGTGCTGATGATCACTGCCGTCTGGATGATCGTCTGGATGTGTTTCGATTCGCAGGCGGGCGAGAACAAGTACGGCCCCAACCCCAAGCAGATCGCCGCTCCGGTCGAATCCGCGGCGCCTGCCGTCGGAGCCGGAGACTCCGAAAGCGGAGTAACCGGATTCCGTCGGCGGATTTGCGTCGTTCCCGCGCGGAACGACGCTCTTTTTTTCTACTTTTGCGGAGATGAATGTGAATGAAGAGTTGATCCGGTATGTCGAACGCGAGATTCTGCCTCGTTACGATGCGTTCGATCGGGCGCACCGGCGCGACCATGCGCTGACGGTGATCGCTGCGAGCCTGCGTTTGGCTCGATATTACGAGGTGAATCCCGATATGGTCTATGCCGTGGCGGCCTACCACGATACGGGGCTGCGGGAGGGGCGCGGGCGGCACCACGAGGCGTCGGCGCGCATCGTGCGCGGGGATCGGAACCTGCGGCGCTGGTTCACGGAGGCGGAGGTGGCGACGATCGCCGAGGCGGCGGAGGATCACCGCGCGTCGTCGGGACGTCCGCCCCGAACGATCTATGGCCGTATCGTGGCCGAAGCCGATCGGGTGATCGACTGTGAAACGACATTGCGGCGGACGGTGCAGTACGGGTTGGAACACGCTCCCGAACTCGATCGGGAGGGGCAGTTCGCCCGTTTTGCCGAACATCTGCGGACGAAGTACGGCGAAGGCGGGTATTTGCGTCTGTGGCTGCCCGAATCGGAAAACGCCTCCCGTCTGGACGAGTTGCGTGCCGTTATCCGCGACGACCGGCAGTTGCGTGTGCGGTTCGACGAACTCTACGACGACGAACTTCGCCGCGAGGCGTGACCACTGCCGTTTCCCGATTTTTCATACTCCTTTTTTGCGGTATATCGTCGTTCCGGATGACGCTTCACCGCCCGCCGGAGCCTGTGTCTGTATACGGGGCGGAATAACGGAGACAGGGTTGGGCGGGGATGAATTGCCTGATGGAATTCTTTCGTTCGGGGTCGTGTCTTTTCAGAAGCTCCTTTTAGGCGGCTGGACGTGGTATGAAGAGCGAGTTGTCGCAGATATAATATCTGATAGTGCGACGTGAAAATATGGTTTTGATCTTTTTTTAAATATCTGAAATATAGCATATTGATCCTGAAATAAGCCGAATCGGAGAGTTCTTCCGGAAAATTCATCGCAAAAAAGAGAAAACTATTTTTGTTTTTTTAGTTTTCTTGTCTACCTTTGCTGCCGTACCAGTGAGGAGATGAGTATGCAACGTGAGACCATTATTCAATTGGCGGCCGAAATGTTTGTCGGACAAGGCATCAAGGCGGTGCGGATGGACGATATCGCCCGTCATATAGGCGTCTCGAAACGGACGATTTACGAACAGTTCGGCGACAAGGAGGAGTTGCTCTACCAGTGTCTGAGCTATTATGTGCGCGAGCAGGACCGGCGGCACGCCGAGTTGGGTGCACAGGCGAAGAACGTGCTCGAAGCGATGCTGCTGGTCTTCGGCGACGTAATGGATAAGGCGGAGATAAGCCACCGGCTGCAAAGCAACCTGCGGCGCTTCTATCCCAAAGTCTACGAGCGGCTCGTCGCCGAACGCCGCAACCGGGACGGGTTGGAGCAGTTCAAGATCGCACTGTCGCGCGGCGTGGAAGAAGGCTATTTCCAGGGAATCGTCAACTTCGATCTGGCCATTACGCTGCTGCGTTATTCGGTCGAGGGGTTGATCGTGCGCAAGGACGTGTTGCTGTCGCACAACATGTCGACGAACGAGGCGCTGGTGTTTCTGGTCGTGAATTTCCTGCGGGGTATTTCGACCGAAAAGGGGATGCGCCTGATCGACGATTTCCTCGAAAAACAGAACGGAAAGAAATAACTTACAGATGAGAAGAACGGGTATGAAGCGATTGATTTTAGCACTGACTTTCGGTGCGTTTGCAGCGGGAAGTGCCTCGGCGCAGCTCCGGTTGACGCTGGACGACGCGATCCAGATGGCCCTCAGCGAGAACCCCACGATCAAGGTGGCCGATCTCGACGTGGAGCGCTACGATTACGTGAAGAAGGAGACGCGCGGCAATCTGCTGCCGTCGCTGTCGGCGAGCGGGGAGTACACCCGCGCGATCGAAAAGTCGACGATGCGCGGCGGTATCTCGTTCGGCGCCGACAATACCTTTACCGGTACGGCCAGCCTCTCGGTGCCGCTCTTCGCGCCGGCAGTCTATCGGACGTTGAAGCTGAACCGCACGCAGATCGCATCGGCCGTCGAGGCGGCGCGGTCGTCGCGCATTACGCTGGTGGCCGAGGTGAAAAAGGCCTTCTACAACATCCTGCTGGCCGAACAGTCGCTGGCGACGCTCGAAGAGTCGCGTGCGACGATCCAGCGCACGGTGGACGATACGAAGGTGAAGTTCGAACAGGGCGTGGCCTCGGAGTACGACTACCTGACGGCGCAGGTGGAGCTGAGCAATCTGCTTCCGACCATTACGCAGACGAAGAATTCGATTCGGGTGGCCATGCTGCAACTCAAAATGTACCTGTCGGTTCCCGAGGCGTTGTCGATCGAGCTGGTCGGCAACCTTGACGAGATGAAAGACGTCGTTCTCGCGGGCGGCGAAACGCTCTCGACCGACGTGTCGCGGAACAGCGATCTGCGCGCATTGGATATTCAGGCCGAAATGCTCCGCTACCAGTTGAAAACGACCAATGCCGCCCGTATCCCGACCGTCGCGGCGTTCGGTTCGGCGACCATTACCGGTAACGACATGGAGGATTTCCGCAAAATGGTGAGGGGGGGTGCCGAAGCGGGTACGGGCGAGGCCGTGGCCGATCTGAACAGCAGCAAGTATTTCTGGACGCATCCGATTTCGGTCGGTGTCCAGATCTCGATTCCGATCTTTTCAGGGTTGAAGAACAGCTATAAGTCCCGTCAGGTGAAGAATCAGATCGAGCAGCTCGATTTGCAGCGCGACTATGCGCAGCGCCAGACGACGG
>OGQN01002764.1_pt1 | contig 12196 bp, 9 predicted proteins | sample 1553231 | NCBI WGS metagenome assembly OGQN01 (sample SAMEA2579950, study PRJEB22360) | human gut metagenome | biome: human gut; feature: human-associated habitat; material: faeces | place: Denmark | collected 2008/2010 | reverse complement strand
CCTACCGCAACCGCTTCCCCGCCGAAGCGGGTTACTTCACGGCCGACAGCATCCCCGAATATTCGACCTCGGGGCTGCGGCGAAGCCGCGACGAACGCCGCATCGTCGCCGACTACGACAACGCCGTCCGCTACAACGACCGTGTCGTGGGAGAGATCCTCGACCGCTGCCGCACACGCGACGCCGTGGTCGTCTACCTCTCCGACCACGGCGAGGAGGTGTTCGATTACGCCCACCGCAACGGACGCATCCACGATGCGACGCTCTCGCCCGACTGCTGCCGTCACCAATACGAGATTCCCTTCATGATCTGGATGTCGGACCGCTATCGGGCCGCACGTCCCGAACTCGCGGCGGCGATCGCCCGTGCGGTCGACCGGCCCTACATGACCGACGACCTGCCGCACCTGCTGCTCGATCTGGCCGGCCTCTCCTGCCGTTGGTTCGACCCGACGCGCAGCGTCATCAACGACCGTTTCGATGCCTCGCGCCCCCGATTGCTGCGCGACGACAAGGTGGACTACGACCTCATCATGCGGCAGGCGAAGGGCAATGCGGAAACGAACAAGGGTGCCTGATACACTCTCAGACACCCTTGTCTACCTCCTTGCGGAACCGGCGGATCGCCCGCCGGCGCTCTATTTTCCCTCCTCGAAGGAATGGATCACCACGCCCGAACGCAGTTTGGGTTCGAACCACGTCGTCTTGGGCGGCATGATGTTACCCGTATCGGCGATGTCGATCAGCTGTTTCATCGAAACAGGGTAGAGTGCGAAGGCGACCTTCATCTCGCCGCTGTCCACACGCCGCCGCAACTCGCCCAATCCGCGGATACCGCCCACGAAATCGATCCGTTTCGAGGTACGCAGATCCTTTATATCCAACAGCTTGTCCAGCACACGGTTCGACAGCACGGTCACGTCGAGCACGCCGATCGGATCGTCGTCATCGTAGGTGCCCTCCCTGGCCGTCAGGCTGTACCACGCGCCGTCGAGATACATCGCGAAATTATGCAGACGGGCAGGGCGGTACACCTCGCCGCCGATCTTCTCCACCTCGAAATCCGTCCGCAGCGCCTCGACGAACTCCGCGGGCGTCATGCCGTTCAGATCGCGGACCACGCGGTTGTAGTCGATGATGCGCAGCTGGCTCGCAGGAAAGGTCACGGCCAGAAAGAAGCAATACTCCTCGTCGCCCCGATGGTTCGGATTGCGGAGCATACACTCTTCGCCCACACGCGCCGCAGCCGCCGTGCGGTGGTGGCCGTCGGCGACGTACAATGCCGGTATATCCTTGAAAATCTCCGTAATGCGGTCGTTCACCTTCCGGTCGCGGATGACCCACAACCGGTGGCCGAAACCGTCCTCGGCCGTAAAGTCGTAGTCGGGCGCAGCACCCTTCACCACGCCCTCGACCAGCGCATCGATCTCGGCGTTGTCGGGATAGGCGAAGAAGACCGGTTCGATGTTGGCCCGCTGACAGCGCACGTGCTTCATGCGATCCTCCTCCTTGTCGGGACGTGTCAGTTCGTGCTTCTTGATCGCACCGCTCCGATAATCCTCGAAATGGCAGCACATCGCCAGTCCGTACTGCGTCCGTCCGTCCATGGTCTGCGCATAGACGTAATAGTGTTCTTCCTCGTCCTGTTGCAGCCAGCCCCGTTCGCGCCACAGACGGAAATTCTCGACCGCACGGTCGTAGACCTCCTCGGCATGTTCATCGGCGATCGGATCGAAATCGATCTCGGGTTTGATGATGTGCAGCAGCGAACGTTCGCTCGCTTCGGCTTTGGCCTCCGCCGAGTCGAGCACGTCGTAAGGCCGCGAAGCGACCTCGGCGGCATGTTCCTTCGGCGGGCGGATTCCCCGGAAAGGTTTGATTCTTACCATAGCGTACAAGATTAAAAGACGGGGCGAAAGACGACCCGCAGGCCGCGTTCCGCCCCGTCGTGAATCGAATTACCTGTTGACCTGGAAACGGGTGTCGCCCGTCTTGAAGAAATCGACGATCTGCCGCGCCGCAGCCAGTCCGGCGTTGATATTGGCCTCGGCCGTCTCGGCACCCATCTTCTTGGCCGTGGCGAAGAAGCGCTTGCCGAACTTCCCGGCCATCTCGGCCTGCGCATCGGGGGCGATGTCGGTGATGTATTTCAGATCCTCCCGCTCGGTCATCGCACGCACCACGCCGGCTTCGTCGATCACCTCCTTGCGGGCCGTATTGACCAGCGTCGCGCCCTTGGGCATCGACATCAGCAGCTCGTACCCGATCGAACCGCGCGTCTGGGCTGTCGCCGGAATATGCAGCGACAGAAAGTCGGCCGCCTCGTAAAGCTCCCCGACCGAAGCGACGCGCTTCACGCCGTCGGCCTCGAACAATGCGTCGTCCGTCACGAACGGATCGTAGGCGATGACGTTCATTCCCATCGCCTTGCCCTTGCGGCCGACGAGCTTGCCGACGTTGCCGTAGGCATGGATGCCCAGCGTCTTGCCCTGAATTTCCGATCCCGTGCCGGGCGTAAAACCGTTGCGCGCCATGAAGATCATCATCGCAAGGGCCAGTTCGGCCACCGCATTGGAGTTCTGCCCGGGGGTGTTCATCACCACGATCCCGCGGGCCGAAGCGGCTTCCAGGTCGACGTTGTCGTAACCGGCGCCGGCACGCACCACGATTTTGAGATTCTTCGCGGCGGCGATCACTTCGGCCGTCACCTTGTCGCTGCGAACGATCAGGGCGTCGACATCGGCCACGGCGGAGAGCAGCTCCGCACGATCGGCGTATTTTTCCAGCAGGGCCAATTCGTACCCCGCCTCTTCCACAATGCCGCGAATGCCCTCCACCGCCTTTTTAGCGAACGGCTTCTCGGTTGCAACCAATACTTTCATATCTTTGAGTAATGACGTGAAATAAATTCGTTTCTCTTTTTTCGCCTCGTATGTGTAGGGAACGATCGTCGGACACATGGCCTATTTGCCGTGTTTGCGGGCGAACTCCTGCATGCAGGCCACCAGCGCCTCGACGCTCTCTTTCGGAAGGGCGTTGTAGCACGAAGCGCGGAAACCGCCCACCAGACGGTGTCCCTTGATGCCCACCATGCCCTGCGACTTGGCGAACTCCAAGAACTCGGGCGCCAGCTCCTCGTAGCCGTCGGCCATGACGAAGCAGATGTTCATCAGCGAACGGTCCTCCTCGGTCGCCGTACCCACGAAGAGGGGGTTGCGGTCGATCTCGTCGTAGAGCAGCGCCGCCTTCTCCTGGTTGCGGCGGTAGATTTCGGGCACGCCGCCGATCGATTTGAGCCAGTTGAGCGTCTCGGTCAGCGCGTAGATGGCGAACACGGGCGGCGTGTTGAACATCGAGTTGTTGGTCACGTGCGTGCGGTAGTCGACCATCGTGGGCAGATCGCGCTGAATCCGGTCGAGCATATCCTCGCGGATAATGGCGAACGTGACGCCCGCCGGAGCGAGATTCTTCTGCGCGCCGCCGTAGATCATGGCGTACTTGCTCACGTCGCGCGGACGGCTCAGGATGTCGGAACTCATGTCGGCGATCACGGGCACCGGCGAATCGAGGTCGGCCGTGTACTCCGTACCGTAGATCGTGTTGTTGGTCGTGATGTGCAGGTAGTCCAGATCGGCGGGGATGTCGAAGCCTTTGGGGATGTAGGTGAAATTCCGGTCCTCGGACGAGGCGACGACTTCGGTCCGGCCGTAACGCTTGGCCTCCTTGATCGCCTTCTTCGCCCAGACGCCGGTATTGACGTATCCCGCCTTGGTGTTGAGGAAATTGGCGGGCACCTCGAAGAAGTGGGTGCTGGCGCCGCCGCCGATGAAGATGATCTTGTAGTTATCGGGAATATCGAGCAATTCGCGCAGCAGCGAATCCGCCTGAGCCATCACCTCGTCGAACTCCTTCGAGCGGTGTGAAATCGAGAGAATCGACAACCCCGTCCCGTTGAAATCAAGGATCGCCCGGGCCGTCTTCTCATAAACGACTTCAGGCAGGATCGAAGGTCCTGCGTTAAAATTGTGCTTTTTCATAGTCTGATGATTTAGATAACTGTTACTCCGATAACACAAAGGTAAGCAAAAAATGAGAATCCGCAACCACGACGGCCCAAATATTTTCAGATAATTCGCCGGCAGCCATTTTTCGAACGGAATCCTTCCCCGTTTCGCATTTGTTTACTATTTTTGCAAAAATTTACCTCGACCAATGATCAGATCCATGACCGGTTTCGGCAAGGCCGAAAGGCTCGCCCCGAATAAGAAATTCAGCGTCGAAATCCGCTCGCTCAACTCCAAACAGCTCGACCTGAGCATCAAAATGCCCTCGGCGTACCGTTCGCTCGAACCCGAAATCCGCACGCTGGCGACAAAGGCGTTGCAGCGCGGCAAGGTCGAAATTTTCGTCACGGCCGAGAGTACGGCCGTCGAGACTTCGGCCCATATAAATAAGGAGCAGTTCCGCGCCTACGTCCGCCAGTTGAGCGATGCGCTCACCTATGCAGGTATGGAGGCTTCGTTCGACGCCATGATGCAGTCGGTGCTGCGAATGCCCGACGTGGTTTCGACGCCTAACGAAACGGTACCCGAAGAGGAGCACGCCGCGCTGCTGGCGGCGGCGGGGGAGGCCGTCGCCCGGCTCGACGACTTCCGCTTGCAGGAGGGCGCCACGCTGATCGCCGACCTGCTGCGGCGCGTAGACAAGATCGAAGGCTACAAGGAGGAGGTAGTCCCCTACGAAAAGGCGCGCACCGAGACGATCAAGGCCCGCATCCGCGAGAATCTGGCGCAGCTCGACGTCGAGGTCGATTCGAACCGGCTGGAACAGGAGATGATCTTCTACCTTGAAAAGCTCGACATCACCGAGGAGAAGGTACGCTTGCAAAACCACTGCCGCTATTTCCGCGAAGTGGCTGCCGACGAGGAGACGCCCGGGCGCAAACTCGGTTTCATCGCTCAGGAGATGGGGCGCGAAATCAATACGATGGGCTCGAAGGCCAACGAGAGCAACATCCAGATTCTCGTGGTAAAGATGAAGGACGAGCTCGAAAAAATCAAAGAGCAAGTACTCAATATTTTATAACGGTCAACCCGAAGCAGAGCTTAATATCCGGTCTCATGGGAAAACTCATCATCTTTTCGGCTCCGAGCGGTTCGGGCAAGACGACCATCGTGCGCGAGTTGCTCCGACGGATTCCCCAGCTGGAATTCTCGATCTCGGCCACTTCGCGCGCACCGCGTGGTACGGAGCGCGACGGCGTGGACTACTATTTCCTCTCGCCCGACGAATTCCGCCGGGCGGTCGACGAAGAGCGTTTCGTCGAATGGGAGGAGGTCTATGCCGGCACCTGCTACGGCACGCTGCGCAGCGAACTCGACCGCATCTGGGGGAAAGGGCATACCATTCTGTTCGACGTCGACGTGCTGGGAGGGATCAACCTCAAACGCATCTTCGGCGCCGACGCCTGCTCCGTCTTCATCATGCCGCCGTCGATCGAGGAGCTGGAACGCCGGCTCGAACTCCGCGGCACCGATGCTCCCGAAGTGATCGCCAAACGGGTCGCCAAAGCGGAGTTCGAACTGACCAAGGCGCCCGAATTCGACCACGTCGTCGTCAACGACGTGCTGGACACGGCCGTGGCGGAGGTCGAACGCATCGTGCGCGACTTTCTCAGCTAAACCGATCGAGTCGTGAAACACGTCGTTCTCTATTTCGGTTCGTTCAATCCCGTCCATCGGGGGCATATCGCACTGGCCGAGTGGGTAGCCGAGCATGTCGGCTGCGACGAGGTGGTGCTGGTCGTCTCGCCGAAGAACCCGCTCAAAGCGGACGATTCGCTCGCACCCGAGCTGAACCGTTTCGAAATGGCCGAACTGGCCTGCGCCCGCTCGCGTTTCCCCGAACGGATCAAACCCTCGGTCATCGAATTCCTGCTCGAAAAACCCTCCTACACGATCGACACGCTGCGGTACCTCTCGCGGAACTACGGCGGACAAATGCGTTTTTCGGTACTGCTGGGCGCCGACCTCGTCCCGCAGCTCGAACGCTGGCGAGACTACCGCGAGATCCTCGACGGCTATCCGTTGCTGGTCTACCCGCGCAGGGGCTTCGAGACGACGCAATACCTCGACCGGATCACCCTTCTGAACGAAGCGCCGCTGTGCGACTTCTCCTCGACCGAGGTGCGCCGCGCATTGGAACAGGGCGACGACGCATCGGCGATGCTCACGCCCGAAGTGCTGGCCTACATCCGCGAGAAACGGCTCTGGGACCCCGTCCGCTACGCCGAACGGCTCACCGAACGCATCGGCGAGGAGCCGTGCAACGCCGCGCTGCTCGTCGAACGCGGACGGTGGTACTACCGCCGCCAGGAGTGGGGCAAGGCGCTCAACGATTTCAACCGCGCACTCGGGATCGATCCCGCACGCGACGAAGCGCGCCAATACGCCGAACAGATCGAGGAAATCCTCGCCTTCCGTTACAAAGACATCTACAACCCGTAACTTACGATATGAACAGATTGAAGATAGCGTTTCTGGCCGGAGGTGACTCTTCGGAACGGGAAATCGCATTGCAGAGCGCAGCCCAGATCGAAGCGGCGCTCGACCCCGGAAAATACGACGTGACGGTGATCGACGTCCGCGGCCGCGACTGGCACTACACGGCCCCCGACGGACGCCGGTGGCAGCTCGACCGCAACGACTTCTCGCTCACGGTCGACGGATGCCGCCGCGAATTCGACTACGCCCTGATTCTCATCCACGGCACGCCGGGCGAGGACGGCAAGTTGCAGGGCTACCTCGACATCATGGGCATTCCCTATTCGTCGTGCTCGATGACCTCGTCGGTCATCACCTTCGACAAGATTTCGACCAAGCGCGCCGTCGCCGTCACGGGCGTAGGGCTGGCGCGCGAACGGTTCATCCGCCGCGGCGACGCCGTCGATCCCGACGCACTCGCGGCCGAACTGGGACTGCCGCTCTTCGTCAAGCCCAACGCCTCGGGCAGCAGCTTCGGCGTGACGCGCGTCGAACGAGCCGGCGAAATTCCCGCCGCCGTCGAACGCGCCTTCGCCGAGAGCGACGAAGTGCTCGTCGAGGAGTGCATCCGCGGCCGCGAAATGGGCTGCGGCGTACTGATCGCCGGCGGCAGGGAATACCTGCTCCCGATCACGGAGATCCGGCCGAAAAAGGAGTTCTTCGATTTCCAGGCCAAATACGAGGCGGGCTATTCGGACGAGATCACGCCGGCCGAGATCGCACCGCAGACCGCGGCCGAACTCCACCGTCTCGCACTGGCGGCCTACAAGGCCTGCCGCTGCCGGGGCATCGTGCGCGTGGATTTCATCGTCACGCCCGAAGGCCGTCCCTACCTGATCGAGATCAACACCATTCCCGGCATGAGCGCCGGCAGCATCGTACCCAAGCAGGTGCGCGCCGCCGGCATGACGCTGGGCGAACTCTACGACCTCATCATCGCCGACACGTGCGGCCGCAAGCCATGATCGAAATCGACGACAAGATCGTAAGCCTCGACCTGCTGCGCGAGTGCTTCGCCTGCGATCTGAGCCGCTGCAAGGGCATCTGCTGCGTCGAAGGCAACGCCGGCGCACCGCTCGAAATCGAGGAGGTCGCAACGCTCGAAGCCCAGTACGAGACCTACAAGCCCTACATGACCCCAGAGGGCATCGCCGCCGTCGAGCGGCAGGGCTTCATGGTCGTGGACGACGAGGGCGACTACACCACGCCGCTGGTCGGCGACGCGGAATGCGCCTACACCTACTCGGAGAACGGCATCACGTTCTGCGCCATCGAAAAGGCGTGGCTGGAAGGCAAGACCGCCTTCCGCAAACCGATCTCATGCCACCTCTATCCGATCCGCGTCGTGCGGTTTTCGAACGGCACGGCAGGGCTCAACTACCACCGCTGGTCGGTCTGCGCCCCGGCGCGCGAATGCGGCCGCAGGCTGGGAATCCCGGTCTACAAGGCGTTGCGCGAACCGATCGTGCGCCGTTTCGGCGAGGAATTTTACAAGGCACTGGAAGCCGCCGAAGAATTTATCCGACAACAATAAAATACAGATGAAAAAATACTGCCTCACCTATATGGCCGCCATTGCGGCACTCTCGGCATCGGCCGCAGCGCCGCAGGCCGAACGCAAAACCGATTCGCTGCACATCGCATCCCTCTCGCCCAGGGAGGCTGCGACCATAGACTCCATCGTCGCAATGCGCCTGCGGCTCCAGCCCAAGCAGATCGAGTCGATTTTCGACACCAACGACGTGGTGGCCATCGACACGCTCGACTCGGGCAACGACGCCATACAGGTGGTGCTTTACAGCAACAACACGTGGAAATACGTCCGCAACCGCGAGATAGCCAAGGACAGCACCATCTTCGAGAAATACTGGGATACGACAACGCTCTTCCCCTACAAGGAGGTGGACATGTCGTCGATGCCCAAATCGGTGGTCATCGACCTGGTGGACTCGGTCACGAGCTACCACTGCCCCTACCAGGGTTCGGTGCACCCGCGTGGCAAATACGGCCCGCGGCGGCGGCGCCCGCATCAGGGCGTCGACCTGCCGCTCAAGGCGGGCGACCCGGTCTACGCCACGTTCTGCGGCCGCGTGCGTATTTCGGAATATAACAAGGGCGGCTACGGCAACCTGGTCATCATCCGCCACGACAACGGGCTCGAGACCTACTACGGGCACCTTTCGGAGCGCATGGTCGAGCCCAACCAGTGGGTCGAGGCCGGGCAGATCATCGGTCTGGGCGGCTCGACGGGGCGCAGCACGGGGCCGCACCTGCACTTCGAGACCCGCTATTACGGGCAGTCGTTCGACCCCGAGCGGCTCATCGACTTCAAGAACGGACTGCTGTGCCGCGAGACCTTTCTGCTGAAAAAATCGTTCTTCAGCATCTATTCGAACGCCGGGCAGGACTTCGACGACGAGATCGCCAACGAAGAGCAGGACAAGAAGGAGGCGGCCGAAAAGGCAGCCATGAAGTACCACCGCATCAAGTCGGGCGACACGCTGGGCGCCATCGCCCGCAAGTACGGTACGACCGTGACAAACATCTGCCGACTGAACGGCATCAAGTCGACCACGACGCTGCGCATCGGACGCTCGCTGCGGGTGCGGTAGGCAGCGAAGTGCCGATGGGATACGGCACGGCTGCTCCCACACATAGACGAAAAAGGCCGGGGCTTTGGGGCCCCGGCCTTTTTTACTCGTCCCTGAGGAGAGCAATGCGGAATTCCGGTAAAACGGTTTGGTGCCGTTTATGCGACAGGAAGCCTCCGGAAAACGGCATGTTCCCGGGCGACAACCAAATTCGGGTAACAAGCAGCGCCCGGGCGAACCTATTTCTTATCCTGGATGGCGTCGATGGCGTCGATCACGGCTCCCCGGAAACGCTTGCGCTCCAGCTCCCCCACACCGACGATGGTCGTACCGCCGGGCGAACAGACGGCATCCTTCATCATGGCGGGATGCTGTCCCGTGGCGAGTTGCAGTTTTCCCGTACCGACGACCATCTGGCTGGCCATGCGATAGGCATCGGCACGCACGATGCCGTGCTTGACGGCAGCGTCGGCCAGCGCCTCGATGAACTGCTTGCACTGCTCGTAGGGCGCGACACCGATAATCTCAGGTGCCGAGGACTCAAGATTCTTCACCAGCGCATCCATGTCCTTCACCTGATGCGGCAGGAACGAAAACGTGATGTTCTTGAAGTCGAAATGCACCGCCGGGGACAGCAGCTTATCGTACTGCTCCAGAGGCTCCTCCATGATGTCCTTACCGATGAAGCTCTCCAGCATATCATCCACGTCGTCGAGCATCTTGCAGATCTCGCGCAGGATGGACGGGTCATCGAAACCGCTGATGGCGTTGTGGGCCAACTGCTTCGACGCGATCTTGGAGCGGGACAGGCCGCTCACGTCGATGATGGCGATAATCTCCTTCATGCCGGCGGCGCGGGCGCTCTTGATGCGGTGGTGGCCGGAGATAATCTCCAGAACGCCGTCTTTCTCCACCAGCAGGGGCAGGCTCTCAAGCTGGCCGCGGTTCTTGATGTTCGCGGTGAGCTGGTCCTGCATTTCCTTCCTCATGATGCGGGCGTTGATGTCCTGCTCCCGCACCTTATCAAGCTGGACTTTGGCGATAATCAGGCCGGTGCCCATGTCGTAAATCTTCTCGTAGCTCATTGCTGTGCTCTCTTCTGCTGCCATTGTTTCTCCCTCCTCAGCCATTCGGCCAACGTAGCCTTCTCGTCACGGCCAGCCACAAGGGCGGCCTCATAGGTCAGCTTGTACCCGTTCTTCGCGTCCTCCTGCCGGTTGACCAGCTTCATAATGCCGCGAACCTCTTTGTTCTCGGCGTACTTCGTGAGCATGGCTGTCCGCATCTTCGTGACCTTCTCTTGGTCGATGTCGTCGAGCAGCGTGTCCACGAAGTTCTGGTTCTGGGCCAGCATATAGCAGAGACGGCCGAGGCGGTACAGCTTGTGCGGTGCCTTCATGACGTACCACACAAAGATGGAGTCCGCAGCCATCTTCGAGATGCCGAAGACCGCGGCCACATAGCCGTCGATCAGGACAGCGCGGTTGTAGGTCGCCTGCGAGCCTACGAAGTTGTGCGTCCAGAGCATCCGGTAATACTGCGCGTTGGCACCGGCGATCTGGATAATTCGGATGTCGCTGTCCTCTGTGATCTCATAGTCGAGCGGGAGCATACTGCATTTCAGAGGCTCCAGCTTGCCTTCCTGCGGGCGCTTGATTTTCTTCCCTTTGGCAAGGGCCACCGCTTCCTCTTCCCTGTTCGTCGTGATGTACGAGTTCAGGTCGGCGCGTGTCCCAGAGCGGGCAAAGATGGTGTGGCCGACGGCCTCACCTGCCCGTTTCTCCTGATAGCACAGGAGCAGAGCGGGAGCGTCCATCATCATGTCGTAGAGCTGCTGATGGCCGGTCTCGGGGTCGAACATACCGTAGGGCGGCTCTTTCCAAGTCATCTTGCCCTGCGTGTCGTAGAACTTCTCATAGCCGGCGAAATACGTCGGCGGATTCGCCACGATGATCGTATGCGGGTCGTCCTTCACCTCGCGGAGATGATCCCACATATCCAGCGGGCGGTAGCTCATACCGCCGAGCAGGCTCTTCGTGGCCTCAAGCTGTCGGCGTATGCTCTCGATGTGCTCTCCACGCCTGTCGTGCAGGTCGCGCAGGATGTTGTGGAAATACTCGTTCCCTGCGCTCTTCGATGTCCGCAGATAGATTTGCGCGTACAGAGCTACGGCCGGGTCTAACAGCTCTTCATCGGAGAAGCCCTGCGCGTGGATCTGCAGCGGTTCGAGAGACTGGCCCGTGATGGCGTAGCCCATCACCGAGGTCATCATGTTCACGTCGCTGGTTTCGATCTGCTCAGGCTTGAACCCCGACTGGACTGCCAGATTCGCCATAGCGAATGTACCGGCGCATGGCTCTACGAACCGCGTGTACCCAGAACGCCGAGCGGTCTTAATGAGCTCAATCAAAAACTTCTGCTCAACACCGTTCAGGCACCCGAGGAACATCGCTCCGGGGTCCATAAAAAACGCCATTGTACTGACCTCCTATCGGTTTCGAGAACACGAAAAAGAGGCGGCGGCCTTGCGGCCGTCACCTCTCAGACGTGGTCTTCACTTACATCTCGTCGATCAGCTTATCGACGATGTCCAGACAGGTCATCGCTGTCCTGCCCTTCTCGTTCCAGTATTCCGCAGCGCCACCCCTAACGCTGTCGGCTACCGTTTTCACCATCAGGCACGGAACGTCGTTGCGGTCGCAGGTCAGCAGGATCGCCGCCGCTTCCATGTCGCACACATCCGCGCCGAACTCTTTGTTGAGCCAGAGCTTCTCCTCCGCCTTGCCCATGAACTTATCGCCAGAGGCGCAGCACACATGACGCAGGTTCGGGAACACTCGGCTTGCTATCTCCATGAGCCGTTCATCGGTCTGGAGCCGCCGGTCTGGGTACTCCATGTATCGACCAACAGGCACACCGTCCACGTCGGATAGGTCGTACTGCCAATGCACCACGCAGTCAACGAGGCAAGGCTCGTCGGCCATCAGGTCTTCTCTGCAGCCCCCCACTACGCCGTAATTAAGAACCGCAGCGACTTCGTAGCGGTCGATAAGGTATTGTGTT
>OGQN01002727.1_pt1 | contig 12289 bp, 8 predicted proteins | sample 1553231 | NCBI WGS metagenome assembly OGQN01 (sample SAMEA2579950, study PRJEB22360) | human gut metagenome | biome: human gut; feature: human-associated habitat; material: faeces | place: Denmark | collected 2008/2010 | reverse complement strand
GCCCGGCGGTGGGCATCGCCACGCCGGGCTTGCCTGTCATGCGGGCGTAGGCGTCGGCCATGAAGGTGGCCGCCTGTTCGTGCCGCGTATCCACCAGGCGGACCGGGCTCTTTTCCAATATCTGGTGGATATGATTGAGATGCCCGCCGGTCAGGGTGAACACAAATTCCACACCCAGGTCGATCAGGGCGCGGGCGGCGGCTTCGCCTCCATTGGCAGCTTGCATGATTTTCTCCTTTGCTGGGGTCGGGACGTGGCGGCGTGATGAATGTCCGCTTTGTCCGGAGATAGCAAGGGGCGTGCCTCAATGTAGGGGAATGGAGATTGTTTTGTATTTCAAATGGATGCATGTCGTGGCCGAAGAAAACGGGCGGAGAGTGCAGGATTTTTTGTAAAGTTTTCTTAATCGTTGTACAGAGTGGCTGTAAGGGAATCTTTACAGATCGATTGCAGCCGTGTCGGCGTCAGAGTGCCGGATGCCGTATTTTTTCAGCTTGGCGTAGAGGGTCACGCGCGAGATGCCCAGCTGCCGGGCCGTGAGCGTGACGTTGCCTTGATTTTCCTGCAGGGCCGCGGTCAGAAAGCCCGCCTCCTGCGCGCTCAGCCAGGCGGCGAGATCATGGTGGCGTTGCGGGGGCGAGTGGCGTTCGGGAATCTGAACGCCGCCCGTGACCTCGTGGGGCAGATCGCGCGCGTCGATGCGTTCGCCGCTCTGATGCAGGGTGGCGTGCACCAGGGTGTTGAACAGCTGGCGCACATTGCCGGGCCAAGCATAGGCCTCCATGGCGCGCTCCAAGGGAAAGCGGTGCGTGAGCAAAGGCGTTAGGTCAAGCGCCCCCGATTGGATGAGCTCCAAAATCCGCCCACAGGCATTTGCATCCACTCCGCCCGTTTTAAAGGTTAAGTTTTTGCCATACATCTCCGGAAGCGGCAGGCTCTGGGGCGGCCATCGTAGAGTGCAATCGCCCAACCCGTCCCATTCGGCCTGGCTGCCTGCCACGCGGTTTGGAACGTGCTCTCCCCACCTGCCGCCTCCATCACCACATCTGCCCCGCGCCCCTGCGTCAGGCTACGGGTGAAGGCCACGATGTCCTCATGCATCGGGTTAACCGTTTGATCCGCAATTCCCATGCGCCGCGCCAGGGCAAGCCGCTCCTCGGAAAGATCCGCAGCAATGATGCAGGCCGGGCGGTGCAGCCGGGCACAAGCCATGGTGCAAAGGCCAGTCGGCCCGGCGCCGAGCACCAGCACAGTATCCCCCTCCTGAATTTCCCCGATCTGCGCGCCCCAATACCCGGTTGCCAAAATATCGCCGGTAAAAAGCGCCTGTTCATCCGTGACGCCCGCCGGAATATGGCTGAGCCCATTTTCTGCAAAGGGGACGCGGACATATTCCGCCTGGCCCCCGTCTATCCGGCAACCAAGCGCCCAGCCCCCGTGCACATGTGTACAATTATTGACAAAACCGCGCCTGCAAAAATAGCACTCCCCGCAAAAGGTCTCCACATTGACCGCCACGCGGTCACCTGGACGGAAGCCGCGCACCGTCTCCCCCACTTGTTCCACCACGCCCACCATCTCATGGCCCACGATCACGCCGGGCTTTGCGCGCGGCACGCTGCCGTGCTTGATATGCAGGTCGCTCGAGCAAATGGAGGAGAGCGTCACGCGGACGATTGCGTCCCCCGCCTCCTGCATTTCAGGCACTGGCCGCTGCTCCAATGTAAACAGGCCATTCTCCCGGTAGACGACCGCCTGCATCATTTGATCTTTCACTCGTAACCGCCCCTTCTTCTATTTGTCTCTATTATAGCGGAGATGGGGCGGTTTGTCATGCACCTGTAAAGCGAGAGCCTTATGGCTCGAATAAAATCAATCATGGATATTGTATTTTCCTTCAATATATGTGGTAATAGCCAAAATAAAATTATATTTTTTGTTTATGTATAATATTGAAATATGTATATAGTTATATTACTATATTAATTGAAAATAAAGCAAAGGGGAGATTCCCATGAACGAATACACCCAATATCCCAATCAAATCGAAAGGAGAAAAAACAAATGAAACAGAAACACATCGTCACCAAACAGCTATCCTTCTTGATCGCCATGATCCTAGTATGCCTCCAATTGCTTCCGATAGGAGCCTTCGCAGTTGGACAAGCACAGCCTCAGGAAGAAATGATGCAAGCACAGGCCGCAAGTACGAAAAAATACCGTTCGCCATTTATCGCCAAAGGCTATACATCAGGCGCTTATTATAAACAGCCTGGTTCATCATGGAGCGCCGGATATCACACAGGGCAAGACTATAATTGCAGCAATGATACACTGGTCGCCCCTGCATCAGGTACAATTCAGCGCAGCAGGTGGGATAATAGCTATGGCAACTACATCGTGATTGCAACCAACGATGGATGGGTCATTTTAATGGCCCATATGGCCTCCACCCCGCTCGTGAAAGAAGGGCAAAAGGTCACAGCCGGTCAGCGGGTCGGCACAATGGGAAGCACAGGCAACGTTACAGGAAAGCATCTGCATCTGGAAATAGAGAGCTCCAGCACATGGGCATACAACAAAAATCTACAGGATCCTCGCCAGTATATTGATCTGGATAACTACGGCTGCTCCTCCACCGGCGGGAGCGACATTTATCAAAACGGCTCCACAAAAGAATATGTTTACAGCACCTGGAGCTCCTGCAACGCACAGGGCAGCGATTATATCGGATATATTGATCCCTATGAAACTGCGAATGTCTACGGCTCCTACAACGGCTTATATATTGTTGTTTACAACGCTGGATCCACCAAAAAGGCCGGATTTGTGAAATATTCAGGAGGAAACACCAACCCCTATTGGAACCCCAAAACCTATTCAAATGGCTCCACAAGCGAGCCGGTTTACCGGTCTCTGGCAGACGCCAAAAATAAAACAAACGCCATAGGATCGCTCGATCCGTGGGAAACTTGTACCTGTGTGAAAGTGGTCGAGGGCAAACCAGTCGTATTATACACAGCGGGAAGCACCAAAAAGGTGGGCTTTGTGAATTATATGGGAGGAGTCAGTTAAGGCGCTGAATAATTACAGGTAATACAAACGCCTATCGGAAGAACGGCAATTCTTCCGATAGGCGCTTCCATGTTCTATTCTGCAAAGGAAGAGGCGGAAGATAGACGTTTCCGCCAATAAAGCTGCGCAAAGAGGGCATTATAAACGACTGTTTCACAAAGCATAATTTTGATAGATATCTTTGGCCTTCTCTAGAATCATCTCTTTGAGCTTCTGCGGCGAACGCACCACCGCCCGATCGCCATACTGCATCAACCAGGAGATCAGCCCCTCGCTCACCTTCGCCTCAAATTTTACAAGAAAATTCCCCTCGCCTGCGGTGCGCAACAGAGCCGTATCCCCAAAACGATCCAGGATCTCTTCAATGAGCTCCCTCCCGCAGCAGAGCTCTACCGTTTCTGTTTCTCCGGAAAACATATGGAAAAGCTGATTCACATAATCCGCAGCGTCAAAAAAATCCGTGTAATCCGACACCTCTCGGAAATCCCGCGCAGGCGTATCCAATGCTTCTGCCCGGTGGATACGATCAAGGCGCGCATGCATGAGGTTATCATATTTGGGATTGTTGCACACAAGATAATAATGCCCGCCGGACCAGATCAGCGCATAGGGATTCACGCAAAATTCCTTCTCCTGCAATTCTACCTTCATCTGGCCGGAGAGCGCGCGCCGCGCATATTGGAACCGGACTTGCCGCCCGGCCTGAATGGCTTGATCCAGAATTTCAATCGTATAATAAATTTCCTCATTGGAGCATTTAATGCGATGGTCGATATAGACCTGCCCCTCCAGCCGGGCAGCCTGCCCGCAGCTCACAAGGCCTTCCAGCTTCTGGACGAGCTGCGCCGTTTTTTTGGGTGTAATAAACGCCGCAGCCTGCACCGCATCGAGCAGAAGCCGCACCTCCGCCGTTTCAAAGGTACGCGAGGCAAGAAAATAGCCGGATTTGGGCGCACGGGTGTGCAGAATATCAAGGCCGAAGCTTTTGAGCAGCTCGATATCACCATAGATCGATTTGCGCTGCGCAGCCACGCCGCGTTTTTCCAATTCCCCGCAAAGCTCCTGCGCGGAAAGCGGGTGCTCCTCATCCGTTTGTTCCTGAAAAATCTGAAGAAGATACAGCGGTTTCAGCTTTGCATTTGCACTGCCTGCCAAATGGGTTCACTCCAATTCCTGACGTCTGATCGCGGCAGGGCCAGAAGCACCCGCCTCTCATGCTGCCAAAGGCCAAGTCAGGAGCCGGAATCGCCGGCCCCATCATCCAGCTAGTCAATAGGCCATCTTTTCATTGAGCGCGCGGACGGTATCCTCATCGAGCTTCACAATCGCCCGATCATAGGTCATCATGCCGTTCACCTCATTCTCCACATCGCTGACCTGCGTATAGATCGTAGCGCTTAATCCCTTGGGGATTAAGGGAAGAATCTGCTTCTCCAGCAGGCGGCGGTAGGCCTTGGTCAGCTTCTCCTCATTCGCAAACATGCGGTAGCCAAAGCATTTTTGGCGATCCCACACATGGCCGTCGATGATCCGGCTGTAGCCGCCGAACTCCGTCAGCGCAAAGGGGCGGTCATCCAGCTTCGGCAGCCGGACGGGCAGAATATATTTGTGCATACTGTTGAGCTCTCCTCCGCCCTGGTCGTACCAGCCGCTTGCGTGATCGACGATGCGGCTTGGATCGCGCTTTTTCACCGCTTCGCCGATCTCCTTGGCGTCAAACTGGCCCCAGCCTTCGTTAAAGGGCACCCAGCAATAAATGGAGGGGAAAACCTCCAGCGCGTCGATCATCTCAAACAGCTCGCGACGGTAATCCTCCCGCGCCTGTTTTTCACCGCGGCTGAAGCGCTTATAATCATCATCCTTCACTTTGATCCCAATATTCGGCAGCACGCCCGCCGTCCAGTCGCCGATATAGGCGCCGCCGCTGATCATATCCTGCCAGACAAGCATCCCAAGCCGGTCGCAGTGATAATACCAGCGCGCAGGCTCCACCTTGATGTGCTTGCGCAACATATTAAAGCCCAGGCGCTTTGCAACCTCGATATCATAAACCATCGCCTCGTCTGTAGGCGGAGTGAGCAGGCTCTCACACCAATAGCCCTGATCGAGCAGGCCGCGCTGGAAGTAGGGCTTGTTATTGAGCAGCAGGCGCGGCAAGCCCTTTTCATCGCGGCCGATGCTGCACTTGCGCATGCCCACATAGCTGCGCACCGTATCGCGCAATTCGCCCTGCGTGGAAAGCTCCAATTGGAGATCGTATAAAAACGGGGATTCCGGGCTCCAAAGCTTTGCATCCGGCAGCTCAATTTCCTCGCTGGTGGAGATTTCCCGGGCAATGATCTCCTTCCCCTCATCAAAAACGCGGAGCTTTAGCTGATAGCCCTCGTCGCAATAGAGCTTGGTATTGAGCGTAAACAGCCCGCGGTCGATATCCGGCACGGCCTTTACTTCGCGGATATAGCATCTATCCACCGCTTCGAGCCAGACCGTCTGCCAGATTCCGGAGGTGGCGGTATACCAGAAGCCATGTGTTTTGAGCACCTGCTTGCCGCGCTGCTGCCAGCCTTCATCCGTCGGGTCATATACGCAGACGGTAAGCTCATTGTTATGTGCGTTGATATAGCCCGTAATTTCAAAACTAAAAGGGCAATAGCCGCCGGTATGGGTGCCGACGAGCTTTCCGTTCACCCACACCTTGCACTGCCAATCCACCGCGCCAAAGTGCAAAATGACCTTTTTGCCATAAAAGGCCTCGCTGAGCTCAAACGTGCGGCGATACCACAGCAGTTCATCCGGCTTTAATGCCCGCTCCACGCCGGAAAGCGAGCTTTCTATACAGAATGGCACAAGAATTTGCCCCTCAAAGCGTTCCGGCTGCTGCGCGCCGTGCGGCGTAACCGCATAATCATACAGGCCGTTTAAATTCATCCAGCCTTCGCGTACCAGCTGGGGGCGTGGGTATTCGGGCAGAACGCGGGCAACGTCCACGTTTGCCGCAAAGCGTGTTTTGATTCGTTCCATGGTGTCCCCTCCATTATATTCATCATGCGAAATGCCGTTTGCAGACAAGGCAATTTGGCTCTATTCCTAATTTTAATCGGATCTACTGAATTTGTCTATGCATTCTTGCAAAAATGAGATAAAATTTCGAAAAAAGAGATTGCAGGAGGGGGAAAAATCTGTTATACTATCTATCGTTGTTTCATCAACCATAAGTATGCGGGTATGGCGGAATTGGCAGACGCGCAAGATTTAGGATCTTGTATCATAAGATGTGCAGGTTCGACCCCTGTTACCCGCACCAACAAAACAAGCGGAGTTAAGAACTTCGCTTGTTTTGCTTTTATCCCAGATAAAGCAGCATCCCCCGCCAATTTACTATCAATCATCCCACTAGGAAACTCGCCCTTTTGTGTTCTCGCTCTCGTTTCTGTTTTGTATTGTAAAAGAAAGTTTATAACTTTGGAGCCGATTTTAACTCTTTTTCACGATCGCTTATCGTATCAAAATAGCCGGGAACGAACTGTTTCCGTGAACGGCTGATATCCCTTGGGCCGTGTTATTTTGGCAAATGTGAATTCACCACGCTATTTTCCTAGATTGTAGGCAAACACAGTTCGCCCCTACTCGCTTCGTAAGAAAAAACAGAAGAAAGGAAAGAGGAACAAATGAAAAAAGTGGCGATTCTCGGATATGGAGGCCGGGGTTACCATTACGCAAAAATGTGCAGGCAGATGGACAAAGACTTTCAGATTGTTGCGGTAATCGATAACTCCGAGGATAAACGAAGGTTGGCAAAAGAAACAGCCAAACTTGACGATGCACAGTTGTTTTCATCTTTAGATGTCTTTCTGGCCGCACCAAAAACCGCAGATTGGCTTTTCATATGCACGCAGGATAAAGATCACAGAGAGCACGCTGTAAGCGCGTTGAAAAAAGGCTATCATCTTTTACTAGAAAAGCCGGTGGCCTGTACGCCAGAGGACTGTCTGGAGATTGAAAGAACAGCGAAAGAACTTAACAGGCAGGTTGCTGTTTGCCATGTTCTGCGATATTCTCTCTATTATGAAAAAATTAAGGAAATCATAGAAAGCGGCATTTTAGGGAAAATTATTGCAATCGATCAGGTAGAAAACGTTGCCTATTGGCATCAAGCCCATTCCTATGTGAGAGGCGATTGGCGAAGGGCTGACGAGAGCACGCCGATGATTCTTGCAAAATGTTGCCACGATTTAGACATTGCCGTCTATCTGGCCAACAGTAAATGCCGGCAAGTGATCAGCCAGGGTCAACTGAATTATTTTAAAAGGGAAAATGCACCCGAAGGCGCAACAGAATATTGCCTTGGGGGCTGTAAGGCAAAAAAGGAGTGCCCCTATGATTGCGAAAAACTATATGTAAACACTTTGAAGCATCTGCCAAAAAAAGCAATAAAAGGCGCTTGGCCTCAATCAAGACTGATTGCCGACAGCATTGTGACCATCCCCAAACTCTATGAAGCTATGAAAACGACAAGATATGGAAAGTGCGTATTTTTAAGCGATAATGACGTTGTAGATTACCAAATCACAACGATGCTGTTTGAAAACGGAATTAATTCTACTCTTACAATGACCGCCTTTTCGGGGCCATCCTATCGTGAAACAAGAGTGAGAGGAGCTCTTGGAGAACTGGTCTGCAATATGGGGGAAAATAAAATTGTTTTACATATATTCGGAAAAAAGGCTAAAAAAATCCGTTTACACAAACGCCTTGATGCCCACGGAGGAGGTGATAAGCGATTAATGGAATACTTTGCAAAGGATAAACTGAAAACTGACATTTCTCTTTCTATTGAAAGCCATCTCATCGGTTTTGCTGCTGAAGAATCAAGATTGAACGGCGGAATGCCTGTTCCGCTTTGTAAATTTCGAAAAAATGCATGATAAGATATTTGAAGAATCGCGCAATCTAAATAACAGCGCCACATCCTGTTGCCAAACGAATGCGCACCTCACTGCCCGGTGAGGTGCGCGCTTTATCTGCATCATGGAGCAGCCGATAGGCTTCTTCCGCCGCCGTCAGCCATTCGTTGGAGGCTTTTTCTGACGGAACTTCCATTGCCGAATGCTGAATCCAACGGTTGGCTGCCGCATCTCCGATCCGTTCACATCTTTAGGCAGCATTTCTCTGTAAAATCAGCGGTTAAGGCGTCGTTTTCTCCTCAACCGGGAAAACAACGCCTGCGCCCAAATCCTGCTGCATCTGATGGAAACGCATCCGGTATTCCCTCGGTTTTGCTGATTCATGACCTCACTTGCTTTCGCTGCACAGCAGCTCGGCCACATCTCCGGCAATCTGCTCCGCCGTCAGGTGGTTTTGCCGCAAAACCTCCGCCACATCGTAACGATCCAAAAATTTCTTTTGCAGCCCATAATTCAACACCTTTTGATGGGAGCGGCCATAAAACCTGGCAATCTTTTCACCAAAACCGCCATCCAGAATACCATCCTCCAGCGTGACGATCACCTCGTGATCCTCTTTGAGCTGTTCCAGCAGGTCTACATCAAGCCCACTGATATAGCGAGGGTTAATCAGCGTTGGCTGCACGCTCGTTTGAACGGCGATCGCCTGCGCTGCTGCTTTGCCAAGTGGGAAGAAGGCGCCGAGCGCAAGAATCGCCGCCCGGTTCCCCCTCTGCACAACCTCAAATTGATTCAGCTTGCTGAAATCTTTTGTAACGGCTTGCCCGCTCGACACCAAAGGCCCGCCCGGCACGCGGATGGCAACCGGGTGCGCCCTCTGTGCAAGGCTCCAATCTAGCATCGCCAGATATTCCTCCTTTGTTGTGGGGGCAAGATACACCAAGTTTGGAATATTGGCCATCATCGGGATATCATAGATGCCGAGATGTGTTACATCGTTCATGCCATAAATAGACGCCGCATAGACGAGGATGGTAGCCGGGCTATTGTTGATGCACAAATCTTGCGAAAGCTGGTCAAACGCCCGCTGCACAAAGGTGCTGTAAACGCCGTAGACCGGCTTGCCTCCGTTCACCGCAATGCCGGAGGCAAGCGCCACTGCGGTTTCCTCCGCAATGCCGACATCTACGAACTGGCTGCCCGCCTCCCGCCGTTTCTCCGGTGTAAAGCCTAAAACGGCGGGCGTTGCGGAGGTGATGGCGACCAACGTTTTATCCTCTTTCATTCGTTCCAGTAGAAAGCTGGCGGTGACACTCGAATAATCTTCCTCTTCCACGGCCGCAACAGGCTTGCCATTCGCCATGCCAAAGGGCGTGCACCAGTGCCAGCTCTCCCGATCCTTTTCTGCGGCAGCAAAGCCCTTTCCCTTCTGGGTACAGATATGCACAACGACCGGATGCGCAGCATCTTTCACCATCTGGAAGGCCGCGATCAATTGGCTGAGATCATTGCCGTTCTTCACAAACACATAGCCGAGCCCCATTGCCCGGAAGAAGTTGCATTCCGCCTTGCCATCCGTTTCCCGCAGCAGCCTAAGATTTTGATAAAGGCCGCCGTGATTTTCCGCGATCGACATTTGATTATCATTGACCACGATAATCAGATTGCTGCGCAGCTCCGATGCAAAATCCAGCCCCTCCAGCGCCTCCCCTCCACTGAGCGAGCCGTCGCCGATCACGGCGATGATATTCTCTTTGCCGCCCTTTAAATCCCGCGCTTTTGCAAGTCCGCAGGCCAAGCTAACCGAAGTGGATGTATGCCCGATGGTAAAAAAGTCATGGGGGCTTTCCTGTGGGTTGCTGTAGCCTGACACATCGTCATAGTGCTGCTCAGACAAAAATGCTTTTTTGCGCCCCGTGAGCATCTTATGGCAATAAGTTTGATGGGACACATCGAATACCAGCTTATCCCTAGGCGAATCGAACACATAGTGTAAGGCGATCGTCGCCTCCACCATGCCGAAATTGGGCCCGAAATGGCCGCCGCGCCTGCTCAGCTTTTGCAGCAACGCCTGCCGCATTTCCGCTGCCAACGTTTCCAACTGATTGAGCTTCAGCCTTTTTACATCAGAAGGCTGATCGATTTGTTCAAAATACATAAAAACATTCCTCCGATTCTGTTTTTGCCAAACCGATCCTTTCAGCCGCTGCACATTGCTCAAAGGATTCGGCCTAGTATCAGGCTAACACTTGGAGTGAACTCCATGTCAAGCGTTTTTTTCCTTTTTTTTACAACGGCCGGTTTTGCATGAAACGGCCAATAGGAAAAGGGCTAGCTAAGCTGAAGCAATGCAGAGAGGAATCAATTGCCATTTGCCCTTTTTTCTTTTATAATAAGCCTGCATCTGATAACAGGAAAAGGAGTTGATTCATTTGACGAACCTCCCGCGCGGGGAATATCCACGCCCACAGTTTGTTCGGAGCGCTTGGCAAAACCTCAATGGGGCATGGGAATTTCGAATCGATCACGGCAAACGCGGCCGCCCGGACAGCCACTTTGACAAAACGATCCTCGTTCCTTTTTGCCCGGAATCGAAGCTGTCCGGCATTGAAAATCGGGATTTTATGGAATCCGTCTGGTATCGGCGCACGGTGATACTGACACACGAGCAGCTTGCAGGGCGCGTCCTCCTGCATTTCGGAGCGGTGGACTATGCATGCACCGCCTTTCTCAACGGCCAGAAGTGCGGAACGCACCGGGGCGGCTACAGCTCCTTCCAGTTTGATATTACCGAATATGTGCATGCGGGCGAAAACACGCTGGTTGTTCACGCTGTGGATCATCAGCGGGGCGGCAAGCAGCCACATGGCAAGCAGTGCGATAAATACCATTCCAAAGGCTGCTTCTACACGCGTACCACTGGCATCTGGCAAACGGTGTGGCTTGAATTTGTGCCGCGCATGTATTTGAAAAGCGTGCAGGTCACCACAGACTATCGCATGGGAAGCGTTACATTCCTCGCGACTGTCAACGAATTGCCAAAGGCGCTCACCCTGCGCACCTCCATCTCCTTCGATGGAAAGCCGTGCGCCAGCTTTGAAACGCCGCTCTCCGCCGGTGGAACCATCTATACCATGCAGGTTGGGGATGTAAAGTGCTGGGATATTTTGCAGCCAAATCTCTACGACGTGACCTATGAGCTGCTCGACGGCAATGCGGTGATCGACACGGTGCAAAGCTATTTCGGCTTCCGCACGGTTGAGCTCCGGGAGCACTCCCTCTGGCTCAATGGCCGCCCCATTTTTCAGCGGCTGGTGCTCGACCAGGGCTATTATCCGGACGGTGTTTACACCGCCCCCACAGACGCGGATCTCAAGCGGGATATCGAGCTTTCCATTGCGCTCGGCTTCAACGGCGCGCGGCTTCACCAGAAGGTATTTGAAGAACGCTTTCTCTATTGGGCGGATCGGCTCGGCTATCTCGTTTGGGGCGAACAGGCAAGCTGGGGGCTCGATATCACAACGAGCGAAGGGCTCATCAACTTTTTGCCGGAATGGCTGGAGGTTGTTGCGCGCGATAGGAACCACCCCTCCATCATCGGCTGGTGCCCTTTCAACGAAACGTGGGATCAAGGCCGCCGCCGCGCGGATAAGCGCGTATTGGAGGCCGTTTATCTCACAACCAAGGCCGCCGATCCTACGCGCCCCGTGATCGACACCAGCGGCAACTATCATGCTAGGACAGATCTTTATGACGTGCACGACTATGAGCAGGATGTGGTTCAATTTGCAGCGCGCTACGGCGCGGTGACGCGCGATTCGATTTATGAGCCGCACCCGGGCCGCCAGCAGTATGAAGGCCAACCCTATTTCATCAGCGAATATGGCGGCGCATGGTGGGCGCCAGGCCAGAAAAAGGGCTGGGGATATGGAAAAGCGCCGGAGAGTGAGGCGGAATTCGGGAGACGGTATACCGGCCTTACCCGCGCGTTAATGGATAACCCCCATATCTGTGCGCTCTGCTACACACAGCTCTATGATGTGGAGCAGGAGCAGAACGGACTCTATACCTATCAGCGGGAACCAAAGTTTTCCCCGAAAATCTATGAGCAGATCCGCGCGGCAAACAGCGCGCCTGCGGCCAACGAAAAGGAACGGTAAGGAGAGACCATTGGCGCGGCTTTTTGCCCAAGCAACGGCTGGCTTTGCCGCTCCGACGACAGCAAAAATCCCGCCCGGAATGAACCCGGGCGGGATTTTTTTGCTGCCTTTAGGCTTAACAAAACCCCTGGTTGAACCAGGGGTAGATAA
>OGQN01002725.1_pt1 | contig 12293 bp, 17 predicted proteins | sample 1553231 | NCBI WGS metagenome assembly OGQN01 (sample SAMEA2579950, study PRJEB22360) | human gut metagenome | biome: human gut; feature: human-associated habitat; material: faeces | place: Denmark | collected 2008/2010 | reverse complement strand
TCCGCAAAGCGCGATCCGGCGGCGGGAGATCTTCTCGCTACGGACGCTTCGCGTGCCGAGACACGAAAGAGCCAGAAACAACAGACAGAATAATTTGGTATAAAGAGGCGATGAAAAGAGTCCCGACGTCCGCTGGAAGTTCATCAGGATCTTATCGACGAGGGCCGTATTCCAACCTACGGCCGTAATCCACGAATAGGCGTACCAGTAAAAATGAATGAGCGCGAACAGCAGGCTGAGCGCCCGCATGAACTGCATGACTTTGGCGAGACCCCGCAGGTCGTCTTCCTGTTGCATGGTTTTCCGGGTTTACGTTCGTCCGTCCAACGGGAAATCCTGCGGAATATGTCGGTGCGGCCGTCCGGGGCCGGGGATGGCCGGAAAAAAGAGCGCAATGAGCCGATTTTTCGAAAAAACAATATGATCGTCAACTCCAAGAAAATCCGTATCGATTGAGATTTTCTGAGTATCCTTGTAAATTATTCGGGTGTAAGTCAGAAGGACAACTATGTCAGAAACGATAACATGATAACGAAAATTTTCTTTCTTTATGCATCAAAAAAGGTTATTTTTGTTTATCGTGTGAATTATTAAACGGATATGTAATGAAAAGGTCATTTTTCACATTTGTTGCCGTACCATTCGCAGCCGCAGCTATGGCGTCGACACAGGTGCCAGGTAACTGGTCGTTAGGTTCCGCATGAATGTCTACATCAATACGGGAGACGAGATCGTCGGTTTGGGAACTTATGCCCATTACAGTTTTACGGATAATTGGCGCTGCACGACACCGCTCAAGTTGACACGGAGGTTTCCTTGACTCAATTTACCGTTCACTACATAATCCGGGAAAATAGCAAATCAAGAACTGTCAAAGTAATAATGTGCTATATTTAAGTAAATATCGAAATTATGGAGGTAATCAGAACATTTCATCCGATAGGACAAGGTGCTTTTTATTCCGAACGATTCGTCGAGAACAATCACGATAAAGTTTTTGTCGTGTATGATTGCGGATCAAATAACAAAACCACTTTGGTCAAACATATTCGAGGATGTTTCCCTAAAGGAGCAGAGATCGATATATTATTCGTTTCACATTTTCATGCCGATCATGTGAACGGGATAGCCACTTTGAGAAATAATTACAAAATCAAAAAAGTCGTATTACCTTTAGTCGAAGAGGCAGACAGGATGGTCTTGAAAATATACAATTTCGCTTCTGGAGGTAAACGGGCTTACCAAGCAACCCGGCAAATCATCGATGATCCGCAATCATTTTTTAAAAAGAATCAAAAATCAGAACCCGATATAATTTATGTAAAACCAACGGGCGACTCCCGGGGCGAATTCTCCCGCGGCGACAATCACACGCCTGCCGATTCGCTTAAAGACATAGATAGTTATCAAGGCATCACCATATTCGACTGGATATACATCCCGTTCAACTATAAGGAAGAAGAAAGGATAACACAGTTCAAAGAGCACCTAAGCAAAGAGGGTATCAATGTGAAGGATTGTAATGACGAATTGTTTGCGGACAAAGAAAAAGTTAGGAAAATCAAAAAAGCATACGACCGTTTAGACGGGAGACTGAACGGGAACTCCCTGATGGTCTATTCCGGTACGCTCGATCCTGAAATAGAATCATACAGCATAAGTCGCTTGGTCGCTCCTCCCTGCTTTCCGTTTCAGACTGGATTGTATATAGATAAATTACACGGCTGCTTATATCTTGGAGATGCCGATCTGAACGATCCGGAAATGTTGAAAACAATCAACAATACGCTATTCCCATACACTGGTAAAGTAGGACTGATTCAGATACCACATCACGGATCGGGAGAGAATTACAATCCGAAATTATTGGATATTTATAAAAAAGTGGTATGCTATGTACTGTCTTATGGTCAAAAGAATCAATACGGGCATCCGTCCCACTATGTCCTTAGTTCGATAGCCTGTGCGGACAAATACCTGGTTCTGGTGAATGAAGAGCCTGGTTCTATGTTCGTGCAAAAAATACTTTGTAAATAGGCTCATATGTACCTGTAGTGCGATTCAACGACGATAAGATTACGCATCATGGGTAATAGGCAGCACCGGAGGAAACGATAAACGAAACCGTGGACAGCATGTTGCTGCTAGCAGTCTTGTCTGTAAATGCGGGAGAGTGTGTCACTCGTTTACATCCCATACCGGACGTACGATTACCAATTTGTTTTATTCTCATGAGGTTTTGGAATGATCGTTTTATACGAAACATGTTACTGTTACCTCATAGATCAGAGCCCGTATACCAAAAGTTTGGGTCATTACGGGTTGTTCTCTCCCTGCTCAGTTGACGGGCAATAAATAAACTCTTTCATCGTGAATTGCCCTTATATCGTCACCTGACTGCTTGTTTCATATTAAGTATTTTTAGATGTTGAATAAATACAAGCAATAAATCTCTCCATGCTTTATTCAAAAATAAGAGGCTACATACTATCTATTCCCCCCCCAAAAAAGAGCCTAAATAAAATCGTCCTGCAAGTAAATATGATTCTTGCAGGACGATTTTGTTTTGCCTGTTTTTTTACTTAACCTGGGCAGAGAAACTTTTGGACGGTTTGAAAGCCGGAATTTTGTGGGCGGGGACGATAAGGGTCGTGTTGGCCGAAATATTGCGCGCGGTCTTTTCTGCCCGTTGTTTAAGTAAAAAAGTTCCGAATCCTCTCAAATAAACGGATTCCCCTTCTATCAGGGAGTTCCTGACCTGTTCCATGAAATTCTCCACTACTTCAAGAGCGGTGCTCTTATCTATGCCGGTCCGTTCTGAGATCCGACTAACGAGTTCTGCTTTCGTCATATCGCTTGTAATTTATATGTTTCGAATATTTCGTATCGTTCATATTTTCATTCAAATATACTCAATTATTTCATCTCGCTGACAACTATCGGGAAAATCAGTTTTCTCACCTCTTTTTCGGTTGTTTATATTTTGAGGATAACTTTTCCGGATATTCATCTCTTTACATATTATCATTCAATATCTTATAATATATAAATCATGTTTATACAGTATTAACCATCCGGAACTTTAATGGCTCCGGACTTTTTATTTAATCTAAAACCAACTGCTATGTACACATTACTGAAGACAGGCTTGTTGCTGTTCTTTCGTGAAAGTGACCTGCCGACCGGAACCGTTTCCGAAGCGCATCTCTCGGAACTGTTCGAAGAATTTATCCAAGAACTTACAGCTTATTCTTCCGATGACCGCAGAAGCATTATCGAGCGTCTGCGCTGCATGAACTTTACGCACAAACAGCTATCCTTGTTCGAAGAGCAGAAACATACGGCGTCCGAGCCCTTAATAACCGACTATATGGTAAGAACCTTGTTTCTGATCGACATGGAAGTCCGGTTGCTTCATCTCCGTCTGCGATACCCTCAATCCGGGATTGTGCCGGAAGTGAAAATCGAGTCCCCGTTGTATTTGTCGAAAGAATTGACCGTTACGGATCTGGTCGAACTGCTGTACGCCTTACACCTGATCGGGGCTTTTCGTAAAAGCGACGGTTCACGGATCGAGTTCTCGGTCGTTATCCACACTTTCGAAGAGGTGCTGCATATCCGGATAAAGAATTATGAGCGTTTCAAAAATGCAGCCGTCAACCGTAAAATTCGTCTTACCGGTTTTCTCGATCAACTTAAAGCGGCACTGACCGAGCGCAGCCAGCGATAGCATCGGTCCGCGTCTATAATCTACAAAACGAGGATCATAGAGGTCTTCGTTTTTTCCGGCGCTTTCTCTCCGGACGGAAATCTTCCTCATAAGGTTCCGGATATTGCCCTTCCTCCAACGCTGTAGAGAAAATATCCAACGTATCGACAACCTGCCCGATCAGCCGGGATTCGGCCTCCGTATCCATCGGATTCGGTTTCTGTATTTCCATCGGCGAATCGGTTGCAGAGGACTCCGAAGATTCGCTGTCTGCAACGGGCCGTTCATTGTTTTGTTCGGATACATTCCGTTCCAGTTCATCGGCCGTATGCGCTCCGAACAGTTCATGGAAACGGTTTGCAGCGAACTCTTTGTTCCGCCCCAGTTTGGAGCCGTTAACGATCAATCCCCCGTCGTGGTCAATGAACGTAATCCCGTAGATACGCCATTGCAGAAGCACTATTTTGCGCCACTAAGAAATCTATGCCATTTAAAAGGCTGTCTGTATATGAGAAAAAGTGGAAGTTGGTTCGACTTTCTGATATATGTCAAAGAGTACAAACTAAAAATGCAGGTGGTCAATGCAGACAGGTTTTGACCATTGCGGCACAGCATGGACTTGTTAACCAAGAAGATTTCTTCAATAAGACTGTTGCAAGTGAAAACTTGGAAGGGTATTATTTGTTGCGGAAGGGAGACTTTGCCTACAATAAAAGTTATTCAGGTAATTATACATGGGGTGCAGTAAAACGTTTACAATATCTTTCCTGTTTTCAGGGCTGGGAAGCTGTCGGTTATCGTATCGCTCGGACTGTGCCTCTCCGACAATTTCCGTCCAATGATGTCCGGCGTTTAAGTTTCCCCAATAAGGGATAAAATTCAATGCCGCAGGGATTCCTAAGCTGCGTAAGGCGGAAATAGCGACCGTATTCGCTTCGATGCACGTTCCCAACCGGGATAATGTAAAATTGCGGGCGGTGGTGGGTAACATGAACGGAAATTCATAAAAAAACGGGCCATCTTGCTGAAAACCGTTTTGCACAATAGCATTCAGATATTTTCCCGCCTGCACATAAGAACTGTCCGCATAGCCGGGAAGCGTATCGAGGTATTTTCCCCGGAAATACGCTGAGCTTCCATCCCAGTAATCGTAGTGACTTTTATAGGGCAAAATATAATTGCAAAATGTTTCGAAGTCGATTCGGTCTTTCCACGGAGCATTACGCCATACATCGAACCGGTCGTCGATATGGCCGATCAGAAAACGTGCGGACAAAAACTTAGCGTCCGTCCTGTAATATTCGGCAATATGCTTTGTCGAGTCGGGAAGTACCTTTTGCAAACTGTCGCATAAATAATAGTAAATGCGCGAGTCTTCATACTTCCCGTTTTTCTCGACATGCTCGGTTAAAAAATCGTAATAGGGCTGGGCATTCGATACGGAAGCCGAATCCAGACTGACCTGATCGAGCATGTTCGTTATCAGAAATTCGGCGGCTTCGCGTTTTTGCGGATCATCTTCGTAGTGCTCCAGAACGGAACTCAATTCCCCTGTGTTCCCGTCCGCCTGTTGCAAGGTGGCCTTCAGTAACGATTCGGAAAACTTTCGATTGCTATTGCAAGCACCGAACATCCATGCCGACAGGATGCAAAAGATCCATACTCTCATAAACGGACAATTCGTATGGATGCAATTTACAAAATAATTTGTACGTTTGCGGCGTTAATGTAACAGATTTTTAATTAAATGGAGAGTTTATTTGCCGATAGTGACAGGTGCGCGATCAGGCGTGCAGACCGTGGCAGATAGTCCGTTCCTTTCCGGTGCGGGCTGTTTCCGGGCTCGCGCCTTACCATGTCCATCACACGACGTTCGTCTCGTCCGACCTTCGGACGAAGTTCGGTACAGGGAGTTCCTTGTGCGTCAGATTCCTGGCAAAAGAGGTGCGAACGAGGCGCTGTTCATTCCAGGACAAAACGAAAAGGGACAAAAAAGAGATTGAAAAATTAAGGAAACAGAACACCCGACCGTTGCTTTTTACGATTCGTTTCGTACCTTTGAGGTAACGATTCGCCGGAAACGGTGCGTTGGCTTTGTGGTTGTGTAAATTGTGGTGATTTATGACAACAAAGCACAAGTAGCCCTTCTCATTGGCTTACGCTGATAGCAGGGTGTTCTGTCGGATTCCATGCTTCAGCGTGGGCCTCTTGTGTGTTATATTGTCAAAGGTTTACCACAGCCCTCACAACCGTATAATACTCAATGCCCACGCTTCTTTTTGGCGATAGTAAACTTTAAAATATCAAAGTTATGCTATCTTTGTGGAACGAATACGGCTAAAACCGTAACATATTTTAGAGGTTAAGACAAACCATTACGCCGTTCAGTAAACTTCCGATTATCTAAAGTCTGGTGTAAAATTTGTCTGAAACCCAAGTCATGCCCCTACACGAGCTGTCGGGGCAAGGGCTTGGGCGTAAGGACAGCTACCAGACTAAGGCTCGGAAGGCCGACTGAACGGGACTGTACTTGCGTCCTTGCCCTTTTTTATTAGGGCCGAAACGTAGGGAGGTTAAACGCCATTGATCCCCGGCAATATGTTACGGCAACACTCGATTCCTCATATCGTACAGACCGCCGCCGGAAAATTCCGGCTGTCTGGTACCGGTATGCTTGCCGTTCCTTCCGCTTCTTTCACGCCTACTTCCAACCTTTCACTATATATGTCCGCACGGTCGTTTCGGATTTTCGGAACGGCCGTGCATTTTTATTTCGACTTATCCGGGAAACGAGCGGCGCTCGCATCTTGTCCTGAGAAGGGCGGCAAGTCGGGTAATCCCATGCCGTTGCGTTTCCCGTCCGGCTATCCGCAACGCTTTAATATACTTTCCGGGGGGCATTCCCTGAATGCACCGAGGGTACATCGAGCCGATACCGTTCAGGGTTCACCCACTCGTGTCCCCCGTTTTTTACGGATAGTCACCATAATAAGAGGACCGGAGTTTTCACAAAACCTGATAGGGGAACAGGTACAGAACCGTGTTCCGGAAGATTCGTTGGGTGGTCTTATCCGGAAAGACGGCTCTGCCGGCCTCTTTATTCTATCCCATTCCGGGGAGTGCGCGGCATCCGCAAACTTCACGCGGCCCACGCCTGAACCGCCGCTGCACTCCCTTTTTAACGAATCGGCAGAATTTTTAGCAGTTGAGCGGCCGCAGGAAAGGGCGGAAATAAATACCACCGCAGCGGCCATGCCGTTGTGTTTCCGTCCTTTCTTTTTCATCGAACAATATAGAGCAAGACGCCAATGACCTGTGCAGGAGAAAGGAGCGCGGCAAATACATACGGTTCAGACACGACAAAAGGCCGCCGCGCTCCTTTTTATCGATTCACGAACCGATTTAAAAAAATGAATGGAGAACAAACACTGAAACTATGGACCGACCCGAAGCGCACGGTAGCTCTTTCGGGTAATCGGCCGCACAAAATCGGTCCGTCGGTCGATTCCCGCACGGTCCGCGAAACGATCATCCGCCGCATGGCCCATGCCGTATCGAGACTTTACAAAGAAGGATACGATACTTATCTTTGCGGTATGGCTATGGGATTCGACTTGTGGGCCGCTCTCGCCGTGTCGTTCGCCAAGAATTACTACCCGGATTTGCGGCTGATCGCCGTCGTGCCGTTCCGGGGGCAGGAGCAGCGCTACGACTCTGAGAACCGAGAATTTTACCGCACGATGCTGAACGAGGCGAACCACTGTGTCTGCTTGTACGAGCGTTATCCCGGTTCCTCGTGCTATCACGAGCGGAACCGGGCGATGCTCGACCATGCCTCGATGTTGGTATGTTACCACAACGGCGAGAGCGGCGGAACGGCTTCGACGGTGGCCGAAGCCCGGACGAGGGATATGCCGGTTCTGAATCTCTACGGCACGCCGTTCGGACACGGATACAACTGGAAGATAGACGGCGAACTGCTCGATGCGATTCTGAGGATTCGATAAATCATACGATGCTCACCCGACTACTCACCCGGCAAACAGACATGACGACAGAATACGAACGGCTTTCTCCGGAAGGCAAAGTGATTTACGACCGTAGCGTCGAGTTTTTTAGTACCCACCGGGTACCGCTGGTTATGACGGACGAAATTCCCGACGATCTGCTGAAGGCATGGATAACGCCGGATCCGCTGCGGCTGATGCTGATGATTCTGGGCGGAGTGGCCGAGCCTGACGACGTATTGCCGCTCGTACTTTACTTGAAGGCTTACGAAGCGCACGATGCGGTCTATTCCGACGTTCTCGACATGGAATACCGGACGCCCTTTAAAACGATGATCCGTCATTTCGACCTTTACCAAAAGGCATTGCGTCGTGTGGTTGAACTGCGGGAAAGGAATAGGCCCGCACCGTTCGGTATTTTGCATTTCGCTGCCTATCTGAACTGTCATTAATAGCCAATCGCCTCTTTCGGTCAGATTTTCAGATTTAAAAGTTATGTTATGTAGATAAATCAGCTCCTCTATTGGCAATATTCCAAACGTATAAAAGCCGGAAAATCACTATTTTTCCGGCTTTGCCATTAACAGGATAAATATCCGTTAATTTTTGATAGATTCCCGAAAGATTTTAGCCGGCTTAAAAGACGGTATGCTATGGGCGGGAATTACGATAGTGGTCTGTTTGGAGATGTTCCGGGCGACTTTCGATGCCCGCCGTTTCACGATGAAACTACCGAATCCTCTCAAATATACGTTCTCATTTTTGCATAACGATTCCCGAACATTTTCCATAAAGGATTCGATTACAGCGCCGACTTCTTTTTTGTCGATACCGGTATTTTCGGAAACCTGTCTTACTATATCTGCTTTTGTCATAACAGGTGATATTTATCGTTTCATTTTATGGAATGTAAAGATAGATAATCTTTTCCGTATTTGATAAAAATCGGATACCGCGTGATTGGCTGCATCTTTATCTATATGAAAATTAAAGTATTACAAAATACGTTTTCATTCGTTCATTAAAAAGCTTTCCGATTTATTCCGTTCCTACGCAAAGGTCGTGAACGGCGACCGCCCCTGACAAGGTTGCCCTGCGGTTCGGGCGAAAAAATCGCACCCTTCGGGTGTATTTTTTCGCCCGAAACCTTGCATGGGCGGATCGGGACCCGTTCACGGCCCTTGTCTTCGGAACGGAACCAAATCTAATAAAACGTCAAAAAAAGTTTATTGGTTTTTCTGTTCCATAGAATCTAAAAAACATTTGCTATGGAAAAGAAAAAGATCGTGAGGGGGATCAGTCTGATTCTCCTTTTGTCGCTGTGCGTCTATTATCGGCAACCGCTGCTGCACCTGCTCGGCTGGTTCCTTCTGGGAACTGGTCTCATCTGCTTTATTCTAAGACTGCTCTGGAGACGGCGCGGCCTGATTCTGGGCATCGCCATCGTTTATTTTCTGTTCTGTAACGCTTAACCGTCATTCCCATGCCGAACACCGACCGATATAAGAAAGCGGGGTATGAAACCCGCGAGGATTACCTGAACGACTTGGCCGTGCGATACTGTGTCAATCCGATGATCGTCTCCGGGCTGGCCGGGATTCTGGGAGACGAGGAAGACTTCGACGGACTCGTCTCGGCGATCGAAGATATGAGGGATATGATTCCGGCGGACTGATCCCGCACTTCATACGAATAACATGAAGACCGGCCCGAAGCCGGTCTTCGCCATTTCATAACCATTAACAATTAAAAATCATGGCAACAGGAAAAGAGAGAAAACAGGCACGCGCCGACCGCTACCGGGAACGCGCATTACAGGCGAAAGCCGGTTCTACCGCAGCTTACAGGCGTTCGGAAGAACTCACGAAGAACATCCCTTCCGGACAGCCGATACTCGTCGGGCATCACAGCGAAAAAAGACACCGCCGGGCTCTCGAATGTTCATGGAACGCTTTGGGGAAGAGCGTCGAACTGGAGCGGAAGGCGGATTATTACGCGGCGAAAGCCGAGGCTGCCGAGCATAACCGGGCAATCTATGCGGAAGACGATGACGCCGTCGAGAATCTGACGGAGAGAGTCGCAGCGTTGGAATCTCTTCAGGAGCGTATGAAAGCGGCCAACAGGATTATCAAAAGTCTGAAACAGACACAGGAAGAGAAGATCGAGGCGCTGTGCAAGCTCGGCTTCGAAAGACGGAACGCCGAAGAGCTGTTCGTCCCGAATTGTTTCGGACAGATCGGTTTCGCCGACTTTACGATCCGGAACAACGGGGCCAATATCCGGCGGCTGAAAAAACGGCTCGAAAGCGTCGCCCGTCTGAAAAGTACCCCGACGAAAGAATACACGATCGGGGAGGTACGGATCGTCGAAAATACCGAAGCCAACCGCCTTCAGGTGTTTTTCCCGGAAAAACCTTCCGAAACGGTACGGAAAGAGTTAAAATCCAACGGTTTTCGCTGGGCGTCGATCGCAGCGTGCTGGCAGTCCTATCTGAACGAACGTCAGAAATACCGTATCGAACGGATACTGAAAAATGAAACTGCCAAATCCTGAATTATGCCGCAATTCGATTTTTATCAGGACACGAGAATACGGACCTGGGAACGCTGCCATTTTAAAGTAGAAGCGGAAAGCTACGAAGCGGCGTTCGCCATAATAAAAAATTTCTGCGACTGCGATGTAAACAACCACGAGGAAGAGGTCGAATTCGGGCCCCTCGAAATCCTTTTCGAACATTCCGAAAAGATCGATCCCGAAAGGAACGAAGGGAGAGCCACGATCAGGATCTACGCAGAGGACGATACTCCGATTATCGACAACGCACCTTTCGGAACGGATACATCCGGTGCTGCAAAAGAAACGAAGACAATCGGCAGGCAGGATAATCGGAAAAACCTGCCTGAAGAAAAAACATGGGGCGTATTTCTTTATTCCGAAGAATATTTTCTTTCGGACGTTTCCGACCGGGAGATCGTCGAACGATGGCGACAGACATGCAAAAACGAAACGTCCACACCTGTGGAAAACCTTACCCCCGACGAATTCGCCCACCGATTGAATGAAGGCGGTCTGATCGCCGGGTACAAAGTTCGGTTCATCCATTATTAATCCATAAAACCATTTCAATCATGTTTTTCGAACAGATCGACCGGATGATAGGACGGGATGCGGACCTGATCCTGACCATCCGCAAAACAGACGACGGCACGCTGACCGTAGCGGCGCACACCCGCATGAACGGAGTGGAGGACGAGGCTCGGCACTACATCGCCCCGTTCACGGCCTCGGGTACTCCGCAGGAGTTGGATACGGGTTTCATTCCCGCACTGGCCGAGCCCGCAGTCAAAACACAGGGTCTTCTGACGAACCTGAAGCAGTACGAGAAGCAGCTCGAAACGGCCCGTGCCAACAGCAAGGCAGAGAAAGAGCGTAAAAACAAGGAAGCGAAAGAGGCGAAGGAGCGTAAGGAAAAGTGCGACAAATACCGGAAGAAGGCCGACGAACAGACCGCCGCGGGCAAATACGCCGACGCGCTGACCAACCTGCGCCAGGCACGCCTTCACGCTACGGAGGAAGAGAAGAAAAAGATCGACGCGCAGATCCGCACCGTACAGGCCAAAGCGAGTCAGGGAACCCTGTTCGGAGCGGCGATGCAGCGGCCGGCACAATCTCCTTTACAACCCCGCCCGCAGCCTGTCCCTGCCGTCCGTCCGGCAGCCTCCGCTCCCTCTTACGTGGAGGAGGACGCCGGCGATCCCTACGGCGAGTTCGTCGATTTCCCGGAAGAATGCCGGGCGAAAGACCCTTGCCAGAATATGGACCGGGACACATTATTCTAAACCTAAACCTTTTATAAAAGACATCGATTATGGCACTTGCTGTTAACGGCCTCTACGTTCGAAAAAGGAAACGAGACGATCACGCTTTCCGATCCCAATCCTTCCATGACGCCCGAACAGGTGATGAACTTCTATGCGGGAACCTACGCGGAACTGACCACGGCGACCGTACGGGGCCCGGAGATCAGGGGCGACCGAAGCGTTTATACGTTCAAAACGACACTCGGCACGAAAGGATGACGGGTATGAAAAAGAAAACGACAACCGATAAACCGAAACCACCATGCGAACGGGAATTGGACGACCGGCAGAGGTACAGCCTCTGCCGTCTTATTATCGACGATGCGACCGACCGCGACTACGAAAGGGGAACCGACCGCAAACAGCGGATCGCAGCGCCGGAAGGTTCGGTCATGATTTTCTGAGGACGGAATTTCCCGGACTCACCCCCACGAAGATCGAACGGGAGACGAACGAAGGCTGCGTCGATCTGCTGACCGAAGAGAATTACCGTTACCTGCTGGAATGCGTCCGCCATTACGCGGGGCTTCTGGGAAGGGAGTTGCGGCATACTTCCGGAGAGACTCTGTGCGGAAGCTTCGTCAATTTATACAAGGAGTTGGCTGCCTTGGTTCCGCAAGAGATCAATTTCGAGGTTTACCAAGATCGGCTGACTTTTTGCCTGTACGAGTACCACAGTTGGCCGGAGTGGACTTTCCACTGGCTTCCGGTCTCCTT